>OJKY01000912.1_pt1 | contig 20445 bp, 20 predicted proteins | sample 1596571 | NCBI WGS metagenome assembly OJKY01 (sample SAMEA4350170, study PRJEB24818) | metagenome | biome: human; feature: gut; material: faeces | place: Denmark | collected 2013-09 | reverse complement strand
CAATTAGGCCTGCTTCTTATCCTCGTCCATCTTGACGACCTGCACGCCGTTGTAGTAGCCGCAGTGCTTGCACACGCGGTGAGCCAGCTTCATCTGATGGCACTGGGGGCACTCAACGATGCCGGGCACGGTGAGCTTCCAGTTCGCACGACGGCTGTGCTTGCGAGCCTTAGAGATTTTTCCCTTCGGAAGAGCCATGGTTACACCTCCTCGTTATTGGCAGCCAAATTGCTGACCGAATTATTCTTTGTTGTCGGACTTTTCAGCCAGCAACTGCTGCAATGCCGCAAAAGGACGCTGTACATTCGCATCGTCCCGGCAATGCTTGTGTTGGTTGACCTCCTCGTACTCCTCAAAGCCCTTGCAATCTTCCTTGCACAGGAAGCGCATCGGCAGATTGAGCAGCACATGTGTCAGGGTGAGTTTCGCAAAATCAAGCTGCGCGCCTTCATACGCGAAAATCTCATCATCCTCCGGGTCGCCCCCATGCAGGAACGTTTCCCGGAAATCCCCCGTAACGGGGCAGGACGCAGGAGACAGGCATTTGGCACAATGGGCATGAGCGGTTGTCGTCAGACTTCCTTCTACCACAACACTGCCATCTTCATTGGCAGTCAGATGCCCGGAGAGCTGCACGGGGTCAAACGTGACCTCCTCGCCGCTCACATCCTGCGGGGCAATGGTCTGCTCCACAGCGAACGCGTAAGCCGTTCCCGGATCACGCAGGGCATGAAGTACATCCAGCTTCAAATGCTCACCACCTCAAATTAGACCATTTCATATTATAGGTTTTTTCGCGGGTTTTGTCAACACCTTTTCGCGGAAAAAAGCGTCTTTTCCCCGAAAAAAGTTGCGCGCCCCCGCGAAAAAAGCCCTCGTCTGACTGAAACTTACTTGTTCGCGCCCTCGACCAGTTCCTTGGTGTCGCGCGCAATCATGATTTCCTCGTTCGTGGGGATGACGCAGATCGTCACCTTGGAGTCGTCGGTGGAGATGACGGCTTCCTTGCCGCGCACCTTGTTCTTCTCCACGTCCAGCTTTGCGCCCATCCACTCCATGTCCTTCATGACGGATTCGCGCAGTTCCGGGCCATTTTCGCCGATGCCCGCCGTGAACACGATAATGTCCACGCCGCCCATCGCCGCCGCGTAGGAGCCGATGTACTTCTTGATGCCGTAGTGCAGCATGTCACGCGCCAGCGCCGCGCGGTCGTTGCCCTCATCCGCCGCCTTGTCGATGTCGCGCATGTCGGAGGACAGGCCGGAAATGCCCATCAGGCCGGACTGCTTGTTCATCATCGTCAGCACTTCGTTGACGGTCATGTGGTCATTGTTGGCAATAAACTGCACCACCGCCGGATCGCAGGAGCCGGAACGCGTGCCCATGACAACGCCTTCCAGAGGGGTCAGACCCATGGACGTGTCAACGCACTTGCCGTCCACCACCGCGGACATGGAAGAGCCGTTGCCCAGATGGCAGATGATAATCTTCTTGCCGATGGGGCTCACGCCGAGGAACTCGCACACGCGCTTGCTCACATAGCGGTGGGACGTGCCGTGGAAGCCGTAGCGGCGGACGCCCATTTCCTTATAATAGCGGTACGGAACGCCATACATGAACGCCTTCGGGGGCATGGTCTGATGGAACGCGGTGTCGAACACGGCCACCTGCGGCGTGTGCGGCATGACTTCCTCGCACGCCTCAATGCCCATCAGGTTCGCCGGATTGTGCAGCGGGCCCAGCGGGATGAACTTGCGGATGGCAGCCTTCACTTCGTCGGTGATGATGCAGCTGGCGGTGAACTCCTCGCCGCCGTGCAGCACGCGGTGACCCACCGCGCCGATTTCATCCACGGACTTGAGCACGCCCTTTTCCGGGTCAAGCAGCGCGCGCAGCATCAGCTTCGTCGCCACGACGTGGTCCGGAATCGGCTCATAGAGGTCGATGACCTTCGACATGTCAGGGGTCTTCTGGTTCAGGTGGGAGCCTTCAATCGCGATGCGCTCCACCTGCCCCTTGACAATCATTTGCTCGTTGTCCATGTCCACCAGCTGGTACTTCAGGGAGGAAGAACCCGCGTTGACAATCAGAACCTTCATGGATGGTTACACTCCTTCTATTTCTATCAACCAGATATTTCGTTAATTTTCTTCGGGGGATTTTACCGTCGCGCCCGTTTCGACCGCCCAGTTCCATACCGGGCTACCCTCCGGCGTCACAATGACGTTGCCCTTGTAGGAAATGATGCCGGTGCGTCCGTCCAGCCCGTCCATCACGCCGATGTCCGTCACGCTTGCCGGAATGACGATTTCCGTCAGGTTCGGACACATCGCGAACGCCATCGCGCCGATCGTTTCGACACCTTCGGGCAGAACGATGCGCTTGACATCGTAATCATAATGGAACGCGAACGGGTCAACGATTTTGACGCCCTCCGGGAGGATGATTTCTTCCGCCGGAACAATGTCGGAGAAACAGTGCAGCAATCTTGTGCCATCCGCCGTCATCAGTAGACCGTTCGTCTCGTCGAGCTTGAACGCTGCATTGTCCTCCGCAAGGGTCAGCGACTGCAAGCCATACAGCCCGATGAAGTTCAGCTGCTCGATTTCGGTCAAACTGCTCGGCAGCGTCAAGTGCGTCAGGTAGTAATTATACTGCAGGGCGCTTCCGCTGATTTTCTTCAGCCCTTGCGGCAGGTCGAAATCCATCAGGCGGAAACAGCTTTCCAGCGCGGCGTACGGCAATTCCGACAATCCGTCCGGCAGCTTCAGGCTCACCAGGTAGTTGTCGCCGGAGAAGCACAAATCGCCGATTTCCGTCACGCTGTCCGGCACGACAACCGTCGTCACATGCTTCTCGTAGAACGCCTTGTCCGCCAGCGCCGTCACGGGCAAGCCGTCGATGGTGTCCGGAATCAGCACATGTTCGCTTGTGCCGATGTAGTCGGTGATGGTGACCTCGCCGCCATCCGCCGTGTACGCAAAATCCGACGCGGGATTGACCTGCTCCCCCTTCCGGTGGAACACACACAGCGACTGCGCGACGGCAATCATCTGCTGCACCAGCGCGTCGTCATCGTTCGGGAAGAGGAAGAAGTACAGGTCGCCCGAATCCCCAATCCAGAGGATATCGAAGCCCTGCCCGTTCATCTCCACCAGCACGGCGGGCATGTCGTTGATGGTCATTTCCTGCAGGCGGGTGCTCTGCGGCGTGGTCAGCCCCAGCATCAGCGCCGTTCCCTCAACAATGAACGACTGGATGCCCAGCGCGTCGCTCGCGTCGGTGGCCTCCCAGTCGGCGGGCAGCTTCATCGCCATCACCATCTGGTTCTGGTCGGTCAGGAGGGAGGTCATCGGCGGCACGTCCGCAGCATCCGACGTCTGGTAGCCCCATTCGTTCGGAATCTCGAAAATGGCATTATCGCCCAGCGGGACGGCGTACAGGTCAATGTAGGGCAGCAGGTACTCTTCGCTCTGTGATTCCTCCGCAAAAGCGCAGGACAGCAGCACAATCGCCGCTAAAATCAGGGAAATCAGCCGTTTTTTCATGCAGGGTTCTCCTCCTTAGCGCGTCTTTTGTGACGCTTCTGTGAACATTATAACGTTCCAGCAGAGGAAAACCCTGCATGAAATTTGGCATTACTTAACGATTTCGCCCATCTGCGCACGGCCGCAGCCAGCCGCGTTGGACTCGTCGGTGTCAATATGCATCGCCAGCGCGTACTTGTCGCTCACGCGGACAACCACGTCGCCGAAAATCAGGGAGCGGCCGTCGGTATCCACCTTCACGGACACAACGTCCTTGTCCTTCACGCCGTATTCCTCAGCGTCCGCGGGGGTCATGTGGATGTGGCGCTTCGCGGCGATCACGCCCTCGGTCAGCTCCACTTCGCCCGCCGGGCCAACCAGCTTGCAGGCGCCCGAACCCGCGATGTCGCCGGATTCACGCACAGGCGCGGTCACACCGATGGAACGCGCATCCGTCAGGGACAGCTCCACCTGCGTCGCGCTGCGAACCGGGCCGAGGATGCTCACGCCGGTCAGGGTCTTCTTCGGGCCGACAACGTCCACGCGCTCCGCGCTGGCATACTGACCGGGCTGGGACAGCATCTTCTTGACGGTCAGCTCATAGCCCTTGCCGAACAGGGTTTCCAGATCCTGCTGGGTGACATGAACGTGACGAGCGGAGGTTTCCACGATGAACTGCTTCATATGAATTACTTCCTTTTCATGGTCTTGTTTGGGGATGAACCCAATCTATTATACCATCTTTCGGCGGTTCTGTAAAGGCAAAAACGGCGGCAAAATTGCATCATTCCACGTCATTTCGCGCGTTCGCTTGACGTTTCTGTTCTTTTTGTTATAATAGGAACGCACCTTTTCATTGCTCATTCCTCATTGCTCATTAAAAGGAGTTTTTCCATGCGCATTGTCGGCGTGATTGCCGAGTACAACCCCTTCCATCTGGGGCACGCGCACCAATTGCGTCAGGCGCGGGAAGCCGCCCACGCGGATGCGGTCGTCGCCGTCATGTCCGGCTGCTTCGTGCAGCGCGGCGACGCGGCGATTGTCTCCCCCGCCATCCGCGCAAAAATGGCGCTGCAAAACGGCGCGGATGCCGTGATTCTGCTGCCCGCGCTGTGGTCTGTCCGCGACGCGGAGCACTTCGCCTTAGGCGGCGTACATCTGCTGACCGGCTTGGGCTGCGGCGCGCTCTCCTTCGGCGCGGAAACGGCGGATCTTCCCCTGCTGCAGGCGGCGGCGGATGCGCTCGAATCCCCCGATTTACCCGCAGCGATTCAGCCGCATCTGTCCGCCGGGCTGCCCTATCCCGCTGCGCTTTCCGCCGCGATGGCGGAGGTCGCCCCGGCTGCCGCGCGCGTCCTCCAATCCCCCAACAACACGCTCGGCGTGTGCTACCTGCGCGCGCTTCGGCGATTGGGCGCGTCCACCGACGTGTACCCGATTGCCCGCGCGTCGGATTATCACGCGTCCGCCATTGGGGACGGCTTTTCGTCCGCCACGGCGATTCGCTCCGCCATTCTGCGCGGCGACTGGTCATCCGCCTATTCTGCCATGCCGGGGAGTGCGGCGGACTTGCTGGAAAATCAGGCGCTGGAAAATCACCTGCACCGTCCGGAGGCGCTGGACAGCGTGCTGCTGGCGCGGCTTCGGCTGATGGATGAGGTGGATTATGCCGCGCTGCCGGACATCAGCGAAGGCATCGAGCGCCGACTGCGCCGATTTGCCGACACTGCCCGCGCGCGTGATTCGCTCCTGCAATCCGCCAAGACGCGGCGATACCCGTATGCGCGCTTGTCGCGGCTGGCGACGCACGCGCTGCTGGGCGTGACGCAGGCAGTCGTTGACAGCAATCCGCTGCCGCCTGCCGCGTTCCTGCTTGGCTTCCGGAGCGGGTGCGAACGGCTGCTGTCGCATTTGGCGCAAGGGGTGATTCCGCTGGTCAGCAGCGCGGCACAGTGCGGGAAAGACGCGGCGTGGGCGCAGGTGGAGCGGCGCGCGTGGGGGCTGTGGGCGCTCGGCGCGGGGGTCGATGGCGATATGTGGCAGCGATATGGCGTGGTGCGGGCGTGAGCATCCCGAAGGGCGTTCCCCCGCGTTCCAATCATCAACTGTAATTATTTATATAGGAGCAAATCATCATGAATCATCACGAATACAACCTCTACGCCACCGCCGCGTTCGGGCTGGAGGGCATCGTCGGCGCGGAACTCAAGCGCCTGAAAATGCAGAATGTCCGCGCGGAACTCGGCGGCGCGCGCTTCACGGGCACGCTCACAGACGCGTTCCTGTGCAATCTGCGCTTGCGCAGTGCCGACCGCGTGCTCATCGTGCTGGCGGAGGACGAATGCCGGACGTTCGAGGAGCTGTTCCAGCTGGTCAAATCCATCGCGTGGGAGGACATCATGCCCGCCGACGCGAAAATCAACGTGTCCGGCAAGTGCGTCCGCAGTCAATTGATGAGCGTCCGAGACTGTCAGGCGATTACCAAAAAAGCCATCATCGAGCGGCTGAAAGCGGCGACGCACCGCGCGGTTTTCCCGGAGACGGGCGCGGTGTACCCCATCGACGTCGCCAGCCACTCAGACCGCGTGCGCATCACCCTTGACACCTCCGGCGAAGCCCTCAACCGCCGCGGATACCGCACCTGGAACGGCGAAGCGCCCCTGCGCGAAACGCTCGCTGCGTCTTTGGTGGAGCTGTCCCCGTGGCGGCCGGGAATGCGTCTCTACGACCCCTGCTGCGGCACAGGCACGCTGCTGATTGAAGCCGCTTTCCGGCAGGAGCACCGCGCGCCGGGGCTGACCCGCGCGTTCGCCATGGAGCAGTTTTCCATTTTCCCGGCGGAGGAGTGCCGTCAAATCCGCGAGACGTGCAAGGCGGACGTGCTGCCCGACCACGTTTTCGGCATTGCCGGATCGGACAAAGACCCCGAAGCGCTCGAACTGGCGCGGCGGCATGTGCGTCAAGCGGGGCTGGAGGGCAAAATCGAGCTGACGTGCCAGCCGCTGGAAAAGCTGAAGCTGGAGGGCGAACCGGGCGTATTCCTGTGCAATCCGCCCTACGGGGAGCGCCTTGAAGACCGCAAGACGTGCGAGGGCATCTACCGCGAACTGGGGCGGATGATGCGCCGCCACCCCGGCTGGAGCCTGTGCGCCATCACGTCCGACCCGACGTTCGAGCGGTCGTTCGGCCGCCGCGCGGACAAGAAGCGCCGCCTGTACAACGGACGGCTGGAATGCGAATTCATGACGTTTCTTGACCCCAAATCAGCCAGACGGAAGTAAGGAGGAAATACCAGAATGAACATGCCCGCACCCGGTTTTTACGCCCCCGCCGCCGATCGCTATGCGCACATGCCCTACGTCCGCTGCGGCCGCTCCGGGCTGAAGCTCCCCCGCGTCTCCCTCGGTCTGTGGAACAATTTCGGCTCAGTCACGCCGCAGGACACCGCGCGCGACATGCTGCTGACGGCATTCGACGCAGGCATCACCTACTTCGACTTGGCAAACAACTACGGCCCTCGCCCCGGCGCGGCGGAAGAAACGCTGGGGAAAATCATGGACAGCGACCTGCGCCCGCACCGCGACGAGCTGATTCTCGCCACCAAAGCAGGCTACACCATGCAGGACGGCCCGTATGGCGACGGCGGCAGCCGCAAGTACCTGATGAGCAGCCTCGACGCGAGCCTGCGCCGCATGAAGGTCGATTATGTGGACATTTTCTATCATCACCGCTTCGACCCGGACACGCCGCTGGAGGAGACCATGCGGACGCTGGCGGACATTGTGCATCAGGGCAAGGCGCTCTACGTCGGCATCAGCAACTACTCCGCCGAGCAAACGGCGCAGGCGGCGGACTTGCTGGCGACCTTCGGCGTGCCGCTGACCATTCACCAGCCGCGCTACAACATGCTTGACCGCTGGATTGAGCGCGGCACCCCCAGCCTGTGCGACGTGCTGCTGAACCGCGGCATCGGCGCGGCAGTGTTCTCCCCCCTCAATCAGGGCTTGCTGACTGACCGCTACTTGCACGGCATCCCGGCGGATTCGCGCGCGGCGTCCTCCTGCGTGTTCCTGAACGAAGGCAACGTGACGGCGGATGTTCTGACGCGCGTGCGGGCGCTGAACGCGATGGCATCGGCGCGCGGCGAAACGATGGCGCAGCTGGCGCTTGCGTGGGTTTTGGAGAATCCGGCGATTACGACGGTGATTACCGGCGCAAGCCGCCCTGCGCAGATTCTCCAAAACGTGGAAACGGTGCGGAAGCATGTGCCGCTGACAGACGAGGAAAAAGCGGAAATTGAGAAGATTTTGGGGTAAAGGGAGAACCGAGGGGCTTTGCCCCTACCCCCCCACCAGAGGCGCTGCCTCTGGACTCCGGCAGGGCGCTGCCCTGCACCCGCGAAGGGTCTTCGACCCTCTCGACACCCATTTCGCGATTGAGTTGAGCGCACTCTCATACTTCTTCCGCGTGTTGATTGAGGGTGACCGTGGGGACGCTGCCTTAACCCTTTCGCGCGATGGAGTTGAGCGCACTTGCACACTTCTTCCGCGTGTTGATTGGAGCACGAAAAAGGCGGTTCGGTGTTTATGCCGAATCGCCCTTTTTCGTTGGATTTTGCGGATGGCGCAGTATCCCCTCATTCCGCCCGTGCCAGCTTTTCCGTCGCCGAATTTGCGTCGGGCTGGAAGAAAATATCCCGTCCTTCGTTGCTTTCGCGGATGAAATCCTGCAATGCCACATTCGTTTCATGCGCGAAATCGCCGTAAATCGCGAGTTTGAAGCCGTAGTTCACGAACTTTTGCAGGATTTCGCCCGCAATGCCCGTCGAAAGCACGAAAAAATCCCCCATGATGGCTTCGCGGTTGAGGGCGATGCGCTTGCAGCCCGTCTCCGCGCGTACCGTCATCATCAGGTCGAGCGCGGACTGCACGTCCGTCATCAGCGGCTTCTCGCTGCGAATCAGCGCAATGGACACGCCGTCTTGGTTGACTTGCTGGATGTACATATTCTTCTTACTCCTTGTGATGCAGGCGTTTGCAGATGCTTTCGCACGCCGCGCAGCCGCCTTCGCCGGTTTCGCGCAGGGACGTCGGCAGCGCGTCGCCAACTTCCTTCATCGCCAGAATCACCTCGTCAGGCTCAATCGGGCAGCGAATGCCGCTGAGCGCCATGTCCGCCGCCGTGAACGCGATGCCGGACGCGCCCACGTTGCGGTACACGCAGGGCACTTCCACCAGCCCGCCGACGGGGTCGCAGACCAGTCCCAGCAGGTTCATCAGCGCAAACGCCGCCGCGTCCGCGCACTGCTGCGGATTGCCGCCCTCCAGATACACCAGCGCCGCCGCCGCCATTGCCGCCGCCGAACCGCATTCCGCCTGACAGCCGCCCTCCGCGCCAGAGATGCTCGCCTGCGTTGCAATCGCCTGACCGACCGCCGCCGCGACGAACAGCGCGTCCACCGCCTGTTCCTCCGTCGCGCCTTTTTCTTCCATCATTGCCAGCACCGCGCCGGGCAGAATCCCGCACGCGCCCGCCGTCGGGGCAGCGACGATTTTGCCCATGCAGCCGTTGCACTCCGCCGTCGCCAGCGCGTACACTTCCGCCTTGCCCAGCAAATTCCCCGCCAGGCACTTGCCCGCCTGCAGGCGCTTCATCATCAGCGCCGCTTGTCCGCCCGTCAGCCCGGTAACGCTGCGCAGGCGCTCATCCAGCCCCTGCTGCGCCGCCTCCTGCATCACGCGCAGGTGATGGCGCATTTTTTCGCGCACCGCCAGCGCGTCCAGCCCGGATTCCTCCGTCTGTTTCTCAATCGCGCACCGCGCAATCGACTCATGATGGCTCGCCATGCGCACCCATTCGTGCAGCGTATAGTCCATCAGTCATCCCTCCTTTTGAGGAACGTGCAGCTCCTGATATCGGGGATTTGGCGGATAATGTCCAAGTCCGCCTGCGAGGGCGCGCCGTCAAGCTCCAGCACCATCATGGCATCTCCGCCGAGTTTGCGGCGATAGACCTGCATGTTCGCGATATTGACGCGGTGGCGCGCCAAGGTCGACGTGACCGCCGCAATCGCGCCGGGCATGTCGATGTGGTGAATAATCATCGTATCCGCCTTGCCGGTGAAATTGACGCTCAAGCCGTTGATACGGTGGATTTCGATGTTGCCGCCGCCGACGGACGCCGCTTCGAGGGTCAGCGCCGTGCCGCGCTCCCCCGTGACGTGCAGCCGGACGGTGTTCGGGTGCGCCCCGCGGAGATTGACCTGCTCAAAGCGCACGTCCATGCCCTGTTGACGGGCGATTTCCAGCGAATCGCGCAGGCGGGGGTCATCGACGTGCATCCCCAGCAATCCGCCGACGATGGCGCGGTCTGTGCCATGCCCGCGGTATGTTTTGGCGAACGAGCCATGCAGCCCGACATCCGCCTTGACCACCCTTTCGCCCAGCAGCGAATATGCGGTCAGCCCAATGCGCGCCGCGCCCGCGGTATGGGAGCTGCTTGGCCCAATCATCACGGGACCTATCAGGTCGAACAAATCCATGCGTTCCACGCCTTTCCGGGAAAACGGTTTTTCCGTCTTCTTGCTCTATTGTACCTGTTTTCCGCTGATTTTGCAATGGATTTTTGCAAGAAAAAAGCCCGATTCGGCAGCAAGATTCGTGCCAAATCGGGTGTTTATGCTGATTTTCTGCATATTTTTGCGGTTTCAGGGGCAGACCGAACAGCCCACTAACTAAAAACCTTCCGGCAAAAGTCAATAAACATGGGAGTGCGCTCCGAAGGAGTCGAGGGGGCGATCGGAAAGCCCCCTCGTCGCCTCCGCAGAGGCGACCCCCCTGCGAAGCAAGAACAATCAAGCCGGAAAAAAATCATCCAATCCGCAAGCCGCGAAACCGCAAGTTTCCCGAAGCAGGCTTTACAACGCCCACCCCTGCGCCCGGATGGTCTGCGCAATCTCCTCGCAGCACTGCGCGCACAGCGCCGCGTCCTGCGCTTCCACCATCACGCGCACCAGCGGCTCCGTGCCGCTCTCGCGCACCAGCACGCGCCCCGTGTCGCCCAGCTTTTCCTCCGCCGCGCGAATCGCTTCCTGCACCTTCGCGTCCGCCTGCGCCGCCTTCTTGTCCTTTACCCGCACGTTCATCAGCTTCTGCGGATAAATCGTCAGGTCAGAAGCCAATTGATGCAGCGTTTTCTTCGCCGCGCACATGACCTCCATCACCTTCAGGCTCGTCAGGATGCCGTCGCCGGTTGACGCGTACTTGCTGAAGATAATGTGCCCGGACTGCTCGCCGCCCAGACGGCAGTTGTTCTTCGTCATGTACTCGTAGACGTACTTGTCGCCCACGGCGGTCTTGGCGGATGCAATGCCGAGGTCATCCAGCGCGCGGAACAGCCCCAGATTGCTCATCACCGTCGCGACGACCGTGTTGCCCAGCAGCTCACCCGTCTGCTTCATGTGCCGTCCGCAGATGAAGAGGATGTGGTCGCCGGTGATTTCCATGCCCGTTTCGTCCACGCACAGGCAGCGGTCCGCGTCGCCGTCGAAGGCAAAGCCCACGTCGCAGTGGTTTTCGACGACGAACTTCTGCAAACCCTCGATATGCGTCGAACCCGCGTCGCGGTTGATGTTCAGCCCGTTCGGTTCGGCGTTGATGACCAGCGTCGTCGCCCCCAGCGCGTCGAAAACCGCCTTGGCGATGTTCCAGCTGGAACCGTTGGCGCAGTCCAGCGCAATCCGCCGTCCGCGGAAGGAGTACAGCCCCAGCGAAATCAGGTAGCCGACATAGCGGTTGCGCCCGGACACATCGTCCACCGTGCAGCCAATCTGCTCCTGATGCGCGAAGGGAATTTCGTCCCACGTCTGCCCGAAGCATTCCAGATGCCCGTCCAGGTAGGCTTCGACAAGGGCAATCGTGTCCTCATCCATCTTTTCGCCCTGCCCGTTGATGAGCTTGATGCCGTTGTCGTAGTACGGGTTATGGCTGGCGGAAATCATGATGCCGCAGTCAAAGCCATCAAGCCGCGCGACGAACGCAACGGACGGGGTCGTCGTGACGTGGAGAAGGTACGCATCCGCGCCGGACGCGGTCAGCCCGCCGACGAGCGAATACTCGAACATATAGCTGGAACGGCGGGTATCCTTGCCGATGACGATGCGCGGGCGGGTGTGGTCGCCATTGCGGCGCTTGCACTCGCCGTAGTACCAGCCGAGAAAGCGTCCCACCCGGTAGGCATGGTCAGCGGTCAGCTCCTTGTTCGCTTCTCCGCGGAATCCGTCCGTTCCGAAATACTTGCCCATAATGGTCGTCTCCTTCGCTTTCGCGTTGATTTTTGGGTGATGGCAAATAGGTTTTTTCTAACTAAATGGTCTATTGTGCAGCTTCCAGAGGGCTTTCCGATCGCCCTCTGGACTCCTTCGGCGCCCCTCCGGTTGTTTCTTGATTTATATCGAAACTGGTTATAGTTTATGTGCCTTTTGTCCACCAACTAAACAGCTTTCGGAAAAAGTCAATAAACAGGAGTGCGCACCGAAGGGGTCGAGGGGGCGATCGGAAAGCCCCCTCGTCGCCTCCGCAGAGGCGAACCCCTGCGCAGCAAAAACGCACAATGATGTAAAAATGCGCATAGAGGGTCAGGGGGACACACAAATCCCCCTTTTATTTCGCGTCATACCCCAGCGTGCGCAAATCCGACGCACGGTTGCGCCAGTCGGGACGCACCTTCACCCATAACTTCAGGTTTACATGCAGCCCCAGCAGCTTCTCGATGTCCTCGCGCGCTTCCGAGCCGATGGTTTGCAGCATCGCGCCGTGCTTGCCGATGATGATGCCCTTGTGCGCGTCGCGTTCGCAGTAAATCGTCGCGTTGATTTCCATGAAGTTGTCGTTCATCTTCTCCATGCCCATCATTTCCACGCCGATGCCGTGCGGCACTTCGTCGCGCAAATGCTGGAGCGCCTTCTCGCGAATCAGCTCCGCGCAAATCAGCCGCTCCGGCTGGTCGGTCATCATGTCGTCCGGGAAATACTTCGGGCCTTCCGGCAGGTGCGTGGCAAGCTGCTTCGTCAGGTCATCCAGCCCGTCGCCGGTTTTGGCGCTGATGGGGATAATCGCGTCATAGCCAAGGTCAGCGAAGGATGCAATCAGCCCCAGCAGCTTCTCCGGCGGAAGCAGGTCAATCTTGTTGATTGCCAGCACCTTCGGCACTTTCTTGCCCGCCATATCACGGACGATGGCGCGGTCGTGTTCGCCCACCTGCGTCGCGTCCACCAGCACCAGCACGCCATCCATGCCGTCCATCGCGTCCTTGACGGACTGCATCATGCTTTCGCCCAGCTTCGTGCGGGGCGTGTGGATGCCGGGGGTGTCGAGGAACACAATCTGCCAATCAGGGCGCGTCATCACGCCCATAATGCGGTTGCGCGTCGTCTGCGGGCGGCTGGAGACAATCGCAATTTTCTCGCCGACCATCGCGTTCATCAAGGTGGATTTGCCCACATTCGGGCGACCCACAATCGTTATAAATCCAGAATGGAATTTCGTATTTTCGCTCATGATTTTTCTCCTGATTTTACTCCTTCGTCGTCAGCTGCTGCGGGCCGAAGCCGTGCGGCAGCAGCTCCGGCAGGGTCGCGCTTTCCGTGCCGCCCTGCCACGTCACCAGCACACGGATATTCGGTGCAAATTCGTTGAGTACCTGCCGGCACGCACCGCAGGGCCATGGGGCGGCGTCGCGCGAGGCAATCGCAATCGCGGTGAACTCCCGCGCACCCTCGCTGACCGCCTTGAACATCGCCGTGCGCTCGGCGCAGTTCGTCAAGCCGAACGACGCGTTCTCGATGTTGCAGCCCTGAAACACGCGGCCATCCGCGCACAGCAGCGCCGCGCCGACCGGATAGCCGGAATAGGGTGAATAGCTCCGCAGCATCGCCTGCCGCGCCATTTCCAGCAGCGTCTCATCGGAAACGTCGGTCTGCATTTTGCCGTCGCGCGTCATGCCGATGGCGGACAGAATCTTCTCCTCCATCGCCCGCATCTTCTTTTTGTCTTCATCCTCAATGTGGTCATAGCCCATCAGGTGGCACAGACCGTGGACGGTCAAATACGCCGCCTCCCGCTCCGGGGAATGCCCATACTCCGCCGCCTGCGCCAGCACATGCGGCATGGAGATGATGAGATCGCCGAGCATACAGGCGTCCACCTCGTCATCCAGCTCGCGCGCAAGCAGCTTGTCGCACTGCCCCGCCGTTTTGCCTGCTGGATAATTCACCGTCGGGAAGGACAGCACGTCCGTCGCGCGGTCAACGCCGCGGTACTCGCGGTTGATTTCGTGAATCGCGTCGTCGCCGCAAATGCGGATGTTCACCGCGCAGGGACGCGAAACGCCTTCCATCCACAGGGCGCAGTCCGCCGCCGTCTGCATCAGGGACAAATAGCGCGGGTCAACCTGCGTGTCAATCTGCCAAAGCAGTTTCATGTGTTCTCCTCGCTTTCCTCCACCGGCGCGGCGGACTTTTCCGGCACATCCGGCTTTTCCGCCTTCGCTTCTGGCTTCACTTCGGGTGTTTTTTCCGCTTCCGCCTGCTTTTCCGCCTTCACTTCGGGTGTTTTTCCGCTTCCGCCTGTTTCTCCGCCTGCATCTGCTTCGTTTCCTTCTCCGCTTCCTTTTCCGCCTTGACGAGCGGGCGCGCGGGGACGTTCACCGTCGGGTACTCAATGCGCTCGTGGAACACGCCATTCAAGACCTTGCAGAACGCTTCGCAAATCGCGTCGATATCGCGCAAGGTCAGCGGCGAATTGCTGAGCTGTCCGTCCTCCAGCTTGCCGCGGACAAGGCGCTCGATGAACTGCTCAATCGCCTTGGGCGTGGGGTCAGGGATGGATCGCACCGCCGCCTCGATGGTGTCCGCCAGCATGACGATGGCGCTCTCCTTCGTCGTCGGGCGCTGACCATCATAGCGGAAATCAGCAATATCAACCGGCTTGCCGTCCGCCATCTGCAAGGCTTTGTGGTAGAAGTACATCACGGGGGTGTCGCCGTGATGCTCCATGATAATCGTCTGGATTTCAGGCGGCAGGTGGTATTTCTGCGCCAGCGCCAGACCATCGCGGGTATGCGCCGTAACAATCGCGGCGGATACATACGGGTCGGTTCGGTCGTGCGGGTTATCGCCCATCTGGTTTTCCTTGAAGTACAGCGGGCGCTTGAGTTTCCCGATGTCATGGAAATACGCGCCCGTGCGCGCCAGCAGCGGGTTCGCGCCGATTTTCTCCGCCGCCGCTTCCGCCAGATTCGCCACCACAATCGCGTGGTGATATGTGCCGGGCGCTTCCAGCAGCAGACGGCGCAGCAGCGGCTGATTCGGGTTCGCCAGTTCCAGCAGCTTCGCGGGCGTGGCGAGGTTGAACGCCGCCTCGAACACGGGCTGGAAGCCGACGGAAATCAGGCCGCTCAAAATGCCGCCCGCCATCGACCACATGGCGTTGTTCATCATGCCGGATATATTGTTGGAGGTCATCAGGCTCATGGCGAGGATGACGACCATATTCACCACCGCGACAATCACGCCCGCAATCACCATGCGGACACGCTGCGGCTTATCCTTCAAGTACTGCACGGCGACGATGCCGGAGACGACGCCCGTGAGTATCAAATGCACCATTTCCGCCGAGTAGGCGTTGGAACTGCCCGCGCTAAGCCCCGCCGCAATCAGCGCCATGGTGAACGTGGCGGAAATGCCGACGCGCGCACTCAGCAGCGTAGTCAGCAGCATCGCCGCCATCACGACCGGGGCAAGGTAGACATCCATCAGCTTGACGGCAATCACGCACAGTCCTTCGCACAGCACCAGCACCACCATGATGACGCTGGAGCGGCGCACGTCCCTCAAAACCTCCGGCGCAAGGATAACGAGCATCAAAATCAGCACCGACATGGAAATAGCGATGAGCAGCAGCGCGCCGAGGTAGATGTCATAATCATACGACGCGGTATCCAGCAGCCCCAGCGCCTCCAGCATGGCGAGCTGATTGGCCTGCACGCGCTCGCCCTCGCGGATGATGTTCTGCCCTTGCAGGTACACCACCGGCTCCACCTGCGCGGCGGCGTTCTCCTGCGCCTGCGCGGTCAATTCCTGGTCAATGACCATGTTCGGGCGGATGCAGTGGTTGAGCACGACGGGCACGATGTTCTGCATCAGCGACGTTTCGACGCGGTAGCCCGCAATCTGTTTAATCGCCGCGATGGACTGGCTGACCTGCCCTTCGCGGATGGTGGTGTTCAGCACGCTTTCCACCGCGAGGCGCACCGTCACCGCCATGGTGTCGAAATTCTCCGTGCTGGCGCGCATGAGGACAGTCGCCTGATAGCGCGTGAGCGACACGGCTTCCACCTGCTGGAGGGCGTAGTCGATTTCCTCCGCGCTGAAGGTCGCCGCGAGGTTTGTTTCCGTCGCGGTTTCGCCGTCCTGCACGCGCAGGGTCAGCCCGTACTGCTGCACAATGCGCAGCTGGCGGAACGTCTCGTCGAGGTCGCTCAGCACGCTTTCGGTCACGCCCTCCTGAAAGTGGTAGGTCGCTTCCACACGGACGGAGGCTTCGCGGCGGCGGCTTTCGGTCGTCACCGTGTCCTCCACGTCCTTCGTGGCGGTAATCGTCTGGTGCGAAATCGCGCCGACGCTCAGGCTGTAGCGCTGCGGTGCGCACGCCGCGGCAAACAAGACCAGCAGCACCAGCGTGCCGACGGCGTAAATGAGCGCGCATTTCGCGCCCGCGCCGTGCAGCCAAGTGGTGAAGCGGCGCAAAATCGGGCGGTGGTTCTGCTTGTTTTCGCGTTTACGCATGTAGTTATCACTCCTTCTGCACCGGAGGGGGCGGATTTACGGGCGCTGCCCTTCCGCTTCCCGATGGTAGTAGGCGTCATACGCCTTGACAATCGTCTGCACCAGCTCGTGGCGGACGACGTCCTTGTGCGTCAGGTGCACCATGCCGATTTCCGGAATGTCCTTCAAAATTTCGATTGCTTCCGCCAAGCCGGATTTCTTCCCGTAAGGCAAGTCCGTCTGGGTGATGTCGCCGGTAACGACGACTTTGCTGTGGAAGCCCAGACGCGTCAGGAACATCTTCATCTGTTCAGAAGTCGTGTTCTGCGCCTCGTCCAGAATGATGAAGGAATCCGACAGCGTGCGGCCGCGCATGTACGCCAGCGGGGCAACCTCCACCACGCCGCGCTCCAGCAGCTTCTGGTAGCTGTCCACGCCCATGAAGTCGTACAGCGCGTCGTAGAGCGGGCGCAGATACGGGTCAACCTTCTGCGTCAGGTCGCCGGGCAGGAAGCCCAGCTTCTCCCCCGCCTCCACCGCCGGGCGCGTGAGCACAATGCGCTCAATCTCCTTGTTTTTCAGCGCCACGACAGCCAGCGCCATTGCCAGATACGTCTTGCCCGTACCCGCCGGGCCGACGGCGAACGTGAGGTCATGGTCGCGGATGGCCTGCACATACTCCTGCTGCCCCAGCGTCTTGCAGCGAATCTGCTTGCCGCGGTGGGTGATGGCGACGACGGAGCGCAGAATCTCGTCGATGCGATCCACGTCGCCCTCGCGCGCCAGGGCGATGGCGTAGCGGATGCGCGTGCGGTCAACCAGATCGCCGCGGCGGATCATTTCCAGCAGCTTCAAGATGACGCTTTCCGCCAGCCCCGCATCCTCCGCTTCGCCCGTGAGGAACAGCTCCGAGCCGCGCAGGGAGACAGTGACGCCGCACTCCTGCTCCACCAGCGCAACATTCTGGTCGTTCAGCCCGAACAGAGCCATATAGGCATCCATCGAATCCAGCGTCAGGGGAATCTTTCTCGTTTCAGTCAAAAACGATGTCCTTCTTTCCATTTGAAACGGCGACAATCAAGGTCACTTGGTAGGCGCGCCGCTGGGTATCTGCTCGGCAATATCCACAAGCCTTTCGCCCGTTGCCACTGCCAACAGTACCTCATGATCTATCATACTACAATTTACCCACTTGTCAACCAAAGATTCGTTCGTACCGATGATTTCGCGCAGTTTTCGCAAAGCCGCTATGCTTGCTTCGGCAGTTATTTCCTCATTTGCCCGATTTTGTTTCGTAATTTCACATTCATACCGCTTTTCCCACACGCAGGTGAGCGGCAGGAAGAAGCCGCCCAGCGGGAGCGTGCGCCGGGACACATCCGCCTGATGGAACTCGCTCTCCGGCTCATGCCACAGGGCGAACCACGGGCTGACGACCGACACGCTTTCCTCCGTGCGCCCGGAATACGATGTGTGCAGCTCCGTCAAGTCCATGCGAACCGCTGCCGCGTCCCACACGCGCGCCATCACCACCCCGCGCGCTGATACCGCCCGCACGCCGCTGCCCGTGCGTTCCTCGCCGCGGATGAGGATTTGCCCCTTGCGCACCACGTCGCCGGGCTGAACAAGCGCCGTGCCCGCCTTCGTGCGGATGCTATCGACGATGCCGTCCCGCGCGGCGACCACGTCCCCCGCGCCCGTCTCGGACAAGGGCATTCCCGCTGGCACGCCGTCCACCACGCGAATCAGCAGCGTCATCCCCCGCCAGCCGCACTCCACCCACGCCGTTTCCGGGTAGCGCCATTCCAGCAGGTCACGCAGCTGACCCGGATGAACGTCGCTTTTTCGCATCGGCGGGGTAATGCCCAGCGCCTGCAGGTATTCGGGCAAATCCGCGGCGTAAATCCCGGCGTTTTCAATCTCCACGCGCCACATCACCTGCGACGCGCCGATGAGCGCGCCAATGCCCAGCATCAGCGCGGAAAGCAGCGCCAGCCGATGGCGAATCCACGTCATCAGCCGTCCCGTGCCCTGCCGATTGCCGACTGAGAAGCGCCAGCCGCCGTTTTCCGCCATCATCCGCAGCGGCGGCACATCATCCTCGCGGGCAAAGGCACTGAGATGTTTGCCGCGGATGCGCACGCCCGTCAGCAGCAGCCCCATTTCCCCCGCGCGGCGCAAAAACCGCGGCAGATTGACCCCATCCACCGTGACGGCGATAAGCCACGGCCGCCCGCTCATGTTCCGCCTCCCAGCACGCTGATGGCGTCAATTTGCCCGGTCACAATCGCGTCTGATGATGAATAGCGCAGGAAGCGCAGGTTCGCCCCGCTAATGCGCAGCGTACCCTCCTTCGTGCGGAAGAGCGCCTCCTCCGCCGTGTACCCCAGCAGACCCTGATGCTGCTCCACCCACGCGCGGCCGCGCCCCGTCAGCGTCACCTTGAATGCGCCGCCCGTCACCTCCGGCGGGAAAAACGGCTCCTTCTCCATGATGCACAGCCCCCTTTCTCATCGAATTTTTATGTTCCAGCGCCCGAAAATAGCCATCCGCCCGAAAAAACCTGTTTACGTTTTCCGTTTTTGATGGTATAATGGTATGTACGGCGCGAAAAACGTGCCGGGAAATGGAGAGTATGCGATGGCGCAGCTGAACGATTTGGGCATTGACCTTGGAACCTCCAATGTATTGATTTACCAGCAGGGCAAGGGGCTTGTGCTCCGCAGACCGGCGGTAGTCGCCATTGAGCGCTCCACCAAGAAGGTGCTGGCCATCGGGGACGATGCCCAGCGCATGGTCGGCCGCACGCCCAGCAACATCATGGCGATTCGCCCGCTGAAGCAGGGCACCGTCGCGGATTTTGAGCTGACGAACACCATGCTCCGCTTCTTCTTGAACGGTGTGCTGTCCAAGCGCCTGTTCTCCGGGCCGCGCGTCGTCATGAGCGTCCCTTCCGGCGTGACCGAGACGGAAAAGCACTCCCTCATCAACATCCTGCTGGACGCGGGCGTGAAGCGTACCTATCTGCTTGACCGTCCGCTCGCGGCGGCGCTGGGCGTCGGCATGGATTTGCGCCAGCGCTACGGCCGCATGATTGTGGACATGGGCGCGGGCATCACTGATATTGCCGTTATTTCCGAGGGCGAAATCGTCCAGTCCTCCAGCGTCTATTACGCCGGCGACTATTTCGACGACGCGATTGTCCGCTACATCCGCAAGAAGTACTCTCTGCTGATTGGCGAGCGAACCGCCGAGCAGATTAAAATCAACATCGGCACGGCGATGAAGCCCGAAACCGACGAAGCGAACCTTGCCATGCCCGTCGTCGGTCGTAACCAGCTCTCCGGTCTGCCCCGCACGCAGGAGATTCACGCCGCTGAAATCTACGAGGCGCTGAAAGACCCCGTTGCCGCCCTCATCGGCAGCATTCAGGACGTGCTGGTGCGCACACCCCCGCAGCTGGCGTCCGACATTTTTGATGACGGCATCGTCTTAAGCGGCGGCGCAGCGGGACTGGCGCGCCTGCCCGAAGCGATTTACACCGCCCTGCACATCCCCTGCGGCGTCGCCGATGACCCGCAGACCAGCGTCGTTCTCGGCTGCGGCATTGCCGTGGAAGACCCCGGCGCCTACGCCTCCCTGCTCGATGACGGCCGCAAGGGCTTCAAGCGCCTGTAAGCAATTGTATACAGAAAGCACCCCGTGTTTTTTCCGGAAGCGGAAAGGCACGGGGCTTTTTGTTTTGGGAATTTCGGTTATCTCATGTAACAAAGAATTCAAGAAGCATGGGTGCAAATTCCCTGCCACGATAAAAATCAAGTAACAGGAGTGAGCACTGCGAAGGTTTCCAAAGGGCGACCGCAGACGTTCGTCTGTTTTCATTGCCCTTTGGTCGCTCCCGCAGGAGCGAAATCCCCTGCGCAACAAAAAAGCGCTGTTGGTTTTTACCCCAAAATCAAATGAAATCAAGCGAAATCAAATGAAATCAAATTTCCTTGACGAACATCCATTCCCCGTACTACAATATCACTGTCGCAATAGCGGCGAATAAAATCCGAAAGGAATGACCCAAATGTGCAATGTAAACTACTTGAT
>OJKY01000898.1_pt1 | contig 20696 bp, 16 predicted proteins | sample 1596571 | NCBI WGS metagenome assembly OJKY01 (sample SAMEA4350170, study PRJEB24818) | metagenome | biome: human; feature: gut; material: faeces | place: Denmark | collected 2013-09 | reverse complement strand
CGCGCCGACGATCTCGCCGAGATAGCCCTCCGCCGTGATCTTCACGCGGATGCGGATATTCTCGCCCATGTCAGCCGCCACGGGAGTGTACTTGCCACTGGTCGCGTCCTCAATATTCGTCCATGTGCTGCCGCCGTCCGTGCTGCGCTGCCACTGGTACGCCGGGGTAGCTTCTGCGGGTGTCACGCTGGCAGCGATGGAGATGGGGCTGCCGAAGACAATGCCGCTGGTGTAGTACACCTGACCGGTCAAGCTCGGAGGAGCTACCGGCGCTTCGACCACCACCAGCCTAACGATATGCTGGTTGGCGAAGGTGTTGACGGGTCGACTGTCCTTTTTCAGATCGAGCCGGAGGTCAAAGGAATAGACATTGGGGTCTGCGCCCTTCTTAATGGTGTAAGGGTATTCGGTGCCGGAGGGAATCTGGTCGGTGGGGATAAGGCCAGAAGTATCACCGGAAGTATAGCGCATGCAATAGGCGTCATAGCGATATCCAGCAGTCTTCAGTTCGTCCGCCAAATCCTTCCATTTGAAGGTGATGGTGTGATCTTCGTTATTTTTGATCTCCACAGCCGCGCCGTTCCAGTCCTTGGCGTAGTTGATGGGGGTGGTGCCATCCAGCGTGACATCGGTCATGCCCCATGCGTTGGGGATGATTCGGACGGGGTCGGAAGCAGTGCCATCCAGCGACATTTTATAACTTTTACCTGACTCTGTCTTTTTCACAACACCAGTGTAAGCATTGGGACCGGTAAAGGTGCCGTTAGGCGCAACAACTGCGCTGTAGCCAAAGCATTGATCCAATCCCATCGCAATATTGGGGTTGCCTGTCGGTTTATCTTTTTCGTATATACCGCCATCTGTGTGAAGGTTTACTGTGCCCTTAAAGGTGCCGCCATTCAACCGGTACGGCATATAAAGGCTTGTTTTCCAGGGCCAGTGCTTCAAATAAACATTGCCCTCAAAGGTGCCGCCGCTCACTGTAACAGCAGGATCAGAGTTATTCTCCTCTGCATCATACAGCACCTGTACATCCTTCTTGAAGGTGCCTCCGTTGATTTGAACAGAGCCGTTTTCAGCCTGACTTCCGGTCAGCTTTACACAGCCGTCAAACTCGCCGCCTTTAATGATGACGTTACTCTTTCCTTCTGCACGCAGAGCGTAGCCAATGCCGTCAAGAGCAGAGGCATAACCACTATCAGCAAACTCCGGCTGAATGAGTTTCGCGCCATCTTTAATCGTAACATTGCCGTTGAGGCTACGAACTACTTCGACCTCAAAGGCATAAGGTTTACCTTGCACGCTGAAAGTGCCGCCCTCCAATGTCAGGCTGCCGTTTTCTCCGACAAAAATCAAGTAACATGTCACACCGCCTCTTATGCTGCCGAATAAGCCGGTAATCGCACCGGTTTGGGCGGAGCTGCTGTCCTTGATGGTCAGACTTCCGTCTGCTACCTGTATGAAGAGTTGCACACTGTCAAAATTGGATTTCAGATTCAAAGTGTTGCCATTCAGGTCAAGAACAAAGTTTTTATCCTCGAAGCTCAGGAAACCACTTATTGTCAAGCCATTACCCTCGTTCAAAGAACTGGTGTCAATGTCCTGCCCCAGCTTGATGTGCTCCTGCTTGTTTTTGACTGCCGTTTTCAAGTCGTCAAAGGAATTGACAATCGTCCACTCCGGCTCCGCCGCGCTCACCGTCACGCCCATGGCGGGCACGAGAGAGAGCAGCATCACCAGCGTCAGAAGCAGGCTGGTCATTCGTTTTCTCATGTTTTTTCTTCCTCCTTCATCGAAAGAATTTGTTGTGCGCCGCGTTTTTGTCCCCGGCTCGCGGCCGCCGGGTAAACCTCCTAAGGCGGAGCCACGGCGAAGGCCGTGCCCTTCGCGCCGTGGCCGCCGGGCGGCGCTCTGTTGGCCGCCGCCCGGGGCATGGACGGCTTTCCCTCGCCGTCGCTCTCACGATCCCGCGCCTGTGTGCGGGGGAGTGGGAAGCACAAAAACCCCCGTATATGATCTTGTGCCATCTCCATCACCCCCTTTGCCGCACAGAATGTTGATTCTGTGACAGGCGGAGCAGAAATTACTACGGCTTTCCCAGATATTCCACCCGGATAAAGCAAAAAAGGGCATCAGAATAAGGCCGGGAGAAGATGCGTTAAAATCTTCCGGCCAATTCTGTATGTTCGGGTTCGCTTTTTCTCGGTTTTTGACGGGCTTTTTGGCAAAATCCGATTGTAAATCTCCAAACTGTATGATATTATGTAAGCGGTAATATGGACTTTTTATAGTCAGCAACGCACAGAATCAACATTCCGTGAGCAGTTGTCGGCAGACCCGTTCCACGGCCTGCGCATGGCGTCTGCCGCCGTCCAGCGTGTAAATGCGGGTGGTATTGATGGAGCTGTGCCCCAACAGGTCGGCAAGGCGCAGGAGATCCTTTTCCATGGCGTAAAAAACACGGGCAAACAGGTGCCGCAGCGCGTGGGGAAAGACCTTGCCCGCATCCACTCCCGCCCGCCTGCACAGGCGCTTCATCTGCCGCCAGACGGCGAAGCGATCCAGCGGCCCTCCGTGGGCATTGAGAAAGAGACATCCGGTGGAAACGCCGGATGTTTTCATATATTGCCGCAGGAGCTTTCGCAGCGCATCCGACAGAAGGATCACACGGGTCTTGCCCTTGCTGCGCACCGTCGCCCGTCCCGTGTCCACCGCTTCGGCGGTGATGTGCCGCAGCTCGCTCACGCGGATGCCGGTGCCGCAGATGGTTTGCAGCACATAGAAAAGCTGCGTCCCCCTGGCCGCTGCCACAAGGCGGGCATATTCCTCGCGGGAAAGCTCCCGTCCCTCGTCGGCAAAGAAGCTGCGCTGCACGGGCAGGGGCTTCACACGGCAATCGGCATGGCCAAGGAAGCTGAGATAGCTGTTGACCCCGGAAAGCATGGCGTTGACGCTGGCGGCCTTGTATCTCTCGGTCAGCGCTTCCTTGTAGCATACCGTCCGCTCCTTGGTGATCCCGCGCCCGTCCAGCCAGCGCAGGAAGGCACGGACATCCCGCAGATACTTTTCTATCGTGGCGGGGCTTTTCTCATTTTGGCGCAGGTGGGCTTCAAAGGCTTGCAGTTCGTTCATGGCGTTGCTCCTCCGTATCGTTTTTCTTAGCTTGCTCGCAAAAGTATTGTACGATACGGGGCAGATGCGCCCGCGCAGGGGAAAATGCGTCATAGGCTTAGCCTTTTTATTCCACGGGCATAGCCCGTGGCTGCCTGTTTTCAACAAAGAAAAAAGAGAGAGAGAGAGAACGGAAAAACCGTTCTCTCTTTTTTCAATAGGTCAGTGGTTGCTTACCTGGCGCTCGCTGCGCGATAGAGGAAGGTGACGATCTGACCGCGGGTACAATCGTTGCTGGAGCCGAACAGGCCGCCGCCGATACCGCCGGTGATATCGTTCTTCTCTGCCCAGATGACCGCGGCCGCGTAGTAAGCGTCAGAGGCCACGTCGGTGAAGGCAGAATTGCCGCTGGCAGCGAGGCTGCCGCCTGCGCGCCACAAGAAGGTCACGATCTGCGCGCGGGAGCAGGTGGCGTCGGGGCTGAACATGGTGTCGCTGGTGCCTTCGGTGATGCCGTTTTCTATCGCCCACAGCACAGCGTTGTAATAATAGCTGCCCACGGGGACGTCGGTAAACGGCATGGCGCGGGTTTCAGGCTCGGGACTGCCGGCTGCACGCCACAGGAAGGTGACGGCCTGCGCGCGGGTGCAGGGCAGGTTGGGGCCGAATGTATAGTTGCCGATGCCGCCGGTGATATCCCTTCCGACTGCCCACATCACGGCATCGTAGCAGAAGTCGCTGGGGGCCAGATCGGAAAAGGAATTGGGGAGGTCAGGAAACTCTTCCTTAAAGCTGGCCTCCACGGTGACCTTGCTGGCGGGCATGGTGAAGGTGAACTTGCCGTTCTTCTCGGTCAGCTTGAGTTCCTTGTCCTTGCCGTCCAGAACGGTGAGGGTATCGAGCACATAGCCCTTGTCGGGATCGACCGTCAGAGTGACGGTGACCCCCTTGGCAGCGGATCTGTGGCTGGCGGTCACATCGCCGTTCTTGGCGCTCTTCACGGTGATGGGATAGGTGGTCGCGCCGGTACCGGTGCCGCCGCCGGTGGAGGTGTTCTTCTCGAAGATTGCCTTGACCTCCACATTACCGTTCGGCATGAGGAACTTATCGTTGGTGATGGTCACGTCGCCGCTGATGACCTGCCACACCTTAAAGTGGTAGCCCTTGTTGGGCGTGGCAGTCAGGGTGATCTCTGTGCCGGCCACGGCCTTTGCGTGAGATGCGGACGCCGTGCCGTTGCCGTCCGTTTTCACGGTGACGGTGAACAGCTCCTCGACCTTATCATCCACCGTCAGCGTGCCGTTGACCCTGTTGAGCGAATACCGCTCGTCCCAGCCGGATTTGAGGGTGGCAGCGGGGACAACGGTGTAGGTTCCGGGGGTATTGCGTGCCGCTTCCGCCGTGATTTCCTCGTTGTTCGCATTAAGCAGCCGATAGGAAAGGGCGTTGTCCAGCACCGTATCCTGGTCATCCGTGCGTCCTTCGCTGTCCAGCAGGCCGGTACAGGTCACAAGGTCTGTTGGCAGCGCATCGCCCTCGGTGATGGTTGCACTGCCTGCCGTCACAGTGAGGGGGCGCGTACTGACAGCACCGCCGGTGAAAGCCGAACCGCTATCTTTCGTCGATGCCATTGTCGTATCGGAAAAATACAGAAAATCGATCCAAGTTACGCGTGCGCTTGCCTTGATGGCTCGAATCTGGACGGTGTAGATGGACTTCCCCGGTTCGCTGGTGATGTCGGTGGTCTCCTGGTAAATTTCAAAGATCTCGGGATCCTGTATCAGCGCGGACCAGACGCCGTTTTCACCGGGGTTATTCACCCGGCACGTGTAAGTATAGGTATCTCCGTAGAGCAACTTCGCATTGAAATAGATCGGCCCCCTAAAGTCCGCATCGAGATACTGGCGCACGGTCAGCGGGGCGGAAATGGGCGCGTAGTCATCGCTGGTGATGGTGACGGTATAGGTCTCTGATTTGAATTCTGGTATCGTGGTTTCTTGGGTTTTCGTGCAGCTCAGCGTACCGTCGCTGTCTACATTCACTCTGACCGGAATGGAGGGAGAAGTAGGCGGCGTGACCGCAGTGATTTTCGCTCCCTTTGGCGCCTTGCCCGGCTGGAAGAAATCCGCCGCCGTCCATGTACCATTTGGAACGGCATAGTAGCCGTCGCCCCAAGGACTGAGGTGAATTCGGATCACAGGGTCTACCAGCTCCTCCGCGGAAGGTGCGTCCTCCTCGAAGATTGCCTTGACCTCCACATTACCGTTCGGCATGAGGAACTTATCGTTGGTGATGGTCACGTCGCCGCTGATGACCTGCCATTCCTTGAAGTGGTAGCCCCTGTTGGGCGTGGCGGTCAGGGTGATCTCTGTGCCGGCCACGGCCTTTGCGTGAGATGCGGACGCCGTGCCGTTGCCGTCATTGGTGACGGTTACGGTGTGCTCGGCTGCGGGGGCGTTGGTTATCGTAATAGACAGCTCCTTCTTATCGTTGCCCACGCTGTTGAGAGCCCGAACGGTAAATGTGGCAGTCTCTTCCGCAGTGGGTGTGCCGCTGATCTCGCCGGTGGTTTGTTTCAGCGTCAGACCCTTGGGCAGCTCGCCACTGAAAAGCTCCCACAGAATGAAGCCTCCCCCAGTTGCCTGAAGCTGATGGTGGTACGGCGTGCCGACCGCGCCGCCGGGCAGCGTCATGGTAGTGATCGCCGGCGCATCCTCCGAACTGAGGAGCTTCACCCGTATCGCGGCTGTTACCGCAGGCTCCGGCTGCTGATAGCTGTGCTCGTCGTTAGCGTCGAATACCAGCGTACCGGGGATGATCTGCCAAGCCGTGGACTGCGCGTCATAGGACAATTCATCCCACGAAACCTCCATGCCAACCCTGAGCCCGTCGATGGCCTCGACGACCACAGTTTCCGGCAGGTTAAGCCCTGCAAAGGTCGTGCCGAGTTTCTTCTCCGTAATGGGATCCGGCTCCTCGCAACGCTTGAAGGTATTTTTGATGACGTTGACCTTGATCGTGGTCTCCGCCGTCCTGTAGCCGTGCTGGTCAGTCGGCGTGAATACCACCGTCACAACGTTCTCGCCCAGCTCGTCAAACCATCCGGGCGTACCCTCCTTGAAGGAGAATGTGCCGGGGACGACGGTATCCGTCCCCTTGACCCTTGCCACGCCGTCCGCAAGATTGGCGTTTCCCTCGCCTGTGGCTCCCATCTCGAAGATCCGATTGACGAACATGGTATTGTCGGGCAGCGTAAAATCGCCGTTTTTCCACCGGAAGACGGGCGGCTGCGTGATCTCCGTCTCCACCGGGTCAGCCTGCAGCGTGACCTTTACCACGCCTCTGAGGTCGGCGCCCTCGGGTACGATGTAATACTTCTCAAATTCGGCGCGGTCGACCGTACCGTAGATGGTCTGCTCCTCATAAGAATTGGGGTCGTAGTTTGAATCGTCCCACTTGATGATGCCGGGCACATTGCCGTTCAGCCCGCTTCCCTCGTGGTTTGGTTCATCGGCCACCGCGAAGAAATAGAACGCGTTCGGCAGGCCGAGATCTTCAAAGGCTGTTCCAATCTTTTTATTGTCAATATACGATGTATTGGCTTGCCTGAATTTGCGGGGAATGACGTCCACGTTGACGGTACATTCCGCCGTGGTGTACTTCATCAGGTCATCGGGTGTGAAGGTGACCTTGAGCGCCAGCAACCCCACCTGAACAAGCCCGCCGCCTCTGTTCCAGTAGCCGTATTTTTCCTGCTCCTCGTTCAGAGTGAACACGCCGTCAACCGTTTCGCCGTTTGCCGTGGCTTTTCCGCCGGAAAGATACTCGTCGGAAAAGGCAAGCTGGCAAAAATCGCCGCTGTATATCTGCCTGGAGTAGGTGGGCGGCTCCAGCGTTGGCACAATGGATTCGTCGCCAATGAGCGTGATTTTGGCGATGGCCTTGACTGTGCTTGCCGGCTCCAGCTTATCCTCGTAGCGGCTTTCTTCAACATGCAGCTGGCCGGTAATGATCTGCTCGCCAGGAGCGTTCGGGTCATAGGAGGAGCTGTCCCATGTCACGGGGATGGGAAAGAAGGTCCTGCCGGTGTTGGTCTTTACCGCGACGTCGGGAGGAAGAGGCCACAGATCCTCAAACGCCGTGCCCAACGGCTTGTCGGGGAGGTCTACCTCTATGACGCTTGTGATCGTGTACTTGATCCCCGTCACGGTGACGATACATTCCGCCGTGGCGTATGTCTCCGCGTCGTCGGGGGTAAAGAGGATTTCCATGCGGTTTTCGCCCGGGTATACTCTACCTCCCCAATTGTGCTTGAAGCGGAACGAGCCGGGAACAACGGTGTCCGTCCCCTGAGCCTTTGCTTCGCCGCCTTTGAGATCCCCATCAAGGTACCACTCACCGACATACCCCTCAGAGGGCAGCGTGGGCGGGGTGGTGATGACCGTTTTGGTGAGCGGCAAAAGCTCTCCGTAGGCCGTATGACAGGTTTCGCAAATGGCCTTCTCCGTGCCGGTGGCCTTGCCGCCGGAGCAGTTGCCTGTTTCGGTATGGCTGCTGTCCGTGATGCAGGTGCGCTTATGGGTTCCGTTGCCGTTGGAGGTCCATTCGCCCCAGCTATGATTGTGCACCTCCCATATGGCGTAGATGGTTGTGGAGTTAGTCTGCCCATTTACCACATTGCAATACCAATGATAGCCGTCCGCACGAAGATATTTCGGCTCCCCATACGGGCTATCCGCCCAGCCCTTGAAGGTATATCCGTCACGGGTTGGAATTTTGTCCGATATGAGGAACGATACTTGATATTCCGAGCTGGTCATGCTCTGACTTGGCGGCGCGCCGCTGCCGCCGTTGGCATGGTAATGCAGCGTATAGGTGTATTGGGTGGCAGCGGGACGGACTGCCCCGCCCGCAGCAAAGGCCGCCGTCGGCAGCATGGTCAGCACCATGCAGCATAGCAGCAGGATGCTGAGGATTCGTTTCTTCATGATATCGCTCCCTCCTGTTCGTGTTGCGCGGGCTTGCCTGTCCCGCCTTTTTTCTGTTTTTCCCTGCTTCCGAGCCGGAAGCACAGCGCGGTGATCGCCGCCGCCGCGGCAAAGGAGACGACGGCCACCAGCACATAGCCGCCCGCGTCCTCCCGCAGCAGCATCGCGCCGAACACGCCCCACGCGGCGGTCTGTCCCCGCACTATAAGTGCGTCCGCCGCCCCGGCAAGTGCCGTGAATAACATTAGGCAGAAAGCGGAGAGGCTTATTGCCTCGCGCCGCTGCCTCCGGCGGTTGTTTTCCCGCACCCGCTGCTTGACGAGTGTGACCCGCCTTGCGGTATCGTACATATCGTTTGAACCCCCTTTCCGGTGTGTCTGAAACTGTGGCCTAAAAACCCTTTCACTTATATAGGTACAAAAAATCGAAAAAACTCTCACCCAAAACGCAAAATTTTTCAAAAAAATTTGAGAGCCGCCAAAAAGCAGCTCTCAAGGAGTGATTATTCGGTTATTTCCTCTGCCCGAGGCGAAAAGCGGACAGCTTTCCCGCTGCCACCAGCAGCACCGGCAGGGCGTAGGCCACATACTGCGCCGCGCCGCCGTAGGCGATGAGCAGATTATAGATGGCGTGGAGGGTGATGGCCGCGCCCAGCAGCCCGCAGGTGCCTGCGATTTTCAGCCACGTCCGCTGCCACGTGTACGCAAGCCCGCCGCCGACGATCAGACCGCAGAGGACGTGCATGGCTCCCGTGCCGAAGCCGCGGAAGAAGATGAAGGAGAAGCGGTCCGCGCCGTTCTGAATGAGATAGCAGACGTTTTCAAAGGTGGCGAAGGCGAGGGCGACTGTTATTGCGGCAGCCTTGATTTTATCCCCCTCCGGCTCGAATACCAGAAGATAGAACACCAGCGGCAGCATCTTCATCATTTCCTCCACCACCGGCGCGATTTCCGCCGTGGCGGCAAGGGCGTCCGCCTGACACACCGCCGCAAGGAAGGTATTGATGTAGGCCGAAAGCAGGCACACCCCCATTCCGGCAATGCAGAACAGGAAAAAGCGGAGCTGCCGCCTGCCCATACACAGGGCGGCCACCAGCAGGGGAGACACCATGCAGAGGAAGATGTTTTCGATGTAGGTCATGCGTCCACCGCCTTTCTCGTGGCGGGCAGCAGCCCCAATATGGCAAGGGTCAGCAGCATATCGCACCAGAAGGTGGGGCTTACCGGTGAGGTATCCGGCCAAAAGCAGCCCGCCGTCCAGAGCAGATACTCCGAGACGACAAAGCACAGCACGCCGATATGGAAATATCGCATATTCCGCGCCGCGCCCGTCTGCGTTTTCGCATAGGCAAGAGCGCGTATGGCGCAGAAGGAGAGGTTCATCATCATGCCGCACCAGACCAGGTTGGAGAGAATATCCCCGAAGGTGCAGTAGAACGCCAGCAGCGGAAGGCCGAACGCAGGCGCAAGCCATGCCCTGCGGCAGCGGAAGCTGCGCTCATCTGCTCCCGCCAGAGTGGCCTGCAAAATGCGCAGGAAGATGAGGCTCGCCACCCAGCCGAACTCCGACACATAAAAGACCCGCGGTGTGGTATCGAATAGCAGCAAATACAACGTCCAGTAGAGAGAGCCGAGGGCAAAGCAGCCGTAGAAGCACAGCAGCAGAAAGTAAGCCTGATGGTGGCTTTTGCGGTAGGCGATACCCGAAAGCAGTGCGCCGACGAACGTGACCAGCAGTTGCAGCAGGTTCTCAATCAGCTCCATGAATCCCCTCGCTTTCGTTGTTCTGATCGTCCTCCCGGTTCATCTGCCGCAGCCGGAAGCACAAAACGGTCACGCACACGCCGAGTAAAAACGCCAGCAGCCCGATAACAATGTATCCCAAGGCCGCGCCGCCGTGAAAGATGCTGGCCGCCGTTTCAAAGCCGGAATAATCGCCGGTCTGGATGCTTGCGGCAATGCCGGGCATGGCGAGGGACGCGCCGATGAGCAGCGCAAGGCACGCCGCCACAGCAGAAGCTATGGTGATCGTATTGCGCCGCAGCCGTTTCTCCCGCTCAATTTTGGCGATGCGCCGCTTGGTCTCCGCGACCCGTTCCTCATGACTCCGCATTTGTGATTCCCTCCCGTTCCAAGAGCCTTCGCAGGCTCTCTTTTCCGCGATACACCATGTTGGTGATCTGCTTTACCGTTTTTCCCGTGACCTCCGCCGCCTGCGCGTAGCTCATGCCTTCAAAATAGGTGAGATATAAAACCTCCCGATAGTCCGGGTTCATTTCGCTCATGCAGAAATGCAGAATGCGGTTTCGCTCCTCCGTCCGGATGACCTCATCCACCAGCAACCGCCCGTCCGGCTCGCCGGTCAGCGCATCGAGGCTGAACAGGGGCTTTCGCTTGCTCTTATGGCGCAGCGCCATGTGCCTCGCCGCCTTATAGAGATACGCCTTGAAGCCGCCGTCCCGGATGCGGGGCTTTTTCGTGAACAGATAGGCGAAAACATCCAGCATCAGCTCCTCCGCCTCGTGAACGTCGTGCAGATAGCCGTCAATGTACAGGGTCAGGGGGTCGCCGTATTTTTTCATCAGGGCATTAAGCCCTTCGTCATCGCCGCTCAGATATTGGCAGTACAAAGCCTCGTCGCAGGCCATATCGTTCACTTCCTTTTTGCGGATGCTTCCCATGCAGAGGGGTATCCGTCAGGTGCTTGTCCCGCCGGAGATCATACTCAACACGGAACATGATATACGAATATCCGAAGAAACACAAGATATCTGGCGAAATGTTCAGAGGAAAGTCTCAGATAGGAACGATTATCGCTTTATTGAACGATAAAACTTCATGCTTTGTGACAAAAATTTTGAAATCGAGGTCAAGCTTATGAAAGACAAAAAGAGTATCAACAATATCGAATACGTATTGGTTGGAGATTACTATATCCCGGATCTGAAGCTTCCCCATGAGGAACGTCCCATCGGAAAATATGGGCGAATGCACCGAGAGTGTCTGAAGGAGTACAATCCAATGATGTTCAATGATTTGGTTCTGGACGGCCAGCTCTGGACTTACCTTGCTGATTTGAACGAGCAGGCACAGGAGCGTTTGTCTCTGATTGTTGAGCAGATGAAGGTATCTGAGGGCGTAACTGAGGAACTGAAAGAAGCAGACCAGATGGCCTGGGTCGGAGTCATGAGTAGTATCCACAACCGGGCAGAAGAAATTGTGTTGGAAGAAATCGTATATAGATAACACCTTGCCGGACTTCATTTTCGATGGAGTCCGGCTTTCTATATCCAGAAGCAGTATTTCCTGTGTCGGCAAAAAGCGCAGCAATTTCGTTTTGAATGCTATTGATATTTTTGCCGATGATATGGTATACTATGTAATAGATTAGCGTAGATTTTTGATGGATTTTATGGCGGAGGAGCATAGATGCGATATCTTTCAGCTACTGAAATAGCAAAAAAGTGGGATGTGTCCGAGCGCAGTGTTAGAAATTACTGCGCCCAGGGGCGTGTGAACGGTGCGTTTCTTACCGGCAAGACATGGAACATTCCGGAAAACGCAGAAAAACCGGAGCGTACTAACAAAAGAAAAGAAGGGCCGATTACTCTTTTGGATATTCTGAAAGAGCAGAAGGTAAGTAAATATTCCGGTGGGATCTACCATAAAACGCAGATTGATTTGACATACAATTCCAACCATATGGAAGGAAGCCGCCTGACGCACGATCAAACCAGATATATCTTTGAAACCAACACCATCGGCGTAGAAAAAGAAGTGCTGAATGTGGATGACGTGATCGAAACAGCAAATCACTTCCGCTGCATTGACATGATTATTGATCATGCAAAAGCAGCTCTGACGGAGAAATTCATCAAAGAACTTCACTTGGTTTTGAAGAACGGCACTAGTGATTCCAGAAAAGATTGGTTTGCTGTGGGCGAGTATAAGAAACTCCCGAATGAAGTCGGCGGCAGGGATACAGCCCTTCCGGAAGAAGTTGCCGATAAAATGAAGGCCTTGTTGATGGAATATAGCGCTAAGGAAGAAAAGGCCTTTGAGGATATTCTGGACTTCCATGTGAAGCTTGAGCGGATTCATCCGTTCCAGGACGGCAACGGTCGTGTGGGCAGATTGATTATGTTTAAGGAGTGTCTGAAATACAATATCGTTCCGTTCATCATTGAGGACAATCTGAAGATGTTCTATTACCGTGGATTGAAGGAATGGGACAACGAAAAAGGCTATCTGACAGATACCTGCCTGACCGCACAGGACAAGTATAAAGCGTATTTGGATTATTTTAGGATCAGGTATTAAGCAAGTTGATTTCCAAAGTATCAAACGCTTGGCCCAAAGTGTCATTTTGACACTTTGGAAGCGAATTCTTGTCAGTTTATATTCGTGTGGTGATTACAAAAAGAGGGTACGATTCCATATTGAGTGGAAGCGTACCCTCGATGATATAACGATGAAATTATTTCCGTTTTCTTTTTCCCTTGCCGTGCGTCATGCTGCCTTTACCACGCTGACTGATCGGGCTGTTCATGTGCTTAGGCAGTTTCAGCAGCTCAATCAGATTTGCGAACTGTTCCATGGTAAGTGAACCGCTACCCGTTTAAGATTATCGTGTTGCCCGAATCAAGGACTGCGTTTTCAGTAAAAGTGAGGCCAGCGCATGGTGATCTTCCCGCTCCGTCCACCATTGGGGCATCAGAAATTGTAGCACCTGCTCTATCCATAGGTAGTCCTGATGTGTCAGAGCATGTTGTTCCAAACCTCTACACATCCGGGAGTAACCGGAGCGAACCGTATCACAAATAGAATCACGGTCAATATGCCGCCCAATAAAGCCGCAGAGAATGGCCGCTTCTTCCTCTGTATAGTTTTGCATCACAGTACCTCCCATCACACACGATGAGTATTGTACCATACCGAACCGTCAAAGGAAAGGTAAAACTTTTTTACTCTGCGTAGTACCTCGGTCTACTGATAGATGTAAAGCCCTCCTTGCCAGTAATGACTACATTGTTGTGGCCGCTGGCGCAGTGAATGATTAGCAATTCTCCGTTTGCGTCCCTGCCGCCAACGATGCCCACATGGGAATTATCCGGGTAGAACACCAAGTCACCAGGCTGTGCGTCCGCCCACGAAATGTTGGTACAATAGCTGTGCTGCATGGTGGCTCCACCGCCGTGGCCGATGACATAGCTTCCGCCTGTGGCATTGTAAAAGGCCCAATCTACAAATCCACTGCAATCCAACCCGTAGGGACGGTAGGTCCCCGTGGTGGAGCTGCCTGTCGCCGTGACCTGCCGCAGCTCGCCCCATCGGGCGTCCCAGCCGATTACGAGGCTCTTGCCGCCCCAAAAATAATTCACCTTGCCGACAAGAGAACAGGCGGCGCGTACCACCGCTTCGCGCTCCGGCGATAGATCTTCCGGCAGATTGCGGAGCAGCGCAGCCGTATCCCCGCTGACGGAGTACACATCCTCGATCAGCTCCCGCAGGAGGTCCCGCTGCTCCAGCAGCTCGTCCAGTGCCGCGATCTGATTGCGGTTGAAGTGATACGCGGTTTTCATCTCCTCTGCCGTTTTTGCGGTAATGGTGATATAGAGGTTTTTCTCCGTCCAGCCATCATCGCCCTCGCCGCTGCCTGGATGATGAATGACCTCAATGCGGTGGGTAATGGCGGTCATGTCCCAAAAGACCGCTTTCAGGCGCGCAATGCGGTCAGCGTCCATGGTGGCCACATCTGCGGCGTCTGCATCTGCTCCGGCAACCTTCACCGCGAACACCGCCAGAACCTCCACCCAATCGGCAGGCTGGCCGGTCACGGAGATGGAATCGTAGTCCTCCGCTGTCTGCAACGCTTCCAGTTCAGCATTGAAGTCATAGTTGATCTGCGCCACCGCAGCGGAGATCGGCACAACGCCCGCCTCTCGGCTCTCGTTGGAAAAGAGAATACCGAAGGGGGACGCCACGATAGCCGCCACAAGGATCACCGTCAGGAGCAGAACCAGCACCACCGCACCGCCGCCTGCCGACAGGATCGAGCTGACCGTAGACACCACTCCTTTTCCGATTTCCTTCACTGCCTGGACTGCCGCGCTGCCAAGCTTTTTGGAAGCCCTTCCGCCGCTCTGCGCGGATTCCTGAAGCATCTTCCGCTGCGCCTTTCTCTGCGCCGCCGCCCTTGCGCGGTGCGTGATAATTGCATTGTTCGGCGCTGCGTGGTCAGTTGGTCGAACACGCATGGTGCGCGTGACCTTGGTCATGACCTGTCCGCTCTTTGGGGCAGGACCGCCCTTGAGCGATGCGCCCTGATTGCTTTTATGCGGAAGGGTCGTTGTACCTCCCCGGTCGGACGGTGGAGGTACAATGTGCCGCTCCGCTGTTCTTTTCTCGGCAAGGTTCCGCCGATAGGCGGCTTTCGCGTCCTGCGCAGCTTTCTGCCGCCCACGCTCCTGCGGGGCGGCATCTGCGCTTTTTGGACCTCCGCAATTTTGCGGAGAAATGGTCCGGTTTCCGACTTCATTTCGTGCAGCGGTTTGTACCGGAGAAAAGGCATATTCCATCGGTGTGTCGATGAAAACATTTTCCGAACCGATCCCCATATCTGTCGGTTCTGCTGTGCTATGAGTTCTTATCGCATTCTCTTTACCCTGTCTCAGCTTTCCTCGGTAGTGCTTTATCATGCGCCGCGAGGCATCCGCCGCCCCAGCCGCACCCCGGCGCATAGTTTTCTCCACGCGGTCGGTAGCATAGCGCACGGAGTCGCGGCTTTCCGGCTCTTTCTCTTTCTGCCGCTCGTCCATGTGCTGTTTCAGAATGGAATCCGCGTCCTTGGGCGCGGGGTTCTTCAGCTTTGCCTTTGGCGTGTCCATGCCGGGTTTGATCTTCAAGTCCCGCATGGCATCAGTCCTCACCGGGCTTGGTTGACATTAGGCGGTACAGCTCCGTATTTTTGGGCAGCTCATTGGCGAAGGGCACGATAGCGCCGCCCACCTTGATGAGCCCGTGGCCAGCCGGGGCATTGTCCACATAGCTCATCTGCGTATCCGACGCACCCAGCAGGCGGGCAAGCTGCTCCCGATCGGTGGTGGCCTGATTGAGCATCAGCAGAAACTCAGAGTTTGCGAACATCATACGCGCCGTATTGGACAGCAGACATTCCTCCACATTCTGCGTAATGCCGGTGAGCGTCGCGCCGTATTTGCGGAAGCGCTTCCAGCACTTGTAGAGAAATTCGCTGCTGTAATTGGTAATGCTGTGTCCGCTGCCGCTCCCGTTGGCGAAAAACAGATAGATCTCGTCGATGTAGACATGGGTGTATTTTCCCTCTCTGCGGTTCTGGATAACGCGGTTATAGATGGCGTCCAGCATTACCAGCAGGCCCACCGATTTCAGATTTTCGCCCAAGTCCTGAATATCGAAGCAGAGAATGCGGCTTTTTGTGTTGATATTGGTCTGGTGGGAAAATACATTCAAACTGCCTACCGTGAACAGCTCCAATGCCAGCGCGATACGGTGCGCCTCCGGGTTGACCTGCTTCATCAGGTCGTCATAGAGGTCCTTCAGCGTGGGCGGCTGACCTCGGAAATTCTTGATGTACTCCCGGTAGATGTTGCCTACGCTGCGGTCAATGATGGACTTCTCCTGCGGCTCGATCTTGTCCGCGCCCATAAGCTGCTCGTAGAGCGACATGATAAACTCAGACTTCATCACCAACGGCTCTTTGCCGTCCCCGTACCCCTCGGACAAATCCAGCGCATTGATGTGGCAGCCATTTGGGTCAGAGGCGGAGATGGTGATGACCTCACCGCCCAGCGCTCGGACCAGCTCCCCATATTCGCGTTCAGGGTCCACGATAATAATGTCATGGTCGGTAGAGAGCGCCAACGCGGAGACCTCCTGCTTGGCCGCCATGCTTTTGCCGGAGCCGGACACGCCGGTAATAAAGCCGTTGCCGTTGAGCAGGTTTCCTCGGTTGCAGATGATGAGATTGTGCGACACGGCATTGACGCCGTAGTAGATGCCGCCCGCATCCTGAATTTCCTGTGATTTGAACGGCATGAGAACGGCGGTACATTCCGTGGTCAGGGTACGGGTGGCGTCAATGCGCTTTAAGCCGAGGGGCAGCACCGTGTTCAGCGCATCCTCCTGTTGATAGCGCAGAACATTGAACTGACAGCCCCGCGCCCGCCCGATGGCTTGCAGGGCCCCGGTGTCCTGGTCAAGCTGTTCAAGGTTATCTGCCAGGTGCGTCAACGTCACCAAAGCCAGCATCATACGCTGGTCGCGGCTCATGAGGTCGTCCATGAATTCCTTCGTTTCGCTCCGCATCTGCTCCAAGTCATAGGGAATATTGGCGGTAAAATTGTTGTTCTGATTCTGCCGCTGCTGCCAGCGGGTAATATCCGATTCCACGGACATAATGCGCTTGCGAATATCGCTCACCGCTTCGTCCATCGCCACAGGAATAATGTCAATGGAAAGCATCATATTCCGGGGATAGTCCATCAGCTCCGTAATCATCGCGTCAGAAATGAAGCTGGCATATTCCCGCAGGAACAGGGTGCGGCCCACATGATCGCTCAGCTCGTAGTGATTTTTTTGAAAGGAAATACAGTCCGGGGCGATGCAGTCCCGGAAGTCATGACCCCTTCGCATGGTGTCCTCCAAATTAAACCGGAATAGCTGTTCCTCGCCGGGACGATAGAAGTCGTGCAGAAGCCGCAGGCGGTCATTGACCGTGATCTCACGGACGCTGGAGGACATACGGGAAAGTCCTGTGGTGAGGTCAGTCCCAACGCGGGAAAAGAACGCACGGGCCTCCTCCACGCTTTTCTTTTCTGCCGAAACGGTGATGTACTTCTCCTGAATGAGATTGTTGCTCTCCGCCGCCTTGCCCAAAACAAGTGCGTTATACTCGTTCCGATAAAGGTCGCGGCGGTCGCCCTGCATGGGCATGAGCAGCGTCCGACCGAAGTCCTTTTGATTGAGCTGACGGTTAAAGAGCGTGATCTTTGCCGTGGCTCCGATGGGCAGCGAGTTCAGGAAGGAGCAGTAGGTCATAAAGAGTTCCCGCTGCTTTTCCGGGGAGGCCACGGCATAATTGACATCAAAAAAGCGCCAAGTTTTTGAAAACTTGCCGCTTACCTGAAACACGCCGTCTTGATAAATGCGTTTGATGGGAATGGATTTCTGGACGCTGCGGGGAACGGAAAAGGCGTCCCGTTCCGCGCTGCGCCGATGCTTGAAAAGGATCAATGTTTCTTCACCTCACGTTTCATCGCTTCTTCATAGTAGTTTTCCGCTTTCCAGACACGCTTGCCTGCCATGATGACCTCTGATTTCAGCCATGCCCACAAAAATCGCTCCAGCGTGAGGCCGTTGTACTGAAAAAAGCCCGCAGCGGCCACGGGAGCCGCGCCGACAATGCACACCCAGCTCACCGTTTCCCGGTCCAACACATGGTTTAGGCCAAAGTACAGCCCAACGGCCACACCCACCGCCAAAACAGAGCAGACAAACTGCCGCACGGACAGGCCGAAAAAGAGTGTTTCTCGGTACGCGCGAATTTCCTTGTTGATTTTGATTTCCATATACGACTCCAAAAATAAAATGTTTTGCAGATTTCGATTGATTTAGCTAAGAGACTTTGCTAATATTAGTTTGAGGAAGGTGGTGTTGGCTTGTTAAGCAAAGAGTTAATTGAATTAGCAAACAGAGTTTGCAAACAAAAAGCCGAAGAACAAACGATTGAGCTAAAGGCTGCACATGAAGGATGCCCCAAGCGGTTGTATGATAGCTTATCCAGTTTTTCCAATCAGGATAGCGGAGGTATCCTTCTGTTTGGCATTGATGAAAAGCAGGATTATAAAATTGTTGGTGTCTATGACCCGCAAGACCTTCAAAAAACAGTCACAGAGCAGTGCCAGCAGATGGAGCCTCCTGTCCGCGCAGAATTTACCCTTGCTGAAATAGATGGTCAGTTCATCGTATCTGCTGAAATACCAGCCTTGGATATTTCCGAGCGTCCATGCTATTATCGCGGGGCTGGCCGCACCAAAGGCGCTTATATTCGCGTGGGGGATGCAGACCTGCCTATGACGGATTACGAACTCTATAGCTTTGAAGCGTTCCGCAAGCACCTCCACGATGATGTACGTCCGGTGGAACGAGCAAGCATGAGTTTGTTGGATGAGAAAAAGGTTCAGGATTATGTTCGCCAACAAAGTATTGACCGTCCCGGTTTTTCCGCTCTTACACCGGAACAGGCACAAGAAATGCTCAATCTGACACACGATGGCGTTCCAACTCTGGCGGCAGTGATGAATTTTGGAATCTACCCGCAGGGATATTTCCCTCAGCTTGGCATTACAGCTATCGTTGTCCCCGGTACGGAAATTGGCGCAACCGATTCCGACTCTGCACGATTTATTGATAATAAGCGCATTGAAGGAACGATCCCTGTCATGGTGGAGGAAGCCCTGAACTTTTGCCGTCGCAATATGAAAGTGAGAACAATCATCGACAAGGAGACTGGTCTGCGACGTGACCGCACGGAATACCCCATCGACGCCTTGCGCGAAGCCATCCTAAACGCAGTCATCCATCGAGACTACAGCATCCATACCGAAGGTACTCCCGTGCAGTTGGACTTCTTCACAAACCGTTTGGAAATCCACAGTCCAGGTTGTCTATATGGTCGAATGAGTGTAGATCAGTTAGGCACTGCGCGGCCAGACCTCCGCAATCCGGCGCTGGCAGTTATGGCCGAAACTTTGACAGCCGCCGAACATCGCTATTCCGGTATTCCGACCATGCGCCGCGCCATGAATGAGCACGGTCTGCCAGAGCCGAAATTTGAAAATCGCCGCAACGAATTTGTGGTCACGTTTTACAATAGCCTGCCATTAGAGAATGAAGATAAATCTATCAGCGACTCTGCGCCGACTGATCTTCTGGCCTTTTGCCGCATCCCTCGTTCTCGCCAGGAAATTGCGGAGTATTTGGGGGTCAAAACCGTATTTTATGCCATGCAGCACTATGTAAAGCCGCTCCTCGAAAGCGGCCAGCTTGCACCTTCTATTCCAGAAAAGCCCAAGAGCAGGAAACAGAAATACTATACGGTTGGATGATCCACCAAAGGCGCAGACACCATCGTCTGCGCCTTTGGTACGCTCGCCCCAGGCATGCCGCGATGGGTCTGCGCAAATAATAGAATATTTCTTTCCTATAACCCCAGCATTTCCTTTGCAATATGGTCAGCGGACTTCACCAGGCCCACCAGCACCAGCAAATTAAATATGACCTCGCCCAAATAGCTCCACACCTGCGTCACTACGGAGGCACTGCTATCCACCACCGGCGTACCGCTGGAGGAAAAAGCCGAAAAGATGATGCAGGCCAGAACGATCACCGCCCCTTCCATGCACACGCCCACATAACTCCGAAGGAACGCCTTGCCGAAATGGGATGTGCCCTCACCGGCGAAGGACGCCAGCGCCACCGGGGACAGTGCGGCATACATATAGATCTTAAAAAAGCGCCCATAGACGGTGAGGATCATAATGAAGGCCAGCACCGTAATAAATAGGCTACCCAGCAGCGTCACCAGCCAAAGGGGGATACTTGCCAAAAAGCCAACATCTCCAATGGCGTCCGCAATCTCCTGCGGCAGTACCACGGATGCGCCAGTCAAGCCGCCCACACTGCCCGCCGCCGTTGCCACAATGCCGTTGCACACATCAAATACATCTACCAGCAAATCCATGCCGTAGGTGATACCCAACTTTGCCAACACAAAGTAGATAAAGTGCCGCAGCAAATGCTCCGGCCTTTGAAAGTCCCGAAAGCCGGATGCGCTGCGAAAGATACCGATGGCAAAAAACAGCACCAGCAGCCCGTAGCCGATGGCCTGCATTCCGCCGTTGATGGTCACAATGGTCTGCCAGATGGTGCCGCCCTTGAAGGTCTGGGGCGATTCCGTCAGCAGCGACCACATCTCCGTCATTTTACTGTTCCAGACGCCAAAGGCGTTGGTCAGATTTTCTACGATCCAGTTGTTATCCAAGTCTCACCACCTCCATAATTGTAATGACATTGTATTGACATTTCTCCTTTTCGGTATATACTAAGGTTGAGGTGAATGCTATGAACACGATCAATGTCACATCTGCACCCAAGACCGCAACCTTTCAAATGCGGATCAATCCCGAAGTCAAGCAGCGTATGGAGGACATCTATGCCCGTCAGGGCCTTTCCTTTACCGACGCCGTCAACATCTTCATTCAGCAGTCCCTGAACATGGAGGGTCTGCCGTTTCTGGCTTCGCCTGAGAATGCGGAATACATGAAGGCAAAAGCCATGCGCCGCCTGTTGGATGAAGCGGAAAAAGGCTGGGCGTCTGCAGAAAAGGATGGCTGGGTATCTGAGGAAGATGCTTACCGCACCCTTGGGGTGAAGGAATGAAGCTAAGATATACGCCGGAGGCGCTATGCGACCTTCAAGAGATCAAACGGTATATCAAAAGCGAGCTTCATAATCCCACCGCTGCAAACCGGATCACGAAAGCCATCCTCGACGGTTG
>OJKY01000893.1_pt1 | contig 20737 bp, 17 predicted proteins | sample 1596571 | NCBI WGS metagenome assembly OJKY01 (sample SAMEA4350170, study PRJEB24818) | metagenome | biome: human; feature: gut; material: faeces | place: Denmark | collected 2013-09 | reverse complement strand
GCCGAACGGCCATATCGTGATTTTGGATATTGCCTCCGGTAAACCGGTGTTTGAATTCCAGGTCGCCCAAGCGAAGGGTGTGACGGAAGTCGAGCGTCTGGTTGACGTTGTCGGTGCCCCGGCCTTTAGCGAAAACTTAGTTTGCGCCGCCGCCTTCCAAGGCGCCGTAACCTGTGTTGACAGCACGAACGGACAGACAAAATGGACGCAGAAGATTGACGCTGTTGCCGGTCCTGCTATTGACGAAGACAACGTTTATGCCGTCAGCGTCAATGGAGAAGTTCAGGCGTTCTACCGCGAAAGCGGTGAGCAGCGCTGGTCTAATAAGACCATGCTGTACCGCGGAGTTTCCGCACCGGTCGTTTTCCCGGGCGCTGTGGCTGTCGGTGACGAAGACGGTTACGTTCATTTTCTTTCACCGAGAACCGGTGAAGAAATGGCGCGCGTTCGTTTGAGCGGTCCGATCGTAACGCAGGCACAGCCTTTCAGTGCAGGCGCTATTTTCCAAACCAGTAAAGGCGAAGTCGCTTATTTGTCGAATAGATAAGAATTATGGTTCCAGTCATTGCGCTTGTTGGTCGTCCGAATGTCGGAAAATCGACCTTGTTTAATCGCCTGACGCGTTCTAGAGACGCTTTAGTGGCGGACTTCCCGGGGCTTACCCGAGATCGTCATTACGGCGACGGTCGTATCGGCGATAAACCTTACTTAGTCATCGATACGGGCGGTTTTGAACCGATCCGCACCGAAGGCATCGTCAAAGAGATGACCGGACAGGCGCAGTTGGCCATTACCGAATCCGATGCCGTATTGTTCCTTGTTGACGGCCGCGCCGGTTTAACGCCCCAGGATCAGAGAATCGCTCAGAACCTGCGCGAATCCGGAAAGAAAACCTACCTCGTCGTCAATAAGGCCGAAGGTTTAACAGAAACAGCTAAAGCTGAATTCTATGAATTGGCTTTAGGCGAGCCTTACACCATTTCCGCAGCACACGGCGAAGGTGTTAAAGCCTTGATGGATCTGGTTCTTGAACCCTTCCCGACCGAAAAGGAAATCGATGAGGAAGAGGATTTCAAACACAAGATTAAAGTTGCGATCGCCGGCCGTCCGAACGCAGGCAAGAGCACGCTGATCAATGCGCTGATCGGCGAAGATCGCCTGATCGCTTTTGACATGCCCGGGACTACGCGCGACGCCATCGAGGTCGAGTTCCAATATAAGGATCGCGATTACACCTTGATCGATACCGCTGGCCTGCGCCGCAAAGGCAAAGTGTTTGAGGCAATCGAAAAGTTCTCCGTTATTAAGACGCTTCAGGCGATCGAAAGTTCCAACGTGGTTGTGCTTCTTTTAGACGCCCACGCCGGTATTGCCGAGCAGGATGCCAACATTGCCGGCTACATTCTGGAAAGCGGGCGTGCCTTGGTTGTCGGTGTCAACAAATGGGACAGCTTGGACGATTACGAAAGACGCCGTGTGAAGGAAGAGCTTGAACGCAAGCTTCACTTTTTACGCTGGGCGAAGATCGTTTATATCTCCGCGCTTGAAAAGCGCGGTCTGCATCACTTGCTGAATGCCGTCAACGATGCTCACACAGCCGCGTTCATGAAGCTCTCCACACCGAAGCTGACCCGTGCTTTGATTGAAGCTACGACTCGTCAGCTGCCGCCGAGAGCCGGCGGAGGACGTCCGAAGATGAGATACGCACACCAGGGCGGTCAGAATCCTCCTGTCATTGTGGTTCACGGCAACGCACTTCAGGATGTTCCGGAAAGCTACCGGCGATATCTGGAAGGATGGTTCAGAGACAAGTTCAAACTCGAGGGCACACCGCTCCGAATTGAATTTAGAACGAACAAAAATCCGTACGCCCAAAAGGCTTAATCGAGAAATTCCTGCCGTGCGCGGGAATTTTCGTAAGGCGGCTTGTTGCCGGAGGCTGCTCGTTGTGCGCCTCAAATAAGCATTAACAATGATCTTTCCGAAGGGCATTTACCGCTAAAATAGTTACTGTAGTAAGAGAATCTGCTGCGGAAACACAGCTCCCTCAAGGGGGTTGTCGCCCAACAAGAGTCCTTCGATCATAGAAGTGCAGAAGAATTAAATGTGCGCCCAAAATGATTAATACAAAGAACAATTTCGGTGTGCCGCAGCTAGAATTTAGTCAAATTTATGAGCGGAATTTTCCGTTTGGAGAAAAACAATGACAAAAGGGCAATTGTTACAAGACCCATTCTTAAACAGTCTTCGTAAGGGACGTATTCCTGTTTCCATCTACTTGGTGAACGGTATCAAACTGCAGGGCCAGATCGAGTCTTTCGACCAGTATGTCGTTCTGCTTCGCAACACCGTAACTCAGATGGTTTATAAACACGCTATTAGCACTGTTGTTCCGGCTCGCGCCGTACCGCTGGGCAATGAACAGCAGGGAACTGAAGAAGCAGAAACCGTATAGTGGATTATCAATATCAAAAGGGAGACGAGACACCCGGAAAGGTGTGGCTCGTCTCTGTCATTGTGGGCCGCGAAATTCATCGAGACGCGGCGCTTGAATTATCAGAATTAGCGACATCCTGCGGCTTCCAAGTTGCAGGTCTGACTGAAGCAAAACGCGACCGTCCGGATCCTAAAACTTTTCTTGGAAGCGGAAAAATCGAAGAAATTAAAGATGAAGCGATGGCCCACGAGGCAAAAGCGCTGATTTTTGATGTCGCTTTATCTCCCGCGCAGCAGCGCAATATCGAAAAAGCCGTCGGACTCGAAGTACTTGACCGTACCAATCTGATTTTGGAGATTTTCCGTCAGAGAGCAAAGACCCGGGAAGGCAGGCTGCAAGTTGAACTTGCTCGACTGACCCACTTGTCAACACGTTTGGTCAGAGGCTGGACGCACTTGGAACGTCAGAGAGGCGGCTTGTCTAAAACCGGCGGTCCGGGTGAAAAGCAGATCGAACTTGACCGTCGAATGATTGCAACACGCGTCAAGGCGTTAAGAGAACAGCTTAAAAAACTCGAGCGTCAGCGCAATACCCAACGCAAATCTCGCCAAAGAGGCGAGGTGCTGACCGTCGCGCTTGTCGGCTATACCAACGCCGGTAAGTCAACGCTCTTTAATCGTCTGACTCGAGGCGGTGTGTATGCGGCCGATCAGTTGTTTGCAACTTTGGATACGACTGCGCGCAGATGTTTTGTCGGCGGAGATGTGGAAGTTGTATTAAGTGACACGGTCGGCTTTATTCGCGGGCTTCCGCACCAGCTGATTGAGGCTTTCAAATCAACCTTGGATGAAGCGGCACAGGCCGATCTTCTGCTCCATGTTGTCGATTCATCAACGCCGGCTAGAGAAGAGCAGATGGCCGAAGTCAATAAAGTCCTAGAAGAAATCGGAGCTAAAGATATTCCGCAGCTGCTGGTTTTCAATAAGATTGACTTGGAAGGGAAGAGTCCGTTTATTACCTGTGCCGAAGACGGCACGCCGAAAGCAGTCGGCATCAGCGCCGCCAACGGGGAAGGTATCGATCTTCTTAAAGATGCCATCCGTCAGATCGCAGAAAAAGAGCCGGAAGAGCCTCAAGAGACTCCCGATAATGAGGATTGGCTCGCAGAATTTGAACGTTAGTGCTGAATGGGCCTTCTTCGAAGCGAAGGCCTTCAGCGAGCATTTCGATAAATGTAATAACTCTTATCACTAAAAATATTATTATTTTTCAAGTGCTAAAATGCTCTGCTCTCTTGTCTAACTCACCCGGACAACCTATCTTTGTCCTGTGATTTTTAAGGAAATATTCGACAATGTCGCTTAATGACCCCCGTTGGGGCCGAAAAGGCTCGGAGGACGATTCCTCCCAGAAAGAAAATGAAATCAAAGAGCCTCCCAAAGAGACTGATGAAGAACCGAGAAAAGCCGAACCGAGCAGAAACGAAATGCCGGGCCGCTTCACTCAGAACAACAATGACGGAGATTTAGAAGAACTTTGGAAACAGTTCAACGATCGTCTGAATTCGATGTTGGGCGGCACCAAAGGCAATCAAAATCGTAATGCTCAGAAAGAAGAGCCGTCAGCATCTTCTCAGGCACAAAATCAGAAAAACGAAGACTACGACTTCGACGAACCTCCGCTGCGCAAAGACCACGAATTCAAAAATCAGCAGAATTCGTTCGGCAACGGCGGCGGTAATGGAAACGGCGGTGGAAATCCTTTCCCGCAGTTTAAGGTTCCGTCTTCATTCTCCGGCGGAATGGCTGTTTCAGCCATTGTTATCGCTTTGGCCGCGTGGCTGGCCTCCGGCTTTTATATCGTTCCGGAAGGTCAGAACGGCGTTGTGACCACTTTCGGACGTTACACCGAAAGCACGAATGCCGGTTTCCGCTGGCACCTGCCTTATCCGATCCAGGACGTTGCTTTAGTAGACGTTTCTTCTGTTCGTAAGGCCGAGATCGGTTTGAGAGGCGGTACACAGCGTCTTAAAGAAGCGCTCATGCTGACGGACGATGAGAACATTGTTGACGTGATGTTCAATGTTCAGTACCGAATCAAGCAGGGCAACGGCGCTGAAGAATTCTTGTTCCGTACTCGCGATCCGATGGGTGCAGTTGTTCAGACCGCAGAATCCGCCATGCGTGAAGTAGTCGGTCGTAAGAAGATGGACAGTGTTTTGTTCGAGTCCAAGCAGGAAATTGCAGAAGAAGTTAAAAAACTGATGCAGGAAATGCTTGACCGCTACCACTCCGGCATTCAGGTTCTGTCTGTTGCTATTCAGAACGCTCAGCCGCCAGAACAAGTTCAGGCTGCCTTCAACGATGCCGTTAAGGCCGGCCAGGATCGCGAACGCCAGATTAATGAAGGCGAGGCTTATGCAAACGACGTTGTGCCTAAGGCACGCGGTCTGGCTGAACGTCTTCGCCAGGAAGCTGAAGCATACAAATCTCGTGTTGTCTCTCAGGCAGAGGGTGACGCAAACCGCTTCAATCAGGTCTACGCACAGTATGAGAAAGCTCCGAAGGTGACCCGCGACCGTATGTATGTGGACACCATGCAGCAGATCTTCAACAACACGACCAAGGTAATGGTTGACAACAAGTCTTCCAATAATCTCTTGTACCTGCCGTTGGATCAGCTGGCGAAACGAGCCGCCCCGACGCAGGCTCCGGCAGCTTCGGCCGCGCCTGTGCAGCCGACTGTTCCTGCTTCATCTGCTCAGCAGACGCATAATCTGCCCGGCGGAGATCAGCCGCCTTTAACACCGGACGCGAGTCAGCCCACTTCCCGTCTTTTATCCCGTACTTTGAGATAAGGACAGAGAAATGAAAAAATTACTTTCCTTAGTTATTGTTGTTCTCTTTGGCGCCTTGCTCGCGAGAACCTGCCTTTACACGGTAAACGAGCGTGAATACGCTCTGGTCTTCATGCTTGGTGAATTAAAGAGCGTTGTTTCTACACCCGGTCTGCATGTCAAGCTGCCGGCTCCGCTTCAAAACGTCGTCTATTTGGACAAACGTATTCTTACGATCGATACGCCTGCAGCAGATCTGGTTCAAACCAGTGAGAAGAAAAACCTGATGATCGATTCCTATGTGAAGTGGCGCATCAACGATCCGCGCCGCTACTGGGTTTCTTTCCAAGGCAGCGAACGAGCCGCGGACGATCGTATGTCTGCGCTGCTTCGTGACGTTCTCAACCAGGTTGTGAACCGCCGCACGGTAAACGACATCACTTCCAGCGACAGAGCTCGCGCAATGGCAGAAATCTCTGAAGCTCTGCAGAAGCGTGTTTCTGATTTAGGCATTGAAGTTGTGGATGTCCGACTCAAACGAGTCGACTTCACACCGGAAATTTCCGAGTCTGTCTATCGCCGTATGGAAGCCGAACGTAAGCGCGTTGCCAGCGAAGAGCGCTCCAAGGGTGCTGCTGAAGCCGAAAAGATCAAGGCCGATGCTGATCGTCAGAGAACCGTTGTTCTGGCGGAAGCTTATCGTGACGCTCAGAACATTAAAGGTTCCGGGGACGCCCAGGCCAACGAACTCTACGCCAAAGCATTCAGCAAAGATCCCGAATTTGCGAAGTTCTATCGCTCACTGGATGCTTACCGTCAGTCCTTCAATAAACCTCAGGACATGATGGTGGTGGATCCGAGCAGCGAATTCTTTGACTATCTCAAGAGTTCCCGCGGTGAAGTCCAAGCGAATAAACAACCGTAATTTTTTGTGATCTAAATCATGAAGGCCTTCTTGTACGTACTGGGTTTCTGCTTCGTACTTGAGGGCCTTTTACCTATGTTGGCGCCCGATTTATGGAAACGTGCCGTGAGATTTATCTCACGATTTCCTAGCGAGAAAATCCGTTATATCGGGTTAGAAAGTGTAGTCTTAGGGCTGGTGCTCGTTTGGGCTGGTTCATTGCTTTTTTAGAAAGGATCTTTATGTCAGTGTGGCTGTTACCTGAAAATATCGCGGATATGCTTCCACGAGAGGCGAGGGCCATAGAGCATCTTAGAAGTTCTTTCCTAAAACTGGTGACAAGCCATGGTTTTGAAGTCGTTCGCCCTCCTTTGGTGGAGTACGTTGACTCTCTTCTGACCGGAACGGGCGGAGATCTGGATCTCAGAACGTTCAAGATCGTCGATCAGGTCACGGGAAAAACGATGGGTATCCGCGCCGATATGACGCCTCAGGTTGCTCGAATCGATGCTCACATTCTCAATCGTTCGGGTGTATCGCGCCTCTGTTATGTCGGAAGCGTCCTCCACGCTCGTCCTCTGCATCCTCTTGCTTCACGCCAGCCCTACTTGGCGGGTGTGGAAATGTTCGGCTCTTCCAGTGTAGAAAGCGAACGGGAAGTGATTTGTTTAGGCATTGAGTCCCTTCGTCAATTCGGCTTGGAAAATATTTTCTTGGACTTGGGACACACCGGTGTTGTAAAAGCCATTCTGGACAGCGACCCGGCCAGCGCAGAAGTTCAGGAACAAATTCTCTTTGCATTGAGTCACAAAGACCGCTCCGCACTGGAAGAACTCAGAGGTGTTCTCAAAGAGAAAACCGTGAACGATTTGGTCCGACTGACCATGCTCTTTGGGTCGGAAGACGTCCTGAATCAAGTTATTGAAGAGTTTTCCGATTATCCGGAAATCCCGGAAATCTTAGAAAGAGTCCGCAGGCTCGGCCGTGAATCCGGCGCAGATATCGTCAGCTATGACTTTGCGGATGTTGCCGGCTATAACTACCACACCGGCGTAACTTTCAGTGTCAATATTCCCGGCCGTTATCAGCCGATTCTGCGCGGCGGCCGTTACGATGATATCGGCGAGCGTTTCGGACGTAAGCGTCCCGCGGTCGGCTTCACGTTATACCTGCGCGAGATTATCGCCGTGATGGACACAAAGCGTCCCTATGCGATTTTGGCGCCCAACAAGCTGGATGATGCCGCCCTGCAGTCCCGCATTCGTGAACTTCGCGAAAACGGCGACATCGTGATTGAAAAACTTCCCGAAGACAATGTTGCTTCGCTGGAAGAATCTTTCCGCTTGGATGAAGAATTAATTTGTATCAATGGTGTTTGGACGGTAGCGGCTCGTACGTCGAACCGTTAATTTTTTAAGAGGATGAAATGAGTAAAAATGTAGTCGTTGTCGGCGCTCAGTGGGGCGACGAAGGCAAAGGCAAGATCGTTGACTGGCTCACCGAAAGCGTACAAGGCGTTGTCCGTTTCAACGGCGGCCACAATGCTGGCCACACACTCGTGATCAACGGCCAGAAAACGGTTCTTCGTTTGATCCCCTCGGGTGTTATGCATCCTCACGTCAAGTGCTACATCGGCAACGGTGCGGTTGTCAGCCCCGAAGCGATGCTGAAGGAAATTGACGACTTGAAGGCTCACGGTATGGATGCCGAAGATCGTATTTTTGTCTCCGGTCAGTGCCCTCTGGTTCTTCCTTATCACATCGCACTCGACCACGCTCGTGAAAATGCTTTAGGAGATAAGAAGATCGGTACAACGGGCCGCGGTATCGGCCCGGCCTATGAAGACAAAATTGCTCGCCGCGCTGTCCACGTCAGGGACCTGGCTGAACCGAAAGTATTTGCAGAAAAAGTTCGTGAAAACTGCAAGCTCATCAACTTCCTGCTGGTGAACTACTACAACAGCGAACCCGTCGACGTCGAAAAGATGATCGAAGACACGCTGGCAATGGCTCCGAGAATCGTTCCGAAGATTCGCGACATCTCCCACATCCTCAACACTAAGATGAAGGAAGGCGAACAGTTCCTGTATGAAGGAGCTCAGGGAACCATGCTCGACATCGACCACGGAACCTACCCGTTCGTCACTTCCAGCAATACCGTTGCCGGCTTTGCCAGCCCCGGGTCCGGTGTCGGTCCTCAGAAACTGAATTACATTCTTGGCATTACCAAGGCTTACTGCACACGTGTCGGTTCCGGCCCCTTCCCGACCGAACTCTTTGATGAAGTCGGCAAAACCATTGCTAAGAAGGGCAATGAATTCGGTGCAGTGACCGGACGTCCCCGCCGCTGCGGCTGGTTCGACGGCGCCGCACTTCGCCGCGCTGTTGAATGGAACGGTTTAAGCGGTCTGGCTGTGATGAAGCTCGACGTTTTAGACGGTTTTGAAACCGTTCGTTTAGGCGTCGGCTACGAATACAAGGGCGAAAGAATCGATATCATGCCTGTCGGTGCAGAAGAAGTTGCCCAGTGCAAAGTCATTTACGAAGACTTCCCCGGCTGGAAGGAACCGACTTTCGGCATCACAAAGTGGGAAGATCTGCCCGTTAACGCACAAAAATATTTAACTCGTCTGTCCGAGGTTGCCGGCTGCCCGATCGCAGTTGTTTCTACCGGCCCGGATCGTTCTCAGACAATTTTGCTTCATAACCCGTTTGAATAATTAGGAATAGGAATGAAAGATCTTCACGTTTCTTGGGAAGAATATCGCCGCCTTATTGAGACTCTGGCTTTTAATGTCTATGACAGCGGCTGGAAGTTTGATTCTTTGCTTTGCTTAGCTCGAGGCGGCCTTCGCCCCGGAGACATCCTCTCCAGAATTTTCGATATGCCGCTGAACATTTTGTCAACCAGTTCTTATAGAGAAGCTGCCGGCACGATTCAGGGAAGTTTGGACATCGGTAAGTACATTGCTTCCAGCCGTCCTGACTCTCTCAAAGGAAGAGTGCTCTTAGTCGACGATTTGGTTGATTCCGGACTGACTTTGAAGAAGGTAGTCGAACACCTTCAGAACAACTATCCGGGCGTGACTGAAGTTCGCACCGCTGTTTTGTGGTGGAAGGGCTGCTCTCAGGTTGAACCTGACTACTATGTCGAATATCTCGGAGACAATCCTTGGATTCACCAGCCGTTTGAAGAGTACGACACAATGCGCCTCGGACAGCTGGTAGCCAAGGTAGAGGGAAAAAGAAAACCGGAATAATGACGGTTTGACAGAGGCCTAGTACCTTGTAACAATAATATTTTCGCTTAAAGCTCCGGATACAAATGTCGGAGCTTTATGCGAGCGTCGCTAGTTGTAAATTGCCAATTAACGACTCTTTTCTCAGCATTTCTCTGCGCAATAAAACTTTTAACGGTGTTCCGGAGCACGTTTATATCGGCGACTCTGAACGGAATGCATTGTCGCTTCAATATGCTAAAGCCTATCTCCGCTACATTAAGCCAGGAACCGTGCTTGGGCGTGTAGTGCAGTTCCAGCTTATCGCGTAACCGGTGCGCTTCTTCCGGATCGAACGCTTCATAAAGCGACGAAAGTTTATGAGTGTTTAGATTATCCATCACAAGTACAACTTTCTCAGCTGTCGGATAATGGACATCAACTAAATCACGAATGAATTGCGCCCAATCTTTTTTAGCCCGTTTGTTTTCAACTTCGGCTATCATCTTTCCCGTCAAAGGCTCTACCGCTAAAAATAATTCAGCTACGCCTAAACGAACATATTCGTCATCAACTTTCTCGATGCTCCCCGGCTTTGCCGGCAGCGGCTCCCTGACTTCACCTATAAGCTGCTTGGGCGACTCATCCATACAAACAACCGGATAAGATGAATCGTAAGGACGCTGATAAACATCCAGCACATCTTCCATGCAGGTCACGAACTCGGCATCGTGGTGCGGCGGAATTTTCCAATATTCACTCAGGTGAGGCTTAAATTCGTTTTTTTTAAAACCCTTTGGACCGTCATCGGCGAGATCTTCTCCACGATCTCCAGTTCGACGAGTTTGTCCGCAAGAAGCCTGACCGTCCATCGGGTTCGACCTTCGGGAGGCTCGCTGCAGGCAAGCTGGGTTAACTTAGCTTCGAAAGCGCCGTCAAAAATCACTGGTCTCTTACTTTTTCCTGTGGGCCGGGGTCGGATAATGGAATCCAGACCTTGAGAAACGAACTTCTCTTTTAAGTGATTTAGAGTACGTTCGGACAAGCCGACAGCTTTTGAAGTTTGATTGACCGTCCAATGCTCTGCGGTGTGAGAGCCTTTATCTAAAAGTAAGAGAGCTCTTGCAAAAAGCACGATTTTGGCTGATCTAGAGCCTGTGCTGCTGATTTTTTGAAGCTCTTCAACTTCCTCTTTGGTTAAGGTAACTCTGAATTGAGGTGACATAACGAAGCTCCTGTTTGCTTCATTTTATCACCTCATAAAAACGAACTAATTAAAGTTACAAGATACTAGATCGTAAGCAATAGTGCTCACAAAATCTTTTGACAAAACCAGTCTCTGCCGCGCACACTCCAAAATGTGGTTTCCGATTAATTCTTGCGGCGTTTTACCGGTTTCTTTCTTTATGAGCTCGCCAAAATAACCGGGGGAAAGATTCGCTTTTTCCGCAAAATAAGAAACCGAAGGAAAACCATTCGTGCTACGGCCCTCAACGTAAAAACCTTTGAGCTGGACTCGGAAGTTTTGCAATATCTTGAGGTTAATAGCGTGCCGAGTCCCGAACTGTCTAACATAGAAAGAATTGACGCAATCCAGCAAAAGTTGAATCCGGCTCGCCAAAATATCTCTTGTATGCCATGCCGCCGGAACTCTAAGATGTTCAGCGATTTCCTGAAGGGCCCTTCTAAAAATATCCCTTTCAGAATCAGATAAATGCAGAGATTCGGCCTCTTTATATGAAAAGAAGGTGTACTTCCCCATCGTTAAACCCAAGGGCGTCCCTTCTATTAAATCGAGATGAAACAAAAGTCCGATGACGTCGGGTCTTACCTGCGCTTCAGGACTATCAAGACGTGCTCGCTGTCCCGGAGCAAACATAACCAAAGTGCCGCTCGTATAGTCGCAGGGATAAGCTCCGTACTTTAACGAACACACTGACACATCCTTCAAATAGAGAGCATAAACCCCGTACTCCATCTCAAGGTTGTTCGGCGACTTCTGAGCTGTTTTAAAATCAATTACTCCAATTAAAGGTGATTGATCTTTCAATCCGTATAACTCTGAAAACGTTTTAGCCGAATCAAGTTTGACTTCTTTCAGTTTTCTTTCCATTGATGCAATTTACGCCAAAAAATTGTTTTGAGAAATTGCTAAAAGAATCTGGGTATGAATATCCGAAAGAAAGGTAACCCACGCCACGGCTTTATTCTCAGGTAAACGACGGTGGGAGTATGTTTTCCATCAAGAACTGGGTGTCTATTCCATTAAGTAGGACGGCTAATCAGACAATCCAATGATGGAAATTCACATTTTTTTGGAAAGCTAACTTTGCGATTGTTTTCAGAAATACATACAACGCCAAGTTAGAACTTTCAGCCTGTTATGGCCTCAAGGCTTTATCCTAGGAGTGGCATAATTAAGAATTAACGATTTGTATCTTTCGAAGGACAAATCTTAGGGCGCTTTTTTAGAAACGCCCCTAACTATAAATTTTTAGAAAGATTGCCATGACTTATAAGAAGCACATTTCGCAAAGCAACGACTTGTTAGACGGATTCTCGTCGGCTTTTGCGGGCATAAAAAGTCATTCTAATCTTCCGAGCGGTACAACTCCGTTCATCTGGGCGATCGCGGTCCTCATTGTCGTCATCTTCTCGGCTTTCTATTTCAACGTGCGTGCCAATAACGAAACTATTCTCAGAACTAATCTGATGAAGAGCACGGCAAAGGTTGCCGATAACATTGAAATGAGAATGCGGGGCATCTCCGCCTCCATGGCCCGCATGATCGAAAAAATGGAGCTGGACGGTATCAACCCCGCCGTTGTAAATAAGTACGGCAGAGAAATTATCTCGTCGAGCCCCGAAGTTATTCTGCTTCGTGTCATTGAACCGAGCGGCAAAGGCCTGGAGTCTGTTGTAAATCCTCGGCTTGGCAGAAGCGATCTTCGTCAATATAACTATCTGGATTATCCGCAGGTCGTCCGCGATGCGATCGGAGACGCCTTCCTCTCTAACCGCGTTTCTTACTCTTCTTTCTGGTTTACGCCCGGCGACATTTCTTCGCCTTCTGTCGTCATCATTTATCCCTTTGCCATCGGCGAAAAAACATATGCTCTCCTCGCCAGACTGTCGCTGAACAAACTTTTGGAAGTTTCAACTCCTCAGTCGCTGCTTTCCGATTACGAATTCTCATTCCTTCACGGAACAAAAGAAATTGCCGGCCGAGCTGCCTACAACCCGCCGGATGACTACACCATCCCGAGTTACGTACGCGCAGCTGACCCGCTGCCGCCTTCCATTCAGTTGTACGGCTGCAACGTTCTCGAACGCCCAATGATCTTTGCCAGCCCGCTGATTTATTGGCTGGGCGCTCTGATGCTGTTTCTGCTTCTATCACTCTTTTTCCTCAACCGCGAAATGCGCAGGAATCAGTCTGATCTTGAACGCGCATTAAAAGAACTGGAACTTCGCCGCTCCATCGAAGATTCCATGAACCTGGCTTTAATCATCACCGACTTGGACAACAAGATCGTCTATACAAACGGTCAAACTGAGGAAATTACCGGTTACTCAGAAGAAGAACTTTTGGGCAAGACACCGCCTTATCCCTTCTGGGGAGACGGATCTGAACTTCCATCACAGCTGCTGAAAGACCGTCCTCATGAAGAACCCGGTAAGCCGTACCGCTTTGACCTGACGATCCGCCGCAAAAATGATGAAACGCTTGAAGCGCTGATGCTCGCGATGCCTTTCTACTCGGCATACAACGAACATATCGGCTGGATTTATATGATCCAGGACAACACTGTCGAGGCTCAGTCCATGAACCTCACGAACGACTCTATCGCTTCCTACGAAAGACTTCTGAACTCTGTCTTGTCTTGTATTTCCGCCGTGATGCAGAAACCGACCGGGAGTATGTTAGGTATTCACAATAACCACTACACGGAACAGCTGGGAAATACCGCAGACGGTCACTTAGAGATTTCCAAGGCCTTTAAAGAACCGTTCGATCCGCAAGGCAATCGTCAAGGAGAGGTTTGGGTCGACTCTCTTGGCCGCTGGTTCTCCGTAGCAGAAGCCAGAGTGACACTGCCGGGCGGCTCTCACTTCACCCTTCAGTCAGCGCTGGACATCACTAAGAGAAAAATCAATGAGCAGGAATTCGAAGAGCAGACCAGTAAGATGGAAAACTCTTCGCGCCTCATTACGCTCGGCGAGATGGCCTCTACGATTACACACGAAATTAATCAGCCGCTCACCGCGATTACCGCTTATGCCAATACAGCACTGGAAGTGATTGACAGGGCGCCGGAAGTAAACAAGGCTCAGGTGCTGGAGATCTATCGAAAGATTGCTAATCAGGCTGCACGCATCGACAAAATTATTAAGAACATCAGAGCGTTTGCCAAACGCCGCCCGACAACATTGGAGTGCGTGTCTTTGAATAGCGTATTCTCTGACACGATGGAGCTCGGACGTCTGATCGAGAAGAAATATGCCGGTGTTCAGGTGGTTTACGAGCTGCCTGCTGTCGTGCCTGATGTAATTTGCGATCCGGTCCAGATCATGCAGATTCTCATGAATCTTATTCGTAATGCTGCTGAGGCTATTTTGGAACACGGCAGTGAGGACAAAACCATCACGGTCAGTGCGAAGGTCGGCGCTAAAGACGTTGAATTGTCTGTCGGCGATCACGGCCCCGGAATCAGCGATACGATGAAAGCAAGCCTGTTCACACCCTTCTTTTCTACTAAGAAGAACGGCCTCGGCCTAGGTCTGAGTACTTGCCAGACAATAGCAGAGTCTCATAACTCAAGGCTCCGTGTAAGAGACAACGAAGGCGGGGGCGCCGTATTTTTCTTCGACCTGAAGATTTGTTTCACGAAAGATTCCGAGGCACAGAAACAAAAATAATTGTGTTTCAATTTAAAGAGATACGCCTTCTGTACTATCCAGGGGTGTGATTAAGATATATAATATCTTCACGTGATACAAGATATCTCAGTTAGCGACTCTTATCATCCTATAGATTAAGATAATGGATTGCTTGTAAGAATATATTAATTAGAAAGGCACATGATGATTCAGATGACCTCGAAACCCTACACTCAGGAATCTCCGGATACCGCAGGTGTTGTGTATATCGTTGAAGACGACGAAGCCGTACGTGATTCTCTCAAGTGGCTTCTCGAAGCTTCCAGCTACCGCGTTGAACTTTTCGAAAGCGGTGAAATGTTCCTCGCCAAATTCGATCCGAACGCTATCGCCGTTCTCGTCCTTGACGTCAGAATGCCGGGCATGAGCGGTTTGGAAGTTCAGGAACACCTTATCGCCAGAAAGTGCGATATTCCTATTATCTTTATCTCCGGTCACGGCGACGTTTCTATGGCAGTCTCTACCTTGAAGAAGGGGGCGGTTGACTTCATTGAAAAACCCTTTGACCAGGCCGCCCTGCGCTCTTTAATCGAAAGAATGCTGCAGGAAGCCCGTCAGCGTAAAGCCAAGGCTGAACAGCGCTCCTTGAACGACGCTCTTCTGAGCAAACTGACTCCCAGAGAGCAGGACGTTCTTGAAAGAATTGTGAGCGGCCGTCTGAATAAACAAATCTCCGCTGACTTGGGTATTTCTATTAAGACCGTTGAAGCCCACCGTGCTTCCATTATGGATAAAACCAATTCCGGCACCGTTGCAGATCTGATGCGCGTCGTCATGAATGCAAACAGACCTCCTGTCAAAGACTCCGGATCTATGAGATAGTCTTTTAGACAGCGTCACAAAGGAAGGCACACCGCCTTCCTTTTCTTTTTACGGCCTCTTCTCGGCCGAAGATCTTTTGTTACTCGTTCTTGTGAGCAAAGGTTTTAGGCTCTGTGAATATCCTTACAATGGATCGGTCTTACTTACTCTTTTCATAACAATGAACGCAAAAATAATTGATGGAAAAGCACTCGCACAATCCGTTCGAGCCGGCTTGAAGGAAAAAGTAGAACAATTCAAATTAAGTTCGAGGGCTCCCGGACTGACGGTCATTCTTGTCGGTGATAATCCGGCAAGCCAGGTTTACGTCCGCAACAAGATCAAAGCCTGCACCGATGTCGGCATTACCTCTAAATTGGAAAAGCTTCCTGCTGAAACTTCAGAAGCGGAGTTATTAGCACTTTTGGAGAAACTCAATGCCGACGATTCCGTGGATGGAATCCTTGTACAGCTCCCCCTGCCCCGTCATATCAACGAGCAAAAAGTCATTGAGACAATCCGTGCAGATAAAGACGTTGACGGTTTCCATGTTGTCAACGTCGGTTCTGTCGTGACCGGCATCGGCGGCTTCCGCAGCTGCACGCCATACGGCGTCATCAAAATGCTGGAATCCGTGGACTATCCTCTCACCGGCGCCCACGCTTTGGTCATCGGCAGAAGCAATATTGTCGGAAAACCGATGGCCATCATGCTGCTTGAAAAAAATGCCACCGTCACGGTCGCGCACAGTAAAACCAAGAATTTGAAAGAGCTCGCTCTTCAGGCCGATGTCATTGTCGCTGCGGTCGGTAAAGAAAAAGTCGTCACGGCTGATATGGTTAAACCCGGCGCCGCCGTGATTGATGTCGGTATGAATCGCAATGCCGAAGGAAAACTTTGCGGAGATGTTGACACCGAAGAAGTCGCCAAAGTTGCAGGCTATATTTCTCCGGTTCCCGGCGGTGTCGGACCGATGACCATCGCAATGCTTCTCTCTAATACGGTTGAAGCTTATGAAAAGCGTCTGCAAAAAATATCTCGGTAAGGAATCTATACATGTGTGATTTAATTAACATCCTGAGCATCATTGACGATAAGACCCAGCTGATTAATTTTCCCAAGCTTGATCCGAACAGCTTTAAACCGGCGGTGCTTGCACTGATTCAACGTCTGAAAGACACCGTAGCTTCAGTAAAAGCTTCCGATAAAGAACCGACTTGGGACACCTTAGTTACGCCGATTGAAGATGCTTCTGAAAATCTCTCCTATGTTTGGTCGGTTGTCGAACATTTGAACAGCGTGGCCGATACGCCCGAGTTGAGAGCTACGATTAATGAACTTCTTCCTCCGATTTCCGAAGTATTCAGCGAACTCGGTATGGATGAGGAACTCTATGCAAAGTACAAAGCCTTGAAAGCCGAGAAAGCTTTTGAGAAATTCTCCTCAACCCGTCAGAGGATCATTAACAAAGAGTTAGAAGGCTTTGTTCTCTCCGGCGCCGAATTAGATGACGCCGGCAAGAAGAAGATGGCCGAGATCAATCGAGAGGAAGCCGAACTTTCTCAGAAGTTCTCTGAAAATCTTCTCGACTGCACTAATGAATTTGCGCTTTACCTCCCGGAAGACACAGATGAGCTCAAAGGTGTCCCTGAGGCCGAATTGCATCTCTATGCCCAGCAGGCTGCAGCCGAGGGCGCCAAGGGCTACAAGATCACCTTGCATATGCCGAATTATCTGCCGATCATGCAGTACGCAGAAAATCGAGAGCTTCGTGAGAAGATGTATCACGCATACGTGACTCGCGCCTCTGAGTTCTCGCCTGCTGGCAAAGACAATCTGCCGATCATTAATCGTCTGCTCGAACTGCGGGTCGAAGACGCTCATCTTCTCGGCTATAAAAATTTTGCCGAAGTCTCCTTGGTTCGGAAAATGGCAGAATCTCCCGAACAAGTCGTTTCTTTCCTGCGAGAATTAGCGGCCAAGGCCAAACCAGCTGCAGAGAAAGAAATGGAAGAACTTATCGATTACGGCAAGAATATGCTAGGAATTAAGGATGTTCAGACTTGGGATCTTTCTTTCATCAGCGAAAAACTCCGTGAAGCAAAATTCTCTTACTCTGAAAATGAAGTAAAACAATACTTCACGGAACCTGCTGTTCTCAAAGGAATGTTCGGACTTGTCGAGAAGATGTTCTCGATCAAGATCAAAGAAAAGAAAGCGCCCGTCTGGAACGATGACGTCAAATTCTTTGTCATTGAAGACAAGGAAGGCAAAGAGATCGCCGGATTCTATATGGACCTTTATGCCCGCAACGGAAAGAGAGGCGGCGCATGGATGAATGACCAGATCTCCCGTCGTGAGGTTGACGGAAAAATCCAAAAACCGATTGCTTACCTTGTTTGCAACTTCGCCGCACCCGTCGGAGACAATCCTTCTCTTCTGACGTTAAGAGACGTCGAAACGATTTTCCACGAATTCGGTCACGGCCTGCATCATATGCTGACCCGCCAGACAGAATTGGCCGTATCCGGCATCAGCGGCGTGGAATGGGACGCAGTTGAAATGCCAAGCCAGTTCATGGAGAACTTCGTTTTGAATTGGGATGTGATGCAGACCATTACGCATCATGTCAAGACCGGCAAGACCATGCCGCGCGAACTCTTCGACAAACTGGTTGCTGCCAAAAACTACGGTGCCGGAATGGCAAATGTTCGCCAGATCGAATTTGCCCTCTTCGATATGCTCCTTCATATGGACACACATCCGGAAAAAGATGCGGTCCAAAAGATCCTGACTGCAGTCAGAAAAGAAGTCGCGGTCACTTTCCCGCCTGAGTACAACCGTTTTGCCAACTCCTTCTCTCATATCTTTGCGGGCGGCTATGCCGCAGGCTACTACAGCTATAAGTGGGCTGAAGTGCTCTCTGCGGATGCCTTCTCCCTCTTCCAAGAGAAAGGTATTTTCAATCCTGAGGTCGGAAACAAATGGCTGGACGAAGTTTTGTCCCGCGGCGGCAGCCGCCCGGCAATGGACAGCTTTGTTGCTTTCCGCGGCCGTAAACCTTCCGTCGACGCACTTCTCCGTCAATATGGCTTGCTGGAGACCAAATGAGCATCACGATTACGACTTGGAACGTCAATTCTCTAAAGGTTCGTCAGCCGCAGGTTTTGGACTTTCTGAAGGAAACAGAGAACAGCATTCTCTGCCTTCAGGAACTCAAGATGCAGGAGGCAGACATCGATGCGGCCGCCTTCAAAGAAGTAGGATATACACTGGATGCATTTGGCCAGAAAACCTACAACGGTGTCGCCACAATCCTTCGTGACCCGCTGACCTTCCTTCCGGACGAAGAAGTTCGCAACATCCCCGGTTTCGAAGATCCGCAAAGCCGTCTCTTAGCCACAACGGTCCAAGTCGGCAGCGAAAAACTCCGCGTCATCAACGGATACTTTCCGAACGGTGAAACAGTTGAGAGCGAAAAGTTTCCTTATAAGCTCGCTTGGCTGGAAGCTCTGGTTCAATGGCTTCCGAGCCAGCTGGAAGAGTATCCGAACTTAGTGCTTCTCGGCGACTTTAACATCGCCCCGGAAGATCGCGATGTTTGGGATCCGGAATCTTGGGCGGAATCCGTGCTTTGCACGCCTAAAGCCAGAGAGGCTTTTCAGCGTCTTATCGATCTCGGCTTAACGGACTCTTTCCGCGCCTTTGAACAGCCGGAAAAATCCTATTCCTGGTGGGATTACCGCATGATGGCTTTCAGAAGAAACCGAGGCCTTCGTATCGACCATATTTTGATTTCCGAGGCTCTTGCCAGCAAGAACCTCGGAGTTGAAATTCACAAGAAAGTCAGAGGCAATGAACGCCCGAGTGATCACGCGCCCGTGACACTAACGCTTGATCTTTAACTCTTGAGCCGGCTGTAACGCCGGCTTTCTTTTTAGCGCTCTGGCGCGAAGCTGACCGCAGCCTCCGTCAACATCCTGGGCGGCTGAGTCACGGAATTTAAGCAATATTCCATTTGCTCGGCATGCTTCCTTTATCTTATCGATCTGCTCTGTCGACGGTCGCCGGTATGGACTGCCGTCAACAGCGTTGACGGGGATCATGTTGAGGATAGCCTGCCGAGACCACAGAGGAGTCAGCGCTTCAATCTCATCAATCCCGTCGTTGATGCCGTTAATCAAGGTCCACTGATATTGAATCGGATATTTCCCGACCTCTGCGTATTTTGCACCGTACTCTAAAATTTCTTTCACGGTTAAATCTGCGGCCCGGGGAAGCAAACTTCTGCGCTTCTCATCCATTGCGCTGTGCAGAGAGATTGCTAATGCCGGCTTGATTTCTGATTTCAGCAGCGCTTCGAAAAGCCGCCTATCACCGACAGTAGAAATAACAACCTCTTTGTATCCGATGCCGGAATACCGAACGATATGTTCAACCGCAGAAAGAACGGAACGAAGATTATGAGAAGGCTCGCCCATTCCCATCAAAACTACTTTCTTCACAGGCGCATTTCTCATGGCGTATTGGACCTGACCGGCAATCTCCAGATCGCTCAACTGTCGGATCAAACCGCTTTTTCCGGTCATACAGAAGACGCAGCCGACAGCACATCCGACTTGCGTGGATACACAGACGCCTTCTCGAGGAAGAAGCACGCATTCAATCAGCTGGCCGTCGGAGGCTTTGAGAACCCAGCGCGTACCGGTCTCGGATTCGGCTTTTTCCTGAGCCATCAATTGATGAGTTAAGAATTCCTCTAATTGAGGCAACAGTGCCTCTGCCGCCGCAGGCAGGCGTACCTTGCTTCGGTTCAGAGGTTTGCCGGAATACCAATTGCGCCAAAAGCGATCGATGTGAACGCTTTTGCAGCCGGCTTGGATAAGTTGTTGTTCAATATCAGCGATCTTCATAACCGCCCATATTACCAAGGCCGTTAGTCTTCGCTTTCAAGTTTGAGCTCGGCGATTTTGCGTGTAATTGTATTTCGGCCGATGCCGAGTCTTGTCGCAGCATCGACTCGCCTTCCGTGCGTATACTCAAGCGCCGTCCCGATTACGATACTTTCAAAAGTATCCGATAGCTGCTTCATGAGATCGGGAGACTGACTTTTGAGCATCTCTTTGACTTCAGCTTTGAGCAGTTCCTCCCAGCTTCCGCCGAGAGTCTCCTCGCTTGAAACCTCGCTGTTTTTATGAATCTTTTCCGCTTCGCCGCGGCGGATCTCCTCAGGAAGATCCGTCACTCGGATGTGCTGGGAAGGCGCCATCACGACAAGCCAATTGCAGAGATTTTCTAATTGACGAACATTGCCGGGAAACGGGAAACGTTTTAAAAATTCCATCGCTTCCTCAGACATGATCTTGGGCTCAACGCCGAGATTCTCTGCCGACTTCTGCAGAAAATGATTGACCAAAAGCGGAATATCTTCCGGCCTTTCCCTTAAAGGAGGCAGGCGCAGGCGAATGACATTGAGACGATGGTACAAGTCTTCGCGGAAACGATTTTCCCGAACCATCGCTTCCAGATTTTGGTGCGTTGCCGCAATGATTCTGACATTGGCTTTGAGAGACTGATGGCCCCCGACGCGATAGTAATAAC
>OJKY01000882.1_pt1 | contig 20848 bp, 17 predicted proteins | sample 1596571 | NCBI WGS metagenome assembly OJKY01 (sample SAMEA4350170, study PRJEB24818) | metagenome | biome: human; feature: gut; material: faeces | place: Denmark | collected 2013-09 | reverse complement strand
CCAACAAGGTCCACATGGGTTGTTGAGCCGCTGACGAAAAAAGCCCAAGACATGCTTGAGCTTTTAAATCTACCTAAGCCTCCCATGACATTTAAGTCAATATAGAACTATGTCACGGGAGTTACGGTTCGGAGAGCGATGCGGATAAAGGCACCACAGTGCGATATAGCCGAGAAGAAATCGAGAAAAGAGGATTTGAAGAGGCGAGAGGTACTCCAAAAGAACTTTAGTCGAAATGAATGTGGCTCCCCAGACTACGGCACAAAACAATCCCAAGAAATGTCCTTTTGAAAGTCTGAATTCCATAACTTTTTCCAAAAAATATTGGATAAATTTCGCCTTTCAAGAAAGACAAAATCTGAATCATGGATCAGAGAAATCACTGATGTAATCAGTAGATAGGAGAAAGCTTAGATGCCGAATCAAGCAGAGATTTCAAAACGCCTATGCGCTGAGGTAGGTTCTAATTGAAACTTGAAGAAAAAAGAGATGGCAGGGGAAGAAGGATTCGAACCCTCGAATGCCGGAATCAGAATCCGGTGCCTTAACCAGCTTGGCGATTCCCCTGCAGCATAAGATTCAGCGAGGTGGCAGGGGAAGAAGGATTCGAACCCTCGAATGCCGGAATCAGAATCCGGTGCCTTAACCAGCTTGGCGATTCCCCTGTGCTGAGAAAACAGAATTATACACAAAACAAAAAATCTTGCAGGCCTTAAGGCAGAAACAAATCAAGGCGCCTTGGAACGCCTTGTTTGTAAAAGAAAAAATATTTTTTAAGCGAGGCTAGAAGATCATTTCAGCAAGCTGAGAGATCAAAAAAGCACAAAGAGTGATAGTTGCACCGAGCTTAAATAATTTGACCTGTTGTTTTCTTAGGTCCCGTGCAGCGACGCGGGCTTTAGCACTGTCTCTATACATCGTGGACTCCTTTATTTGGTATTTCGTTGATTGAATTATATCTGAACTAGGGGAAGATTCTAGGTATTTATACCTAAGTAACATCAAAATGAGCGTAAATATTTGTGAGCTAACTATTAAAACGAACGGATCGATTGAGTTGCAGAAGGTGGATGAGAAGCAAGTGCGCCTATCCTCTAAATCTTTGAATAGGTGAGGTCGATTTTTCAGATATCTTTAGTCAGTGATCACACAAAAATTAGAATTTTTTTCTACTTCTAATTTCAAATTAGGAAGAGAAGGCGATCTACTGTTTTAATTGTCAGGCGGTCTAGGTAAGAAAAAAGCATTGGAACAGCTTGAAATTTCTTAGTAATTGATAATGATAATCAATAGCCGTAAATTTCATCAAACTTTACATGTTTTAAGTTGTATCTCCTTTATTTACAGCTATAATCCGACGATCAAACAGGGAAGCACCGCTTCTCCAATCTATAAACAAGCCCCCTTCGGGCATATCCGGAAAGGAAATATTTAAATGGCAGAAGAAACCAAAGTAGAAGAAAAGGTTGAGGAAAAAACAGAAGCCACAGCAGCTCCGGCTGAAGAAACAAAAGCCGAAGAAGTTAAGCCGAATCCTCTTCAGCGCACTATCGAGCTGACGATCTCTCGTAAAGAACTCGATGCTCGCGTAGCTAAAGCTCTTCGCGAAAAAGCAAAGAAAGCTAAATTCCACGGTTTCCGTCCCGGCCACGCTCCTGCCGCTATGGTCAGAGCAGCTTATGGTCAGGAAGTTCAGTTCGATGCAATCAATGCACTCGTTTCTGCTGCTTTCGTTGAAAAAGTTCAGGAAGGCAAATTCCATGTCTCCGGCTACCCGGATATCGCTCCGACCGAAGGCGCTCCTGAAAATGAAGACACAATGTCCTTCACCGCTACTTTCGAAGTCTTCCCTGACGTCGAAGTTCCTGATATGAAAGACGCTTCCGTTACAGAGTACGAGTGCGAACTCACAGACGCTGACGTTGAAAAGACTCTCGATGTTATGCGCAAACAGCGCGCCACTTTCGAAAAGGCTGACAAGGCAGCTGCCGACGGCGACCGCGTTGTCGTTGACTTCAAGGGAACCCTTGACGGTGTTGCTTTCGAAGGCGGTACAGCTAAAGACTACGCTTTCGCTCTCGGCCAGGGCAGAATGCTTCCTGAGTTCGAAAATGCAATTCGCGGTATGAAAGCCGGCGAAACTAAGACTTTCAACCTGACTTTCCCGGAAAACTATCCCGCCAAGGACCTTGCCGGCAAGGAAGTCCAGTTCGAAGTCACACTGAAAGAAGTTGACGAAGAAATTCTTCCGGCTCTTGACGACAAGTTCGCTAAAGACCTCGGTGTTACCGACGGTATCGACAAACTCAAGGCTGACGTTAAAGAAAACCTTCAGCGCGAAGTTACCGCCCGCCTGGAAGCCCGCACAAAGCAGAGCGCCATGAATGCTCTTCTGTCCGTTGCTAAGTTCCCGGTCCCGCACGCTGCTGTTGAAGAACAGAGAGAAGCTCTGGTTCATGATGCCATCGAAAACATGAAGGCTCAGGGAATTAACCTCCCCAACGACAGCATTCCTGCCAACGCTATGCTTGACCAAGCTGAGCAGAGAGTTCGTCTTGGACTGCAAATCAGCGCTATTGTTGAGAAAGAAAAGATTACTTCTACTGACGATCAGATCAAAGCTTTGGCAGACAACATCGCCAAGAGCTATGAAGATCCGAAAGAAGTCGTTGACTGGTACCTCAACAACCCTCAGCACAAAGCTGAGCTTGCCGCGGTTGTTGTGGAAAACAACGTCGTTGCTTGGGTTCTGAAGAACGCCCAGGTTAAGAAAGAACCGATCTCTTTTGAAAACCTGATGGGTCGCGGTCAGCAGGCTTAATCAATTTGATGCGTCAGAGGCTTGAATGCCTCTGAAAAATACAGACAAGTCGGCAAGGTACTCAGGTCCTTGCCGTTTGTCATTGAAAAACTACTACAAACCACGGAGACGCGTATGCCCGACTTTACAAACTTTAATTCTGCACTTATACCGATGGTTATCGAGCAGAGCGGACGCGGAGAGAGATCTTTTGACATTTACTCCCGCCTGTTGCGCGACCGCGTAGTCTTCCTGGTAGGACCGGTTACTGATCAGAGCGCCAATTTGGTCGTTGCTCAGCTGCTGTTCCTGGAAAGTGAAAATCCTGACAAGGATATCTCGCTGTATATCGACTCCCCGGGAGGAAGTGTTTACGCCGGTCTTTCCATCTACGATACGATGCAGTTCATTAAGCCTGACGTTTCAACTATTTGCTTAGGTATGGCAGCTTCCATGGGTGCGTTCCTGCTGGCTGCCGGCGCAAAGGGCAAACGTTTTGCGCTGCCCAACTCCCGCATCATGATTCACCAGCCGTCCGGCGGTACGAACGGTACTGCTGCGGATATCGAAATCCAGGCTAAGGAAATCTTGGAATTGCGCAGCCGTCTGAACACGATTCTTTCCGAACATACCGGTCAGTCCATTGAAAAGATCGCGGTTGATACAGAACGTGATAATTTCATGAGCAGCGCCCAGGCGGTTGAATACGGAATTATTGACGGCGTATTTAGAAAACGTTCCGAGCAAATCATTAGAAAAAAATAATTGATTTTGCGGATTAAAGATTTAAGGAAGTTATGAGCGATAACAAAGAGGGACCCGTCTGTTCTTTTTGCGGAGCCAAAAAGGGACAGTATTCCGAAATTTATAAGTCCAACATCGGAGATCAGTACATTTGCAAAGAATGTACTGAAGAGCTAGCTCGTTACTCCGGAGTCATTGAAGAAGCTTTGAAACGCTACCAGTATCTCGAAGCTCACAATAAGAACGCCGGCTCTGAAGCTCCGGGTAAAGAGCCTGAAGCAGAAGAGGCCGAAAAGCAGGATCCGATTTTGTACGGAGAGCTGCCCACACCGAAAGAAATCTACGCCAATCTTGACCAATACGTTATCGGACAGGAACAGGCGAAGAAAGTTCTTTCCGTTGCTGTCTACAACCATTACAAGCGCCTTAGAAGCAAATTCATCGGAGACGACTCCGATGAAAAGGTTGAGATCCAGAAGAGCAACATTCTCCTTATCGGCCCGACAGGTTCCGGTAAAACGCTTTTGGCTCAAAGCTTGGCCAAAATGCTGAATGTTCCTTTTGCAATTGCAGATGCAACGACCCTGACAGAAGCCGGCTACGTCGGTGAAGACGTCGAAAACGTCATTCTGAAGCTTCTGCAAAGCTGCAATATGGACCTGAAGCGCGCTCAGATGGGCATTATCTATCTTGACGAAATCGATAAAATTGCCCGCAAGAGTGAGAACCCTTCTATTACACGTGACGTTTCCGGAGAAGGCGTTCAGCAGGCTTTGTTAAAACTCGTTGAAGGCACCGTTGCCAACGTTCCTGCAGCAGGCGGAAGAAAGCACCCTCAGGGAAACAACATTCCGGTCGATACCTCTAACATCCTCTTCATTTGCGGCGGCGCTTTTGAAGGTTTGGACAAGATTATTCGCAGAAGAACCGAGCGCAGCGGCATCGGCTTTGAAGCCGACGTCAAGGGTGCGGACGATCGAAGCGAAGGCGAGGTGCTTCGCGACATCGAGGCCAAGGACCTGGTTCGCTACGGCTTGATTCCTGAGTTGGTTGGGCGTCTTCCGGTGATTGCGACACTTGATGACCTTGATGAAGAGGCCCTGATTCGTATTCTGACGGAACCGAAGAATGCGGTTCTGAAACAGTACGCACGATTGTTTGAAATCGAAGGCGTGGTTCTTGAAGTCCAGCCGGACGCTCTTAAGGAAGCGGCTAAGATGGCCCAGGAAAGAAAGACCGGGGCCCGCGGTCTGCGGTCCATTATTGAGAATGCGCTCCTTTCTGCCATGTTTGAAATTCCAAGCAGAAAAGACGTCGCCAGAGTGGTGGTGAAAGCCTCCACGATGAGAGACGGACAAGCCGAGTTCATCACTAAATAACGGTGAAGAGGAGGTTGCTTCTGCACCTCCTTTTTTCTTCTTGGGTGGTTCCTTTCTCCACCATCCCTTGATTAAGGTCCCCAAAATAGCCACAAAATCTTGAGAGGCTTAAGGCGAGGGGCCTTTTACTTTTGATACAGTATAGAAACGAATTTTAAATATTTGGCGCCCTTGATTTTTTTTCAAGCGTACCCAAGTAGTAACTTGCGTAGTGTATTTTTTAGCAGTAAGGATTTAGATGATTCAGAAACGTACAACTAATTCAAATCCGATGATGTCGGTATTACCTCTGAGAGACATTGTTGTCTTCCCTCAGATGGTTGTGCCGCTCTTCGTCGGACGCGAGAAGTCGCTTAGTGCTCTTCGCAATGTCACGTCTTCTGAGAAGGCGAACAAAGAGCTTTTGCTCGTCGCACAGCGCGATGCAGGCATCGAAGATCCATCTTCCGATGATTTGTTTGATGTCGGTACGGTTGCGCGTGTCGTCCAGTCTTTGAAATTGCCTGACGGTACTTTCAAAGTCCTGGTTGAGGGTATTCGCCGTGTCCGAGTTACTCAGTACAAAGAAGACGAGCAAATTTTTGCTGAAGTTGAAGACATCCCACAGGATAAGATTTCCCAGCGTACTTTCGAGCCGCTGCGCAGAACCATCCTGACGGCCTTCACCGAATACCAAAAGAACAATAAGAGAATTACGAACGATCAGCTGAATCGGATTTCTTCATTGACCGATCCAGAGCAGCTCATCACATCCATTGCCCAGCTTCTGGTCCTTTCTCCGTCCCGCAAGCAAGACCTGCTTGCCACGGTCGGCACTAAGGATCGTCTTGAACTTCTCTTCGATATGCTCGAGGAAGAAGTCGACATTCAGCAGACGGAAAAACGCATCCGCGGCCGTGTAAAGAAGGCGATGGAAAAGAACCAGCGCGACTATTACCTCAACGAACAGGTAAAAGCCATTCAGAAAGAATTAGGCGATACCGATGAAGAGTTTGAGGAAATCGAGCGCAAGATTAAAGCCGCTAAGATGAGCCCCGAAGGCGAAGAAAAGGCCCTCGGCGAACTCAAGAAACTGCGCCTGCAAGGTCAGAATAGTGCAGAAGCCAATGTGATCCGTAATTACATTGACACGCTGATTTCTTTGCCTTGGAGCAAGAGAACCCGTGTCAACACGAATCTCATCAAAGCAGAAGCCGTTTTGGAAGAAGACCATTACGGCCTCGAGAAGGTGAAGGAACGCATCCTTGAATATTTAGCGGTTCAGAGCCGAGTCAAGAATGTGAAATCTCCGATCCTCTGCTTAGTCGGACCTCCCGGAGTCGGTAAAACATCTTTGGGCCAGTCTATTGCCCGCGCGACCGGACGTAAGTTCGTGCGTTTGGCTTTAGGCGGCGTAAGAGATGAGAGCGAAATCCGCGGTCACAGAAGAACCTACATCGGTTCCATGCCCGGTCGAATTCTTCAGAGCCTGACAAAGGCGGAAACCAACAACCCGCTTTTCCTGCTCGACGAAGTCGATAAGATGGGTATGGACTACAGAGGCGACCCTGCGGCTGCGCTCTTGGAAGTGCTTGATCCGGAACAGAACAACACCTTCCAGGACCACTATGTCGAAGTGGATTTCGATCTGTCGCACGTCATGTTCATTGCAACCAGCAACTCTATGAACATTCCGGCGCCGCTCTTGGACCGTATGGAAGTAATTCAGCTCTCCGGCTACACGGAAGATGAAAAGCTTCATATTGCTCAGAGACATCTGATTCCGAAACAGATGAAGCTGAACGGCGTTAAGCCGGGAGAACTCGAGATCGAAGACTCTGCCATTGTTGACATCGTTCGCTACTACACCCGCGAAGCCGGTGTCCGCAGCTTAGAGCGCGAGATCAACAAGATCTGCCGTAAGACCGTTCGTGACATCCTTCTGAAGAAGACCAAAGGAAAGGTTGTTGCCAATTCCGACAATCTGGATTACTTCCTTGGTGTGCGCCGCTACAACTTCGGCGTTATGCACAAGGGCAATCAAGTCGGCCAAGTCACTGGTCTTGCCTGGACAGAAGTCGGCGGCGATCTTCTGACGATCGAAGTCGCGACGATGCCGGGCAAAGGTCAGATCACCCGCACGGGCTCTTTGGGCGACGTAATGAAGGAATCTGTCGAGGCTGCCCGCACGGTGGTTCGCTCCAGAGCCTCCCGCTTGGGCATTACTTACAAACAGATTTCGGAAACGGATATTCATGTCCACTTCCCGGAAGGTGCTGTGCCTAAGGACGGTCCAAGTGCAGGTTCTGCCATTACGCTGGGCCTGGTTTCCGCTCTGACGGGTATCCCGGTTAAAGCCGAAGTGGCAATGACGGGCGAAATCACGCTGAGAGGCGAAGTCCTTCCGATCGGCGGACTGAAAGAGAAACTTTTAGCTGCGCTTCGCGGCGGAATCAAAGAAGTCTTGATTCCTGAAGAAAACGTGAAGGATTTGGAAGAAGTACCGGCAAACGTCAAGGAAGGATTGGTGATTCGTCCCGTTCGTACTATTGATGAAGTTTTCCAGTACGGCTTATCCAAACAGCCGGAAGCCTTACCGCAGACAATCGAACAGCCGATGGCTGCAAAACAGTCGATTGAGGTAGGAACTTCGACAGCGGGATCGACCGCGCCTAATTAAGACCATCCGGTCTAAGAGGAGGGGGCTTCGGCCCCTTTTGTTTTTGTCTCGTAGCAAACCGGTTGAATATACGAAACAAAAAGAAGCAATTTTGCTGTTTTTTGGAAGACTGTCAAAAATCTATTTGTTGGCATTAACGACAACTTGGATGGGTTGAGAAGATTCAAAAACATGGGGGCAATTTCAATAAAAATAGATGATACTTATCCATCAACCTCAGGTCGTATAAGAAAATTTGTCGCACAAATAGGGAGATTTGCCTAGAAAACCTTTAATTCGCCTACAAATACTGCTATTATTAACGAATCAGAGTTTATTTACCCCTTTAACTCTCTCGGAGGGAATGATGAATAAAGCAGATCTCATAGAAGCCGTCGCAATTAAATGTGACATCTCCAAGCTCGCCGCTCAGCGTGCTGTTGACGCAATGATCGACACAATTACAAATTCATTGCAGAACGGCAAAGAAGTTCAGCTGCTGGGTTTCGGCACGTTTTCTGTCGTTGAACGCGCCGCTCGTAAAGGCCGCAATCTTCGTACGAATAAATCGATTGAAATTCCCGCAAGAAAAGTTCCGAAGTTTGTCGCTGGCAAAAATTTAAAAGATGTAGTAAAATAGAATCTTTCGTGATTGAGACAACGAAATCTCAGTAACGAAGGATGCTTAGCTCAGTTGGTAGAGCGGCGCCCTTACAAGGCGTAGGTCGGGAGTTCGAGACTCTCAGCATCCACCAAGGAGTGGTAGTTCAGTTGGTTAGAATACCGGCCTGTCACGCCGGGGGTCGCGGGTTCGAGTCCCGTCCACTCCGCCAAGATTCCAGCCTCGTGAGAAATGTCTCGCGGGGCTTTTCTCTTTTCAACGCCATTTTTAGACTAGAGAATCCGACTTATAAATCCTCTTTGATAAATAAGTTCTCAATAATTCAAACAGATAAACTTATTTTATTTTCTTTTTCAATCTTCTCCATAAGGAGGTTGCTTGTAATTAATCCGAAGTAAATAGATTACAAATAAAAACATTTTTTACAATCCTTTTTCTTTATAACTTTTCTTTGCTTTAATTCAAATAGATACCCAAAAATTGTTCGTACAAAACGGATGAAAAATTAGCGTGCTTCACTTTAGAGGGGTTTTTTTGTCTTAAAGGGTTACATATAATCAGCCCTTCTTGAATGCTTCCTTCGGCTCACTGTTGTTGGGGTGAGCGCTAAAGAATGTATAAAACAAAGATAAAGGATCCCATGAAGCACCTAAGACAGAGAACAAAAACTCAAAGAGCAAATGCAGCCATTCTTTCAATCCTGACCGTTTTGTCCCCGCTCCAGGTTTTCGGTTCGGTTTTGGCACCTATCGATTTAGGAGAATATTTTTTCGAGGTTTATGCCACTGCGCAAAAACCGGCATTCTCCGGACCAGTTGAAAGAGCTCTAAAGAAGGAACTGGAAGACTTCGTTGGCTCAGGAGATTACAATTTCTTTTCTAAAGAAACGGAAATTACCTGGAATGTATGGGCGGAAGGCAACATTACCGGCAACTCAGTTCATTCCAAAGACAAAGACCTAACGCTTACGGCCGAGAAGGGCAGTTTTGTTCTCTCGCCTGAAGCTGTCGCCAGCGGCGGCTTTGGTTTTGCCGTCGTGGCCGGATTTAAAAGTTCGGTTCAAATCTCCGCGGGCGAAAGTATTGTTCTGAACAGACCCGCACATCCGGAAGACCAAAAAGATCATCTTTCGATTGAGTTGGGAGAGGGTTCAACAGCTTCCTTGAAAGCTAAAAATATTATTGTGAACGGCTCTATCGGTTGGATGGGCGCCGGCGCCCAAGCCGCACTCAAGGCTTCTGAGAGTGTTCATATCGCTTTATCTGAACAAAAGAGAAACTCCGTCCATCATCCTTTATGGGTTTTTGACAGTTCGTTTATTATCGATGCCCCGACCGTTGTTATTGACAGAGACGTTTCGGTTACTCAAATGGGTGATGGATATAGCTCGTTCGTCCAGATCGGCATGGATCCGGATCTGGAAAATGGAATTGAAACTAAAGATATTTTGTTTAACGGGCGTGTGCTCGTCGGTGCCGGAACTTCTTTTAAGGCCGGTTCATCGAATTCGATAGCTTTTGAGAAAACGCTGACCATCCACGAAGGGGCCAAAGCCGATATCGAAAGCAGACACATTTCGATTGACGAATTGAAGTTTCATGGGAACGGCGGTTTAGCTTGGCTCGCGGTTCTTCCGGAAGGTTCATTGAGCTTTTCTCGTCCTGTCACTGTCAAGGACGGAGCTGAGCTGAAAATTTCTCTAGGAAAAAACAGTCGGCTTACGGGCGCTGTCTTTACCGATGATCAGACGGGTTCCGGAGGTTCCTTTATTTCCTTGGGCGCGGGAAGTGTTTGGCAAAACGCCATGCATTCCAACGTCACTGAATTGAAGGTTTCTGAAGGCGCTATCATTGAAGTCGGAAGCAAAAAGGGTTTCCATCCGCTTCAGATTCAACAGCTCAAGGGATCGGGCGCGACCTTTTACCTTCCCGGCGGAAGAGCCGGAAGCATTAATCAGACGCAGGGCGGCGAGGGCGTGCACTCGGTTTATCTCGGAACGAGCGGCGCCAGCATTACTGAAACAAAGTTGGTTCAACATGTTTTCAGTTATGATGATTCACTTCCGAACGCCGGCAGAGCGGAATTCATTTTAGCCAACGACGGGCTTGTGGATGCCGGTCCCTACCAATACAAGCTCGATCTACAGCCGGTTGATTACGGCGATAGACGTGTCTGGCTGATTACAGCTGAAAAAGAAGAAAAACCGACGTCACCCGTATTTCCTCCGGACTCAAACGGCCCTTCGGAGAATCCGGATGTTCCTCCATCTGTACCGGGAGGTGTGCCTGTCACTCCGCCGACAGGCCCCGACAACTCTCAAAACCCGCCTGTGCCTGACGGATTATCCCGTACCGGACAAACGGTTCTGTCGGTGGTCAGCTCCGGTGCTTCCGTGGTTCAATACCTCAGCTCTTTGGCTGATTTGAGAGAAAGAACCGGCGAGATCAGACGCGGTTCATCTGACGGCGCCTATGTTCTGGGCAGATACGAAAAAGGCCGGTTTGATCCTTATGCCGGCGTACACAGCAAACTGAGATACACCACAGTTTCGCTCGGCACAGATAAAAAGATTGATCCGAACTGGATTGTCGGAGCTCAAGTGGGCTTTACCGACGGAGACGTGAGAGTGAAGGGAGGAGCCGGTAAAACTGACATTCACTCTATCGGCGGTAAGGCTTACCTGACTTGGTTTGATGAGAATGCTTATGTCGATACGGTTTTGACCTTTAATCGCCATAAGCAGAAAATTCGAGCCCACCTAATGGAAGGCACAAGTGTTCGTGCGCCATACCATAACCTTGGCTTCGGTATTTCTTCCGAAGGGGCCATTCGTTTTAACTTCCTGAAGAACCAGGACGGATCCAATTGGTTTATAGAGCCTCAAGTCCAGCTTTCTTATTACCGATTGCTCGGGGAAGACCTCTCGTTCTCTCACGGTATGAAGGTAAAAATTGATGACTCCGACAGCTTGAATATGCGCCTTGGCTTGACGGCTGGCCGCTCGTTCAATCGTCCTGACGGACAAAATGTCGGAAATCTGTACGTTAAAGCCGGTGTGAACCACGACTTTTTAGGTAAGACAAAAATCCGAATGAACGAGTTTGACTTCAAAACCCGTTCGCTGGGAACGCGCTTTTATTTCGGCGTTGGCGGTGAGCTCGTCATTGGAAACCAATGGAAGGCGTTTGCTCAGATCGGCGGAGAGCACGGTAATCGTCTGAATGTCGACCTGTCCTGCAAGGCCGGAATCAAATACAGCTTCTAAGAAGAAAACCCGAGCCGGAATTTCCGGTCTCGGGTAATTTGAGTTGAATGGTTCCTTAATTTACAGGCGGCAGTTCAGCGGCTAAGCGATCAAATTCTTCGAGCCATTCTTTTTTCCAAGCGGCTTTTTGCTCGTCGCTGACCCAAGCGGCCTCAATGCTGTTTTCCAACATCTTGCGCAGCTGAGGCAGTGTGAAGTCGAGCCAGTTGTGCATAAGAAGCCAGGATTCGGAAATAGAAATATGGTGCATCGTCGGGTCATCGCTGTTGGGGAAGACTTTTAGCCCCAGCTCAACCATCTTGCGAACCGGATGCTTAATGGCCCATTCTTCGTCCGATAAAGTCCTGAGATAATAAGAATTGGTCGGAACAACTGCAAAATGCATATTGGCTGCTTTTGCTTCTTCGACAAGTTCCGGACTATCGATAATCGTGTAGCCGTGATCGATGCGGTCAGCACCGAGAAGTTTCATGGCAGTTTCAACGTTGCGCCAATGTTCTCCGAACTCGCCGGCGTGGATCGTGATTTTGAAACCGGCATCTTTTGCCATCTTGAAGGCTTTCCAAAAGTTTTCCGGTTCATGATTGGTCTCCCGATAATCAATACCGATCCCGATGGTGTATTGATCAGGGTGCCGGATCATTTCTTCAACGAGTTCGACTGCCGCTTCAGGTGTATCTTCTCGGTCGATAGAAGGGATGGAGCGGGCGACAACACCATAACGCTGAAGACCTTGTCTGATGCCTTCATTGATCGCCTGACGAGCTTCGTCGTAACTCATGAAATGCTTTAGCCCCGTCCAGTTCCAGTAGAACTCAATATATTTGACGCCTTGACTGGCAACCCTTTGGATATGCTTGAGTGTGATACGTGTTAAAAAAGAGGGCTTGGAAAGCACCTTGCTTTCCAAGCACCTGAAGATTCGTAAAACGCCGATTGGCTTGTCGCCGCGGGTATAGAAACTATTGATATCTTCTTGACTGACATCAGCACCGGATTCAGCAACAAGTTCTTCGAAAGTCTCTTTACCTGTGGTGCCTAATAGATGGCAACGTAGTTCAAGTTTAGGGAAGGTTTTGAAGAATCAGAGCCATTCTTCGGGAAGCTGCTTAGAGAAGGGAGAATCCGGAACGAAACCGGGATTATCTGAACGCATAAAGCCTCTCTTTGTCTGGATTTGAGTCTCGCTAAATATACAACTGAAAACTTTCTAAGCTCATGAGCCCGTGATTCATATCGTTACAAAGAATGAAAAACTAAGGCAAAACCCGAACCTCGGAGTCTCAAATGCTCGCAAAAAATTCCTGATCGGTAAAATTTGGCCATACCTCAAATACAAAATCACCGTATCTCACGGAGAGTTCAAATGATCGACAGCATCCTTGCCGTTATTGTTCTCATCATTGCAGGTTGGGCCATAGCAAAAAATTACGACGCCAAAGTTGTCTTGTTTATTGCTGCGCTCGTTCTTCTTTACTCCGGACTTCTCTCCGGACACAACGTTCTTGGAGCAAAGGCCACCACGGGATTGTCCTGGGTGGATCCTTTTAAAGTCATCAAAGATCAATTTGTTCGTCAGTACAGCAATGCAGGTTTAATCATCCTCACGCTTTTCGGTTTCGCTGCCTATATGTCTCATATAGGCGCGTATGATATGGTCATTAAGGTTTTGACGAAGCCGCTATCTACGTCCGCAAGCCGATCATCTTGATTCCGATGGTCTTCTGGGTTGGGACCTGCCTGCAGATCATTATCCCGAGCGCCGCCTCGCTTGCTGTGATCTTGATGGCAACATTATTCCCGGTGCTGAGAGCCGCCGGAATGTCTACCTTAACGGCTGCAGCCCTGATTGCCACAACTGCCACGATCGTTCCGACTCCCCTCGGCGGTGACAACGTGGTCGCGGCCCGAGTGCTGGGATTTGAAAACGTTGTCGATTACGTAGCATTCCACTTGGCACCGATCACGATTCCGGACTTGTTTGTGATGGGTATCGTTCATTATTTCTGGCAGACTTACTTGGACAAGAAAGATGCCGTACTGCTGAAAGAGCTGGATAAAGAAACGGTTATTGAAGCCGAGCGTCCCGAGAAAAATACACCGACCTGGTACTTTATTTTCCCGATCCTCCCGCTGGTTTTAGTGATCTTCTTCTGGGTCTTTTTCAGAAAAGCCAAAGTCGGTCTGGTAGAAATCACACTTTTCTCCTTAGTCCTGGCATTTGTCTGCGAACTCTTTAGAAAACGCAATGTTAAGGACGGTATGAAGGATCTCGGAATCTTCTTCAAGGGTATGGGCGACGGCTTCTCTAAAGTTGTCGTCCTGATCGTTGCCGCTTCTTCTATGGTGTTCGGACTTCGTGTTATGGGCTTGATTGACGCCATTTCGAATTCCATTTCCAATTTTGAAAACGCTAAGGTCGGTTTAATGCTGGCGTTCTCCGGCATTACCGGTTTGATTACCTCCATCAGCGGTTGCGGCAATGCTGTGTTCTACAGCTTTATTGAACTGATTCCGCAGATTGCGCAAAAAGCCGGCATTGATCCGATCATGGTCAATGTATGTCCAACCTGTTCCGCTCCATGTCTCCGGTTGCCGCTGTGATCATCATCGTCTCGGCATCCGTGAAGGTCAATCCTCTGGTTCTCGTCAAACGTACCTGGGTTCCTCTGATGAGCGGAGTCTTGGTCGTTTTGGCGCTTTCGTTCTTCAAATACATGTGAGAAGTCAACGGTGCAGGCAGGAAACTGTCTGCACTAAATTAGTCAAGGTTTGAAATTGTCTTTAGAAAAAGCAAAAAATCATCTGGTGAAATTCGGTCTTGAAGATCGAATTCGGGTTGCAAAAGAATCGACTGCTACGGTAGCGCTTGCCGCCAAAGCGTTCGGCTGTGAAGAAAAGAAGATTGCTAAGACTTTGTCGTTCATGCTCCCGAGCGGTCCGATCCTGGTGCTAACCGTCGGTGATGCACGAATCGACAATGCCAAGTTCAAACACGCTTTCGCGGCAAAGGCAAAGATGATTAAGCCGGAAGAATGTGAAAAAATAATCGGACATGCACCGGGAGGTGTATGTCCGTTCGGTATCAATGACGGCGTGAAAGTCTATTTAGACGAATCGCTCAAAAGCATGGATTCTGTTCTTCCTGCCTGCGGAACATCCGACACCGGCGTCGAGCTCACTATTCCGGAATTAGAGAAAGCTTCCTGCAGCGCAGGATGGGTCGATATCACCAAAACACCGTCAAGCTAACTCAAGACATCTTTCATTGGGGTCTGCAGCCACTGGTCGCGCAGACCTTCTTTGACCCAGCGGCTTTCTGCATTGTCTCCCTGGAGCAGAGAGTTGCTCATATCCATGGAGAACTCTTCGAAACATTCCTCAAGTGTTTTGCTGTGTGCATCGGCGAGAAGTGCCCAGCTGCTGTTGGCGTCGGCTCCGATTCGAACGACATAATTCGTGGGAATTAATCTGTTGAGAAGTGCGTCCACGGCCTCCGGATAGCTTCCGATCTTATCGGCCAGTTCGACATTGGTCATCTGAGGGTTACCGACTTCTTTAGCCAGCATGAGGATCCGGAGGAGGGCAACTGCGGACAGCAGGTCGTCTCCGCTCTTATCAAAGTCTTTATAGCGTCTGGCGCGCAGCATCGGAAGCGTGGCGGTAATCGCAGCGCCGGCCAAAACGAACATCCAGTTGATGTACATCCAGGTCAGAAGAACGGGTATGGCGGCAAAGGCACCGTAAATCGTGGTGTAGGAGCCGCGCATTACGTAAATGCCGAAGCCCCAGCGGAAGACGGTAAAGACCAAGGCAATCAGAGAGCCTCCGACGAGGGCGTCTCTCCACAGTACTCGACAGTTAGGGACGTATTTATAGAGAGCTGCGAGAATGATCGACTGGAAGATCAGCTGACCGATGGGAATAAGCCACTTCGCATATACCGATAAGTGGCCCGCCATCGCCATGCCGGTTAAATACGATGAAGCGGCAAGGCTGATGCCGATGGCAACCGGCCCGAGCGTAAGAAGCGCCCAATACATCAGAACTCTTTGCCATAAGCTTCTGAGCTTGAGCACTTCGTAAGTGGCATTCAAAGCCGAGTCGATGGTCGCAATACAAAGCAAGGCAGAAATGACCAAGCCGATCAAACCGAAGGCGGTTAAGCCGGCGGCTTGCGTAGCAAACTGTTTGATATAGCCCAATATTTGCTCACTGTACTGAGCCGGAAGGAGTGTCGAGAAAATAAACTGCTCGAAGGCTTCACGGTAGGGAGCAAAGAGCGGGAAAGCGGAGAAAGCCGCCATGATGACCGCTAAGGCCGGAACAATGGAAAGAAGGGTCGTCAGGGTCAGGGAGGAGGCGACTTGTTTTAAAGAGGCCTTGTCGATACGTTCCATCACGAACATACCGAAATTCCACATTCTTTCTAAACATGCATGTTTGGTGACAAATGCCGGTATCTGACGACTCATAATTTTTCCTTTAGCACTCGACGACGCAGACGGCCAAGCCGCCGAGACTTGTTTCTTTGTATTTATTCGCCATATCCTTGCCGGTCTGCATCATAGTTTCAATGACCTGATCCAGACTTACATAATGGGAGCCGTCTCCCATCATGGCTAAGCGCACGGAGTTGACCGCTTTAACGGCGGCAATACCGTTGCGTTCAATGCAGGGAATTTGTACCTGGCCTCTGACCGGGTCGCAGGTCAGACCCAAGTGGTGTTCCATACCGATTTCGGCGGCGTTTTCAATTTGTTCGTTGGTGGCGCCGAGCGCTGCGGCTAAGCCGGCGGCAGCCATGGAGCAAGCGACACCTACTTCGCCTTGGCAGCCGACTTCTGCTCCGGAAATAGAAGCGTTCTTTTTATAGAGTGCACCGATGGCGCCGGCGACTAATAAGAACGTACGGATGCCTTCTTTATTGGCCTGTGGAATGAACTGGCGGTAATAGTTAATGACAGCGGGAATAACACCGGCTGCACCGTTGGTCGGGGCAGTAACAACTCTTCCGCCTGCGGCATTTTCTTCGCTGACGGCAAAGGCGTAAGCGTTGATCCAGTCAATGACCTGCAGCGGATCGTCTGCGACTTTAAGAGGGCTATTAAGAAGCTTTTCGTAAAGTTCATTGGCGCGGCGTTTGACTTTTAGAGGGCCGGGCAAGCATCCCTTTGCGTTCAGACCGCGGTCGATACACATGCTCATCACGGACCAAATGTGATCCAGCGAATCGTCGATCACTTCGCGGCTGCGGATGACCTCTTCATTGGCTCGGATCACGGCTTCCATGCTCAGTCCGTGTTTACGGCACTGCTCCATGAGTTCATTGGCCGTGGAGAACGGATAGGGAAGCGCCTTTTTATCTTCTTCGGTAGCGGGAAGGGCGCGAGGTTCCTGCTTGAGCTTGGCTTCTTCTTCGGTTTCGATAAAACCGCCGCCGACGGAATAGTATTTTCTGGTCAGGAGTTCTTTGCCCTTATCGTCGAACGCTGTAATGATCAGCGTGTTGGTGTGGTAAGGATCGAGAACAGAAGGCTCAAATGTAAGGTCGGTACTGTAGTGGAAGGGAATCGGCTTGCAGCTGTCGAGCAGCAGGCGATCTTTTTCTTTGATGTCCTGAATCCATCCTGGAATGGAGTCCACATCGATAACAGACGGGCTCTTGCCCATTAAGCCGAGAAGCACTGCGCTGTCTGTGGCATGTCCGATACCCGTTGCGGCAAGAGACCCCATTAGTCTGACTTTAATGTCTTCGACTTCGGGGAAGAGATGCTTATTTCTCAGGAGGGAAATAAAGTTGCGGCCTGCACGCATCGGCCCGACAGTGTGGGAGGAAGAGGGACCGATACCGATACGGTACATGTCAAAAACAGAAATGTTCATATTGCCTTCTTATATATGTCTAAATAATGCCCGATTGATAACCGAACGAAATACAAAACTGCCTCAAATCGGTTATTCTTTTGGTGCACGCATTCTATAGTTTTTGGCCGTTGGAAGGAACTGAATTTTCATGAAAATCAAAGCGTTGTTGGTTGCTGCCGTATTAGCCGGAGAATTCGGTTTGTGTTTTGCCTCAACAGACGGCGACTTAATTCAAGGCGTGATACCTTATCCCGACAGTGTTTCCGTGACTTCTGTGGTGATTGAACCGTTCCATCCTGAATTTGAAAGGCACACCGAAGGCTTCAATAGCGGATTTAAACCGCTTTGCCTGAAGATAACTCGAGTTCGTGAAGCTCAAGGTGCTTCTTGGGTGACTCAGACAAACGTCAAGCCTCTTTTTAGTGAAGAGGCTTGTCGAAAGGCAGCGATGGAAACGCCGAGCAGGCGCGAACATTTGCTTCATCAGGACTGAGGAGTCCTCTTCGCAGGTGTGCCGTGAATTTCTGTGGTGAAGAACCGCAACAAAAGCAAACCTAATCCAAGCGCCACCGTGCACACGGCAAAAGACGTTGCCTGAATATTTCCTAAGCTCACGATCGGAGAGACGATGCCTCCGAGCAAGAAACCGATGCTTCCGATGATGGCAGAAGCCGCGCCGGCGTATTTTCGACCTAAATTCATGGCGGTTGCCGTGGCGCCGGTAAAGATAAAGCCTAGGCAGAAAACCATCAGCAGCAGGCAGCCTTCATAGGTATACAAGTCTTTTGTCGTTAAGGCGAAAATAAAACCGGCGATTGAAGCGATCAGACTGCCTGCGGTTCCGAAGTATGTGGCTTTGGCCGTCGTAGAGAAGCGAACGGCAAGCAGGGCGCCTGCGCCGATCGCGACTGCGTTTAGGGCAAAAATCAGAGAGAAATGGAATTGAGAGAGACCGTATTCATTCTGAAGAATGAACGGTGTCGAAGAGATGTAGGCAAAAAGTGCGCCCATACCTAAGCCGAAAACTGTCGTGAAGACCGCAAAATTCGGAACCTTGCAGACCAAAGCAAAGCCCTCAAAAGAGCGCCAGAAAGAGCCTTGTTCGCGGGCTTCTTTCGGAAGCGTTTCTTTAACCGGAATCACCAAAGCTGTAATCACCACTCCGATGCCGAGAAGTATGTAGAAAATACCACGCCATCCGATGAGGTCAGCAACCGAACCGCCGATAACCGGAGCCGCAACCGGTGCGATTCCGTTGACGGCACCGACTATAGCAATGATCTTTGCCAGCTCTTTACCGGAGTACAAATCGGTCGGAGCCGAACGCGAGTAAACAATGGCGCCTGCGCCGCCCAAACCTTGAAGAAGCCGCGCGAAGTTGAAAGTGTCGATGTCTTGGGACAAGCAGCAAAAAAGCGTGGCTGCGATGTAAAGAAGAAGAGAAAAATACAGAACCGGTTTGCGGCCGTACTTATCGCTCAAAGGTCCGAAAATAACCTGACCGACCGCCAACCCGACCATACAAAATGTCAGGCCTAATTGAACGGAAGAAACAGAAGTAGAGAACACTCTTGTCATCTCCGGCATGGCCGGAAGGTACATGTCGATGACAAACGGTCCGAAGGCCGAGAGCATCCCCAACACAATGATTAAGTAAACCGAATACATGCAAATCTTTAATGAAAGTCAGGCGCGCAGTTTAAGACTTTTAGCAGCTGATCTTGTCATTTTCTCTGCCAAGTCGAGTTTGAGAGAAAAAATATTTTCCTTTACAAATGTGAATGAATATGAGCAATAAAAAGAATTAAAAGGGAGACCACTATCTAACTTCTTCATTTTTTTGCAGTTCACAAGTCTTTGAGGGAAACTGTTTGATGTTTATTCAGAAGATGAAGCCTTTCATCGAGGCCGTATTGGTTGGAAAGAAGGTTATCGTGAGCATTAGTCAAATTAAAAATATGGAAAAAGGAGTAGGTCTAACTCTGGGTGGAAATTTTGGGTTAAAAGATGGTTATCACAGGAAAAAGGGGTATTAATTGGGATAAATCCTTAAGAAGAAGATCTGTGTTCTATCAAAATGTTTCTTTATGTTAATGTGTCGCTGTAGTTTCAATTCCTCGGAGACATTTCAATGTTTAAAACAAAAGTGTTAAATAAACATTTGGCATTGGCTCTGACCAGCGGATTGCTTTTAATGGCTAACGCGGTTAATGCAGAGTCAATTCGTTCGATAACTCCCAACAGCGAAATTTTGAAAGGAAATAACGTTGTTGTGACTCAAGATACAACTGGATCTCCAAAACCAGTATTTTTCACTCCAAGCAAGGACGCTTATGTAGTTGGAGACGGATCGGGCACTCTTACTGTGAACACTAATAAGACTTTAGGTTTGGTAATATTCCACGCCCCGGAGAACTACGATCAAGTGGGGGAGGGGGTAAATCTTAAAGGGAATTTGGTTTTAAATGTCAATCTTGACCCAAAAAATGCCGATGATGATTCAGTGCCTTCAGGACAGTTCAAGGGTGACGATCCTTGGATGAGCGTTAACATCGATGGAAATTTTGAGCTTAACGCTACTTACAATACAAACGGCCAGACAGTTACTAACACATACATCCCGTATTTCTATTCTGCCAAAGGACAATCTAGTTTCAGCGTTACAGGCGATGTAAAAATATCCGTTGTCACTATTGCACCTGACGCTGAAAAAAATGCTTCAACAAATGCATTTACTTTTACTGCAGCCCCCTCATCTTCTGAAGAAGCTAAGAAAACTGTTAATTTAGGGAATCCCAACAGTACCTTCAGTCTTTTTACTGCTTATTTTAAAAATCCCGATAACTACGACCAAGCCAATACAATGGCTGGAGCCAACGGTGTTTATGCTTCCGGTTCAACAGATATCAACATAAAAGCAGGAAAGAAAGTTCAGATTATTTCGGTTGCCGACTATGCTGACGCTATCAGTGCGAAACAAGGAGGACGTGTCGACCTTGGCTCTCCTGAGATGCTTCAAGTTATTGGCGTAGTTGATTTCTTCACCGGCGACTACAACGGTGCCGCAACGGAAACTTCCAGACAATCCCGAATCAGCGGAACTTTCCAGGGAAATAATTCGTTCTGGTTTGGGGATGAAAAAGTAAAGTACACGGACAAAAATCCGCATGGACAGCATGGCGGTGACCTTAACTTTACTTTTAAAGATGGAGCTGAATGGATTTACATGGTAAATCCTAGACTCACAAAAATTACGCTAGAGGATGGCGGTGCTGTCAATATGTATGACGATTACGTATTGAAGCTGTGGCAAGAAAAAGTAGTAGACCCAAAAACTGATCTTAAATTGCCGGAACAAGCAAGTTTGGCAGACTTTTGGCCCTCCGTGATCAAAGACGGTCAATTAGCAGGACGGACGCACCAGAAATTGAGCAACGAACCACGATATAGGTCTCCTTTTATCGGAGACCTAACCCGTGGCACCTTTTAGATTCTGATGCAGTCGTTCATGGCGGCCAGCATGTCCTCTATT
>OJKY01000881.1_pt1 | contig 20849 bp, 21 predicted proteins | sample 1596571 | NCBI WGS metagenome assembly OJKY01 (sample SAMEA4350170, study PRJEB24818) | metagenome | biome: human; feature: gut; material: faeces | place: Denmark | collected 2013-09 | reverse complement strand
GAATCTCACGCAGCGTCGCGTTTTCGCCGTAGTTGTTGCGGATGCCGCGGATAAAGAGGATGGGAATGTCGAGCGGCAGCAGCTGCCTGCCGGATACGAGCTCCGCATGCGCCGCCAGATCCTCCAGCCCGACCGGCGCAATGAGATGCGGCAGCTCGATCAGACCGATTTCCGAGGTAATCATGCCGGACGCGATGGCAAAGGAAATGTCCTTCAGCGCAATCTTTGCGTTCGCCGCCGCCTCCTCAATTGCCTCACACAGACCGTTGCGGAGTGTGTCCTTGCTTCCGGTCATGGACGTATTTCGCACGCCGACACGCCGCTCGCCAGAAGCGATGATTTTTCCTTCGCGGTCGACAATGTAGACTCTGGTGTTGGTCGTGCCGCAGTCAATTACAGCATATTTCATTTCGTTTCCATTCCTTTGAGACTGTTTCGGTTGACAATGTTGACCGGCTGCCCACCCTCATACACACGGATGATTTCCTGCGCAAGCTTTTCCTTGAGCGTGGCAATCGCTTCTTCCGTGTACCAGGCAATATGCGGCGTGATAATGAGATTGTTCAGCGTTCGCAGGGGACTGCCGGCAGGAAGCGGCTCCTGCTCGGTCACATCGATGGCTGCGCCTGCAATTTCGCCGTCGCGGCAGGCATGATAGAGCGCTTCGGTGTCTACGGTCGCGCCGCGGGAGGTGTTGATCAGGAACGCCGTCTTCTTCATGGCACGCAGCACGTCTTCATTGACGATATGGTGCGTCTGCGCCGTCAGCGGGCAGTGGACAGAGATGTAGTCACTCTGGCATACCAGCTCCTCAAGGCTCACCAGCTTCACGCCGAGCTCCTTCGCACTTTCCTCAGAGACGAACGGATCGTAAGCCAGAATCTGCATGTCAAAGCCGGAGAGCTTTTTTGCCACCGCGCGCGGGATGCGTCCGAAGCCGATCAGACCGACCGTCTTGCCCGCTGTGCGGTACATGGGCTTTGTGATTGCGTAATTCCATTCGGCACGGCGGATCATATCGATCGTCTGCGGAATCTTCCGCGCCGCACACAGAAGCAGCGTCACTGCGTAGGTGCTGACCTCATCAATGCCGTAATCCGGAACGTTTACGACCGGAATGCCGCGCTCGCTGGCAGCGGCAAGATCGATATTGTCTACGCCGATGGCGTAGCGGATAATCATCCTGCAGTGCGCAAGATTCTCGATCACTTCGCGGTTGATGTCCGCGTACTGCGTGACCAGGACATCACAGTCCGCCGTAATTTCCTTCACGTGCGCTGCGTCCCGGTATTGATAATCTTTCAACTCAATATCGGGTCTGGCGAGAATTTTTCGCTCAATGTCCAAATTCTCATACGTATAATCTGTAACGACTACTTTAAACATACGAACCTCCATTTTCTTATTGCTGTTCAGAAGTCATAAAAAACAGACTGCAAATAGTTTTATCTGATAAAACTATGTTTCACAAAATGTGCAAATAATGAAAACCGGTTTCATTATTTGCCGAAAAATCAAAACCGTCTGCGACCGGAACCAAGCAGCCGGGAAATCTCTGCCGCAGCCTCCTGCACCATCTGCAATACATGCGTCTCACCTGCGCGCTCAAACGCCTCCCGCACCGCACCGAGACTGATGCCCGCAACCATACCGTTTGTGTAATCATAAATCGGCACACAGGCGCTAACGATACCCTCGTCGTGCTCGCCGTTGTTGATGACATACTGCAAATCGCGGATATTTTGAATCCGCTCCATGATTTGCGGAATTTCCGTCTGCGTTGTTGTTGTGTAGCGGTCGAGCGGCTGCCTGGACAGAAACTCCCGGCAGTATTTGTCGTCGTGCTGCGACAGGAACAGAAGCCCGATGCCCGTGCAGTGCATCGGCAGAATGCCGCCGATCTGCGACATCAGCTGCGTCGTGCTCTGCATTCTTGCCTTCGGAAAAATCTTGCTGATGACAACGACCTTCTCATCCTCCAGAATTGCCAGATGGATGAACATATTGCTCCGGTTTGCCAGCTCCTCCAGAATCGGTCTCGACACTTCGATCAGATCGATGGACGCAAGCTTGCTGATACCGAGCGCGAGCGCACAGTAGCCGAGCTGATACTTCCGCGTCTCTTCATTGTATGACAGGAACTTTTCATTCAGAAGCGTTGTCGTCATGCGAAGTGCGGTGCTTTTGTTGAGTTCGCTCTCGTCGGCGATCTGCTTGAGCGTCATCGGCTGGTTATCCGGCAGGAACAGTTTGAGAATGCGAAGCGCACGCTGCACGCTTGCAATTGTATAATCATTCATATTTTATATATTCCATCTCTTGCTTTCTTATCTTAAGTTTACAGCTCCGGCTTTGGAAAAGCAAGCACAAATCACCGGCGAAGGAATACTTTGGTTGGTTGAACAGTTTTTTTTAAAGAAATTGTGCAAAAAATAGAATGAGGTTTTATACCGTGAAATTCATATTACCCGGTATTTCCGCTTTTTCTGCTGCGCTCAGACAACCTGCGTCCGGCTGCGCCGCTGCCGGCCTCTCTCCGGCACAGGTCTGCCGTATCGCCCAGGCATGCTCTTCGGTTGTATAATATGCGTGTTTCCGTTGTATTCTTGCATATGCGTCTGGGCGCGCGGAGAGCTGGAGCGGGCGATGGAGCTGTTCAGGACTTGTCGGAAGCCATCACATCGTGTACAATCAAAACATCGCAGATCAGCTGCGCGTGTTTGAGGCGAGAAGCCACGACAATGACAGGAACGTGCTGGAAACGAACATCGACCTGACCTGCACTTTTTCCGTGAACAGGTGCATCGTGTGCGGCGGAGAGATTACGTGTTATAAAAGGAGCAATTCAGATGGTATCTACCTGTCATTATGATTCGCCGTTGGGCGGCATTTTGTTGGCAGCGGATGAAATTGGGCTGACCGGCTTGTGGTTTGACGGCGAAATATACTTTGCCGGCAATCTCCCGAAGGTGTACGCCGAGCGGGAAACGTCCATTCTGCTTGAGGCAAAGCGCTGGCTGGACATTTACTTCGCCGGAAACGAACCGGATTTTACGCCGCCGCTGCACCCAATTGGCTCCGCGTTCCAGCAGTCGGTGTGGGAAATTCTCCGGCAAATTCCCTACGGAAAAACCACAACCTACGGCGAGATTGCGAACAAGCTCGCCGAAAAGCAGGGGCTTTCCCGGATGTCCGCGCAGGCAGTCGGCGGCGCGGTGGGGCACAACAAAATCTCGATCATCATTCCCTGCCATCGGGTTGTCGGCGCGAACGGCAGTCTGACCGGTTACGCCGGGGGGATTGAGAAAAAGGGAAAGCTGCTGGAATTGGAGCATACCGATAGGACCGGATTTTTCGTGCCGAGGAAGGGCACGGCGCTTTGATACTATTTCTTAATTAAACCGTTTGATCAAGAAATAGTATCACACACAGCAGCGGCTTGTCATCACAGAACGGAGCGGACGGGAAAGCGCATGGGACTGAATCAGCTGGGGCTTGTCAGAATTGCATACACGGTCAACCATTACTTCGTGCCGAAGTGCAGATCCATTGGTTCCTGCCCGGAGAAGCATTCCTGCGGCAGAATGCCGCCCAGAGAATAGGGCGGGAGCGCAACGCGGGAGAGAATCTGATCGCAATTCTCTCCCGCGTGGTATCCGCAGCTTATGGCTCCGACGCAAGCTCTGCTTGACAAATCGGAGCTTCTATTACCGGACCGTCAGCAATCTCCTGTACCGACTTATTGCTTGTTTCATTCTTTATGGTGTCAAGTGCCTGATACATATGGATTCTTGCCACGCTTCGGTCTACAGAATCGGCAGCCTGAATCCCTTGTGCGACATCAGAAGATAACCGGTGCCGTAAAGTCGGCTCATCACCCAGCAGAAAATGACATTCTCATAGGAAGTGCAGGAAGCTGCTCAGTAAATAGCAAATGTTTTGCTTGACCATTGCTTTTGTCTCATCCGTTACCTGAAACGGGTCCGCGTCCCAACACCAGTCGCCGCAAAGGAAACCACTGTTTGGCAATGCCTTTTTAGACGCTTATTCTGCGCCAGTCAGCAGCTTGTCCAGCAGGATTTTTCCGGGTATTTTTCTTCGGTCAGAATGTCGTATAAATACCTGTTATCCAGAATCATATCATCCCGGATACGCTGCCAGTTTGCCTTTTTCCTGGAAAACACCTTGAAGATCAGAAAGTTCATGCTCGCCCCGATTACCGGCGTTGTCATGCCGAAAGCCTCGGCGTGAGAGAACTGGCATCCTATTTCGGTTCTTTTCCCTTCAAAGGTAATGAACGCCGTTTTCTTGTCGCTCCGGAATACAATGCGGAAGTGGTTCTCATCCTGTTCGCATTCCGTACTCAAATCCAAGAAGCCACTTCCTGTAACTGTAATAGCACAGGCGATTGCTAAAATTGTTACGATACGGTCAAAACCATGATCGAGACCGGCCGCATTGGCGAGCTCATCGACGCGCACCGACAGATCTACGAAGTCCTGCGCGGCAGAAATCAGGAGCAATTAGATGTTATTATTCGTAAGACATATTTTTTAGACCTGCAAAAACCGGTAACGCTTCCGGTTGTCCCGATTCAGCCGGCGGATACTGACTCCGCCAGGCTTTGATAACCACGTCTGAAACCTGCCTGCCCGGTTTTTTTGGGTAAGCTCTCAGCCGATGCTCAAAAACACGCAATAATCATAGAAGATGTTCAGAATTGCCCCCGCCGTCAACGGCGGGGCGTGACTACCGTTTGACTACTACCATCCGCAAAACTGAAAAACCGGTTTTCCCAGTGCTTTCAATGCTTTTTAGAAAATTCAGAAAAACCAGATGTTCTCGGTAAAACCGTACAATCCTTGAAAATACAGCATTTTATCAGGATGCGCCTGAAAACTCCGACCGTCGACATTGCTCCTGTCAAGCTCTATCCTTATGTAAAAAGCAAGACGCAAACTCATGCATTTGAGTTTGCGTCTTGCTTTTGCCCGTACCGACTGTACCCCTATGACACATTGTGTACCTATGGGGCGAAACAGTTGAAACTTCTAGGCTTTTCGCAGCGGCATCTTTTTTGGTGCAGCTTGATGGTGGACCTGAAGAGACTCGAACTCTCGACCTCTCGGATGCGAACCGAACGCTCTCCCGAATGGTTCAGATATATGCACCCAAAATTCTTAGAAAATAGCAAAAATATAGGAATATTGAGAAAACCAAGTGATATGTCCTTTTTATACAAAGGCACTTTTTCGGCTGCCCCGCAGCAAGGAAAAGTGTCTTTTGTATTACGGTCATAATTTTGAGGATGCAACGCAAACGGCTGGCGAATGAGCTACCAATGGTAGACACTATTTTTTATTCATTGCCAGAAAACCACTTCTAGCAACATCATTCATACAGCACCATCAATTTTCTTCCAGTCCTTTTTTGCTGTATTTCTTATATTTTGCAATTTCATTCTTGATAATAGTTACAAACTCACCTATATCCGAAAAATAGTTTGGATATGCCTTTTTTAGCGTTTGGAAAGATGATACGCTTACAAGTACAGCATCAATTTTTGCTTCAACTCGATTTTTTTCAATTTGTGTATATGCGGCATTCGCGTTTTCGGCTTGGCTTGTCTTATAATACACAATTCTCAAACGATGCGTGTCAAAGTTCAAAATCAGTAGGTAATACCCCTGTTTGCCGCTCATTGCTTCTTTTCTGGCTTCAATAGCAATACGAATGGCGGATAATACATCCAAAATGAGTTTTCTTTTATTTACTGCGATTATCTCATCCATTAGCTCTGACCAAGATGTCGGAGTGTTAGGAACAAGCGCCGTGCTTTCTTTCATAGCCAGAAGAGATGATGTCAATGCAAAGAAACGCTTGATATCGTCATCACCCTGTCCTGCTTTTAATGCCTGTTTTGTATATACTCCCATTGTTTCTACAGCAGTTGCCCACAAATGTTGCAAATGTGTTCTGAACTGTAATTCAATAAGCATGTTGTTATTATATGGAGAGTTTAGCGAATCACTGTAATATTTATATACATAATGTAAACTTCTATAACCGGATTGTTTGGGTTGTGTAATGTAATTGTACTCTTTAATAAATTTATGACGGATACGAGACTTTTTGTACTTTTTCGCGTATGCAAATACATCATATAACTCTGGAACAATAAAGCGGCAACCCCCAAGGTCTTGCATCGTCCAAAGGCTCATCGTTTTCTCACGTTTTAGCTTGTTGATGATTGAATCCAAACGCTTGAGTCGTTCAGCCACGATAATTTTCTCATCATTTTCTTTTGCCATTCTGCGCAAATGCGTATAAATCACATGCAATGGATAAGCATGTGCAGCACGCCAGTTATCAATGACGACCATTGCTCGTTTTACTTCTTCTTCCGTGGCAGCGGTATTCTTAATTACTTTTCCGGCAGTAATAATTTGCGTTTTACTATATTCAACTCTTTTCCACCGTGGACGTTCCAAAATCTCATTCATACAGCAATAGACACCCCCATTTCATCATAATACTGCCAAAATTCTTATATATTGACTATATACCTATATTTTGATTAAAGCAAGTTAAAACTTATATATTAGATTTCCCATTCAACTGTCTTTGTTATTAAAATTGGCATTTATGCGAAAACATGAATGTCCATTTTTTATTGCCAAAAATCCGCATATCGAGGTGATTTTCATGCAAAAGCAAGTCAATTTCTCCTACTTTTATGGTGAAGAATCCGAACAGTTCAGCTACTTCCGGATTCCCAGATTGTTGGTGCGCAGCAAAAGGTTCAAAACGCTCTCCACCGACGCAAAGCTGCTTTACGGTCTGATGCTCGACCGCATGGGGCTATCCGCCAAACATGGCTGGTATGACGAACTGGGGCGCGTCTACATCTACTACACGCTCGATGAGATTCAAACTGACCTCATGTGCGGACACAATAAGGCCGTTCGGCTGCTGGCCGAGCTGGACACTGGCAAGGACGGGTTCGGCCTGATCGAGCGCGTGAAGCAGGGGCAAGGCCGTCCGGCAAAAATTTACGTCAAGAAATTCACCACGACTGACGTGCCAGATGCTCCCCGTTCTGCGCCCATTTCAGACTTCCCGGATTCGGAAATCCAGACTTCCCAAAATCAAACTTCCAGACTTCCGCTTTTGGGAAGTCAAGACTTCCCAAAACGGGAAGCAAGTTATTTAGATAATATCTATCCTGATTTGAGCTATCCTGATCCATCTATCTATCCGGCGCAAGCGCCGCCGGATGGATACGACCGATTCGATTGCAGAAAGCAGCTCTATGAAAAGCTGGACTACGAAATTCTAATTACCGAGTACGGTGAAACGTCCGTCAAATCCATCATCGAGCTGCTGACCGATACGCTTTGTACGTCGAAGCCCAGCGTTCGTATCGGCGGCGAGGAGATTCCCATTGCCGCTGTCCGGGAACGCCTTGGGCAGCTTGACCGCTTCCATATCACCTATGTGCTGGACTGTATGCAGAAAACCAGCACACCCATCCGTAACATCCGCGCGTATCTGCTTGCCGCACTGTATCAGGCGCCAGTCACGATAGATTCTTACTATCGCGCTGCCGTCTGCGCAGACCGTGGCCGGTAAATCTGCGCGTTGTTTTGCGTCCCAACTTGGGGCGCATTTTTTGTACCCATTTTTCGATAAAGGAGGAACACAATGCCCGAAGAAAAAACGAAACTTGGCAACCAGACAGCGCCGGAGAAGAAATCCGACGCCGCAAAGCTGCCAAATGCACCGCCCAAAACAGAGAAACCGCCGGATAAAAACGACGGCATAAAGCCCGCTTCTGCGGCTGAACCCCAAAAACCGGAGGATAAGTCCAGCACACCGCCGCCCGCAGAAGTCAAAAAAACAGATGCGTCCGGCAAGGACAGCCGCAAGGACACTGTTCTGACAGGCGATGTGAAAAAGCCCGAAGCGTCGGTCAAGTCACCGCCCGCACCCGCCGAAGCGAAAAAGCCGGCCACGCCAGCGAATACCCCCGGCAAGATTGGCGGCAAGGATACCGCTCCTGTGAGCAACGCAGAAAAGCCCGGCGCGGCAGCCAAGCCGCTGGAGAAACCTGCTGCAAAGGTCATTCCTGAAGATAGCTCCAAAAAGCCAGACGGAAAAACCGACGCGGTCATCCCGCCAGCAGCGACCGAAGCGAAAAAGCCGGATACACCAGCGAATATCCCCGGCAAGGTCAGTAGCAAGGACACCGCTTCTGTGATCGGCGCAGAAAAGCCCGATATGACAAGCAAGCTGCCGGAGAAACCCGCTGCAAAGGTCATCCCTGAAAATGGCCACAAAAAGCCAGAAGGAAAAAACGGTGCGACTATCCCGCCAGCAGCGACCGAAGCGAGAAAGCCGGACGCAACAACGGATATTTCCGGCAAGGTCAGCGGCAATGATACCGCTCCTGTGAGCGGTGCAGAAAAGTCCGGCGCAGCAGTCAAGCCGCCCGCAAAGGCTGCCGACGAGAAAAAGCCGCCGCTGAATAAGCCAGTGCCGCCGCCTGCGCAGAAAACAGAACCGTCCGCAAAAATTATGCTGGGCGGAAAGCTGCATGACCCCATCACGCCGCCGAAAGCCGCAGACCCGCCGAAAGGTCTTGGTGAGCAGAAGGGTGTGCGCGTGACGCAGATTTTCGAGGACCGTCTGGATTACCCGGATGAAAAAGCACTGAACAGTCTGCCTATTCCGAAGGAGGGCGAAGGCTTTTCGATGCGCCTGCATCCGGCCTATTTCTATCAGTTCCTCGATCATCCGTTTTCGGTTAACCGCGAGGTCAAGGACTACATCGAACTGTACGAATCCATCCGCGACAACGGCATCAATGAACCGGTCAAAGCAAGGCCGCGCGAGAAAGGCGGCTTGGAACTGATCTCCGGCCACCGCCGACACGACATTGCAAGTCGCCTGAATTATCCTGTGCCGGTCATTATCGCGCAGGTGGACGACGATACTGCGCGTGTTGAAGTCGTTGACGGCAATCTGCACCGCATGGACATTCCAACGTCCGAGCTTGCCCGCGCCGCGAAAATGAAGATGGAAGCCCTTGCACGAAAAGCCGGACGGCGCAGCAAAATGGAGCAGCTTACAAGCCCGGAACCGAAGAAGCGCACCGACCAGATCGTTGCGGAGGATATGGGTATCAGCCGCAATCAGGTCAACCGACTTGTCAAAATCAATGACCTTGTTCCAGAACTGAAACAGCAGGTGGATGATAAAAAGCTGCCGTTTAACACGGCGGTCGAGCTTGCTTATCTGAAACCGGACGAGCAAACAAAGGTCGTTGACGTTATGAAGAAAGAGCAGATCGTTCCCTCTATGGCACAGGCCACCGCACTAAAGGAAGCCAGCCGCCATGCAGACACGATGCAGAAAAACCTGCCCTCTCTGGCCCCCGCGCACAAGGTCGATGAGAACAAGATCACGTCCATTATCAAGCCGAAGAAAGCCCCGGAATTGAAGGTCACATTTACTGGCGCGGAACTGAAAGACTTCTTTCCCGGCGAAATGCCGAGCGTCGCGGAAGTCAAGCGCGTAGTTTTCGATGCACTGAAAATCCGGGAGGAAGCCTATAAGCGTCAGGCAAAACGGCAGGCCGCAAAGGACGCGATCAAATCGCCCGAACACTGATATGCACCACAGAGCATTACTGCACCGTCTGGTGGTGCCGCCCTGACAATCTAAATTTATGGAGGTTCACATGAACTATCATCCCAAACACAAATCCAACTCACGCACCGCCGTCTGGATCGGCGCAGGCGTTCTCGCCGCCGTTGCCATCGGCGCGATCATTTTCATCATCGTTACGCTCCGCTCTCCCATGACAAAGGAAGAAGCCCGCGCCAAAGCCGGAATCGTTTATGATTCTTCCGCCACTGAGGGCGGTTGGGATAACCTTTCGCCGGAGGAGATTGAAGCACGTCTGAACGAAAAAGTAGCCGAGGGCATGATTAACATTTCGGCCAACACTGCCCCAATCTTTGAGGACGGTTCTTCGGAGGGAAACTTGATGCTCGTAAACGAGAGCATCAATAATTATCCACAAAAGGTCCAGATTGTCCGCAATGACACGGGTGAACAGCTTTACGAATCCGGCGCTATCGCCGTCGGCAGCAAAATCGAACGCGCGAAGCTGGATGTTGTTCTCCCCGCTGGTACATACGAATGTACCGCGTATTTTCACAACTTGGACCCCGAAACCGGCGATATTATCGGCACGGCTGGGGCCATCATCACAATCACCATCAAGAATTAAATTTTCAAAACAACAAAGGAGTATTACCATGAAAAACACCAAGAAGATCGTTTCCCTCGTTCTCGCAATTTGTATGCTCGCATCCCTCGCCATTTCCGCTTCCGCTGCCAACACCGTGGACGCTTCTGGCGGCACTGGCACTTCGTCTGTTACCCTGTCCAGCACCGCTGACGGCAGCATCGGCGGCGACCCCGCAGCCACTAAGATGTCCGTGACCGTGCCCACCGTCCTGCCCATCGCTGTCGGCACCGACGGCACCGTTTCCACCGCAACGGATGCGAAGATCGTCAACAATTCCTTCGGCGCTGTCAAGGTCAATTCCGTGAGCATCGAAGCCGCGCAGGGCTGGTCGCTGGCTGCGTTCGGCGACAAGGCCACGCTCGCCCATGAAAAGGTCAACTCCAACAAGTTTGGCTTCTCCCTCTGCCTCGGCGACGGCGAAAAGAAGATGACCGACGACAAGAACGCCAGCAAGCAGACGCTCCTGACTGACGCCATTGAGGGCTGCTTCATGTCCGGCGTGGGTGACACCTCTGCGAACAGCATCGGTATTACCTATGACGCCATCGTTACGCCCGTCAGCGAAGCCGTGACCAACACCGCCATCGCAAGCGTCCTGTTCATCATCGCTTGGGATGCGGTCTAATTCAATCGCCTATCGCACAGGGGAACGCGCAAGCGTTCCCCTTACCTGATTCTAGGAGGTATTCAACGTGAAGAAAAAACGAATCCTCGCAATGTTGCTTGCCGTTGCGTCGTGCCTGTCGCTGGCCGTCAGCGCGTCGGCGGCAAACACACCCAACCGCAAAGCCACAGATTTCCGCGATTTCGACCGTACCGCATGGTATGCCGAAGCCGTGAGCGCAGCCGTGGATAATGGCCTTTTGTACGGCAAGTCCAGCACCATTATTGACCCGAATGGCGCGATGACCCGCGCAGAAATGGCCGCGATCATCAACAGGTCTTTCGGGTGCTACAAGGCGGCAGATATTTCGCAGTATAAGGATGTATCCAAGAGCAAGTGGTATTACAAGGACGTGGCACTTGCCGTCCAGATGGGCACTTACAATGGGCGCAGTTCTTCTGCAATGGCCCCGGATGCGCCCATCACGCGGCAGGAAGCAATGACCGTTGTGGCGAGAGCGCTGGAGTTGGACTATGACGCATACGCGAAAACGGACCTGTCCGCATTCTCCGACCGCAGCGAGATTTCCAACTGGGCGCTGCCCTACATTCGCGCGATGGTCGGCGCTGACTATATCCATGGTCGCGGCAAAGTTCTTGCTCCGCTGGACAATATCACCCGCGCGGAATTTGCGCAGATTTTCCATAACATCATCGGCACTTACATTGTGTCCAAGGGAACCTACGACAAGGATATCAAAGGCAGCGTCCTGATCCGCACCGACGAAGTGACACTCAAGGATATGACCGTGGACGGCGACCTCATCATTGGCTGCGGCGCGGCTGACGGTAAAATCACGCTCGACAATGTGACCGTGACCGGTAGGCTGCTCGTCTGGGGCGGCGGCACAAAAGCCGTGTACTGCAACAACGGAACACAAATGCCGGAAGTGGTTGTGGCGAGAGTGGATGATGCTGTGAAAGTCATCTATGACCGGGATTCCACCCTTGCGGTCATTGACACGATCAAGGTTCGTATCACAGAACGTGCGAAGCAGCACAAGGAAACGGAAGTCATTTTTTACGACGTTTCCGGACTGCGCGAAGCCCAGAAGCAGCTCAATGCCATCGTCGCGGACAATCAGATTGATATTACTGCTCCTGCTCATCTATATGCTCTGGTCGGAGAATCCAGCGTGAAATCCGAGTTTATCAACAATAGCAAGAACGATACTTATAAGGTAGAAATTCGCTGCAACAAAGACAATGCGCTCATTGCCGACGCTTTTGAGCTGGCTGCGGGCAAGAGCATTTCTACACTTACACTTCTCGAAGCGCCGGAGTTTGGCAACGTGGATTGCACGGTCACAATTACGGCTTATCGTGACGGCAAGCAGATCGGCACGCTGAACACAGAGCTGACCTTACACACGGCGTACCTCTGGCCGAAGGAGGTGCAGTGATGGATAAGAAGAAACTTATCACTTTTCTGTTGGCACTGACAATGATTCTATCACTGAGCGTGGGCGCATCGGCAGCGGAAACTACTGAAGCAAAGGTTCCTGTTACGCTGACCGTTGTGAACACGATTTCGCCTATTTCCTGCACGGTTCCTGCCGCGTTGCCTGTCTCGTTGGTAGATGGCTACGTCGTTTGTGCAAATAACGCCACTATCACAAATACTGGAAAGAACGGTGCAATTAAAGTCACAAAGGTTGACGTGCAGGCAGGCACGTTTGAAATCGGCAATTTTGACGATTTTACGGCAAGCAAGAACAGCATCGCACTTAGCATCAATGGTTGTAGCACGAAAGGCGCGGGCAGTCTGACGCTTGTGGACGGTGCGTTCCCGGCGATTGCCGCCGAGAAAAATCTTGCCATCCGCTACAAGGCAAAGGTTTCCGCGAGTGAAGCTGTCACGAACATCAACGCCGCGACGATTGTGTTCACCATCGCCGCCGTGAACGAAAAGGAGGCTGCATAATGAAGAATTTTAAGAAATTCACCGCATTTGTGCTGGCTCTTTGTATGCTGTTTTCGCTGTCCGTCGCGGCATTTGCCGCCGAAGTGGACGATCACACGATCTATGACAGCGTGCCCGACGAAGAAACCGCGATTTCCACCGAAGCCGCCACCTCCGGCACGATCCAGAACAGCGGCATCCGCTGGTCGCTGGATGAAAAGGGCTGGCTGACCATCTCCGGCAGCGGCGAAGCGCCGGCCTTTACCAGCGCAGACGATCAGCCGTGGGCGGCTGTCCGCGATCAGATCACCGAGGTCTGGTTTGAGGACGTGGAAACGCTGACGATCCCGGATCTGGCATACTGGTTCGAGGGCTGCGTCAACCTGACCACCGCCGAGCTGCCGCTCGCGCCGACTATTGGCAAGCACGCTTTTTACAACTGCTCGAAGCTCTCTACGCTGACCATGTACTACGGTGAAACGGTTTTGAACAGCATCGGCGAGGATGCGTTCTGGCGCGAAGCCGATTCCGGCGACACGCTCTATATCGCCTACATCATCGGCTACCCGGAAGCAACGGTGCCGTTCTATACCTATGATTGGGCGGCTTCCAATCGCAGCAGCCGGTATTTTTATGATCTATACGGCGTGTATCAGAACGCAGACGCCGCCACCACTGCACCCAACGGCATCAAGAAAGCGCCGGGTATCTCTGTTCAGTCCACCGGCTCCATCATTGGCAACTGCCCTTCATGCGGAAAGTATTCGTTCCAGGGAACATACGTTGAAGTCGCACATTCGTCTCGCGGTCATGCAAACTATAATGAGTGTTATCTCTGCCACTACGTCCAGTACCTTGGCACTTACACCTATAAGAGTCACGGCGCTGGTGGTTACGGTTCCGGTACCTGCCCGGACTGCGGCAGCCATACGTGGGTGCTGCAAAGTCAGCAGGCGGCTACCTGCACCAGCAATGGCTACAGAAGCTATTCTTGTGCCTGCGGTCAGACCAAGAGCGAAACCATTTACTCCAGCGGCCATAGTTACAGTTATGGAAGCTGGGAACAGTATTCGTCCAGCCAGCACCGGCGCACAGGCTCTTGCCGGAACTGCGGTGCGACGGACTATGACTACGCTTCGCACAGCATGAGTTATGGATCTTGGAGCAATTCTTCTTCCAGCCAGCACAGCCGAACGGCCTCTTGCCGTACCTGTGGATATAGCACTACGGATTACGGTAATCATAGCTATTCTACCGGTTCGTGGAGCAAGTACAGCGATACCCAGCACCGCAGAAGCAAGACTTGCTCCGGCTGCGGCGCGTCAACCTATGACTATGCCGACCACAGCTATTCCTATGGTTCGTGGACAAGAGCGGACGATACGCAGCACAAGCGCACGAAAACTTGCTCGGTTTGTAAGGCTTCCAGTGAAGAATACGCCGACCATGTGGATGCCAACGGCGATGGAAAGTGCGACGATTGCGGCGCAACTGTTTCCTTGACCGTCACATGGGACGCAGGCAGCAACGGCGGCACCATCGACGGCAAGGCCAGCTTTTCCGAAACCGTGAAGCCGAACAGCAAGCCGACCGCGCCGGGCAGCGTTCCCGTCAAGACCGGCTACACGTTCAAGGGCTGGTTCACGGCCAAGAGTGGCGGCAGTCTTTACAGTACGGTCACGATCACCAGCAGCACGACATTTTACGCGCAGTTTGAAGCGAACAAGTACGCTGTGACGTGGGATTTAGGCACGGGTCAGAGCGAAACGACCGAACAGACCTACGGTGAAAAGCTGGTGCTGCCGACTGAACCGGTTCGTAAAAATGCAGAGTTTTTAGGCTGGTTTACGGAGAAAGCCGGCGGTACGGAGGTCAATTCCAACACCACCTATTCAACGGATGGTGAAACGACCTACTATGCGCACTGGGAAATTACAGAGATCTTTTCTGTCACTGTACCGGTTACATTGCCGCTTGTCATTGACGAGAGCGGCAAGGTACACACAGGCACCGCAGAGATCATCAATGCGTCCACTGGCGAAGTTGTCGTGTCCTCCGTTGGTATCAGCACGAAGAATGGCTGGCAGCTCGTTCCCTACACGACTGACATGGCGCACGCCAAAGTCGATGCGAAGCAGCTCGGTTTCAAGATCAACGACGCGCAGACCAGCAAAACCGGCGATGCCGAAACGTTTGCACTGTCCTCTCCGTGGGAAATCACAGAGAACGGCAGGCTGCCTATCAGCTATGATGCTGTTGTCAGCGCCGTTTCCAAAGCAATCACCGAGCAGGAAGTCCTGTCCGTCGTATTCGTGCTGGAATGGCGCGGAGAATAACTGTATGGATGAAGAAAAAGTCACAGAGCAAATGACCGTGCTTGTCGTCGAGCCGGGCTATGCGCCATACGAAAAGACGATTCCGCATGAGCTTCATGCCATGCAGGAGATCGTCGGCGGCCTGATTACTGCTATTTATCCATACGAGGAACCGGTCGGCATTGTTGCAAACGATGAGGGACTTCTTTTGGGTATGGATTTCAACCGTAGTGTCGAGGGCGGCTATGGTGGTCTGGTGGGTCCTTTTTTCGTGTGCGGTTTGACGGAGGACAGCTTTTGTTCGCTCCCTCCCGACCAGATGGAACGCTTCAAGAAGAAATTCCATAAGGCTGAGATTCTGGTAGGCTTTTGCGGAAATGAACCAGTCACATTGAAGGTCGAGCCAAAGCAGAAAAACGCGACGCCCGAAAAGCAGCGCAAACCACCGTCGCAGGAGCGTTGAAATGGGGTTTGAACTGACCGGTGCAACACCGGACGAACGTCTCAAAGAACTGACCGAAAAACTGGAACAGGGTGTCAGCGAGATTTTTACCAGTGGGCGCTACGCGGAATATCTGTCTGCCATGTCAAAATTTCACACATACAGTTTCGGCAACGTCATGCTCATTCTCATGCAAAACCCGGCTGCATCCTGTGTGGCCGGGTTTCACACATGGAAGAAAGAGTTTGGGCGCAATGTAAAGGCACATGAAAGCGGCCTGAAAATTCTCGCTCCGTGCCCGTATCGGCGGTTCATTGAGCAGGATAAGTTGGACAAAGACGGTACGCCTGTGCTTGATGAAGCAGGCAAACCGCTCCGGGAGCGGACACTGGTGCAGCTCATGCGATTCCGTATTGTCACCGTCTTTGACATTTCACAGACCGAGGGCAAGGAGCTTCCCAGCATTGGTGTATCGGAGTTGAGTGGAAATATTGACCGGTTTGAGGAACTGGCGAACGCGATCACAAGCGTTTCGCCGGTTCCCATTTTATATGCCGCGCCGCCCAGCGCGGCCAAGGGCTGCTTCAATCATGTCACGGAGGAAATTCTCGTCCGCCCTGGCATGAGCCAGAAGCAGACGGTCAAAACCATGCTGCACGAAATCAGCCATGCAACACTCCACCGGCGCGAGAAAAACGAGCCGCCGTCCAAAGACCAGCACACCCGCGAAGTCGAAGCTGAGAGCGTAGCTTACGTTGTTTGCCAGCATTTCGGTATTGACACGTCGGATTATTCTTTTGGCTATGTCGCCGGTTGGAGTAAGGGCAAGGACCTGGACGAGCTGAAATCGTCGCTGGATACTATCCGTTCCTGCGCCGCCGGTTTGATCGACGCTATTGAATCCAAATGTCCATCCTTACAGCCTAAAAAAGAGCCAACACAATCATTTTCAGAACGTTAGGAGGAAACAGCTTGAATACGATCAACGCAAGCATTACCCCAATGCGGGTTTGCCGGATTTTCGGCGTCCCTGCATTGTTTACGCCCTACCGCGTCAGCAGCGCGACTGTCCACTGGGGACTGTATCAGTACGATTTACAGGCGCTTCTGAACAACCCCAGCGAGGTATTTGTCCTTGCAGATCACGCCGAGGATTTTTTCTACGGCACGATCCTGACCGCGCAGGAAATTGACCTGCCCCGCAGAAGCCGCATCGTGCCGGACGGCGCGTTCACGATGGAAACAAGATACTGCCGCCCGGCGGAGTTTGAACAGGAATATGGCGCAGCGTAACAATTATCAGCCGGACATCCTTTCCTATCTGGCAGAGGTTGTGAAGCAAAACACCCGCGCATACGCCGCTGACTTTGATTACGATGCAAAGCGGCTTTGGGACAGCGCACAGGAAACGGATATGGAGCATCGTTCTTTTCTCTGGATGAGCCGTCCGTGTGGAACATGGTGCGTGTTGGAACGCGAGGTTTTTCTCGACGATACGAACGCAAACTGCATCTGGACGCATTACGCAGACTGCCCGGAGGGGATTCTGGCGTACCGCATCGTGGTCGAGGGCATCCGGGATGGCAAGCTGGCAGGCAAGGTCATTCCCATTGACTATGCAAAGCAGGTTCGGCGCGTCATGCAATCCGCGCTGCCTATTGTGAAAATTCAGTACCGAGATAAGAATGGTTCTTTCTGTGAGAACAGCTATCACGCCTTTATGAACAGCTCCATGCCATACGATGAAGCCATTCACGATATTCGTTATGTGCCGGAAAGCGAAGCGGAATTGCAGCACATTTTAATGCTGGAGCATCGGATGGAGCAGAAAACGAAATGCTCTTGCCGGGCGAAATCTACTGCGCCGCAGCGGTAACGGGCAGCGTTGCCTTTGGCAGCGCTGCTTTAGCAAGTACGGCATTTGTGCCACAAACGCCACTTGTTAGGGTGTACCCTAAAATCCCGCGACGAATTGCGTCCCAACTTGGGACGCAATAACTATGATTATAAGGAAGGAGCACGTTATGCGGACACGCCGCAATTCTGTTGGTCTGTGGCTCAGCGATGCAGAGCTGACACATCTGAGACAGCAATGTCAGATTACCGGTCTGAATACCAACACCTATCTCCGCAAACTTATCATGGGCGAACATCTCTGCCCGCGCCCACCTGACGCATACACCGCACTCCTGCGTGAGTTGTCTGCCATCGGCAACAATATCAACCAGATCGCGCACTGGACAAATGGAAAAGGCTATGCGACGCAGGCGGAAATCCACGAAGCGGTCAGTCTGGTAAAGCAGGCATACCGTAGGATTCTGGACACGCTCTGATGGCCTATGACAAAATCATTACCATCCGTGCACGGCTGGATGACTGTCTGCGCTATATTCAGGACGGCGATAAAACCGCGCTCTCCCGTGCGCTGGACTACATTGAAGATTCCAACAAAACTGCGTTGGATGATGAAGTGATTTTGCAGAGCGCGATCAACTGCACAGTAGAAAATTGCCATCTGGATATGCAGCGCACGAAAGAGCGGTTTGGAAAACCGGGCGGCGTTGTCGGCTATCATCTTGTCCACTCCTACGTGCCGGGTGAAACAACGCCGGAGCTGGCGCATGAAGCGGGCGTGGAATTTGCACACCGACTGCTCGGTGACAAATATGAAGCCGTCATTTGCACCCATATCAATAAGGAACATCTGCACTGTCATATTGTATTCAATTCCGTTTCATTCGTGGATGGAGTGAAATATCGCAATGCTTTCAAAGATTACTTTGAAGATATTCGCGGCATTTCCAATGAGGTCAGCCGCAAATATGGCTTTTCTGTCATTCAGCCGGAGGGCAGTGGTCAGCACTATGCAGAATGGAACGCCGAGCGCAGCGGCAAGACGACAATCCGCGATCTTATCCGGCAGGACTTGGATGCGGCTATCGCCGCCAGCTTCACGTTTGCGTCGCTGCTGGACATTCTCAGGAAACGCGGATATACCGTCAAATACGGCTCTAACGTCAAGTACACCGCCGTCAAGCCGCCCGGTGGAGCGCGGTTTCTCCGGCTGGACAGTCTGGGCGAGAATTACACTGAGGAAGCTATCTTGCAGCGATTGCGCAGGCAGCGCGGCGTGACCGCTGCCATTCCGCCGGAACAAAGTGAATCCAAACGCTATACCATCCGCAAGCAGCCGCGCCGCTATCCACCCGTCAAACGCGGCAGTTTCCGGGCGCTATACCTATACTATCTGTATCTGTTATCCCCGCGTAAGAAGCGCCCGCAAAAGGTTCCGTTTGAGACGCGGGCCGAAATTCGCCGTGCAAAGCAGTACCGGCAGCAATTCTTCCTTTTGCAGAAGTATCACATAGATACAAAGCCAGAGTTAGAAATGCTGTCCGATGCGTTATCGAATGAGATGCAGATATTAGTAGACCAGCGCAAGGAGTTATACGCGCTGCGGCGGGAGCAGCCGTCTGAGCCGCTTAACGCGGACATTGATGCGTTGACCGCGCAGCTCAGGCCCTTGCGTCGGGAATTGCGGTTGTGCAGAAAAATCGCGGAATATGCGCCGCGGATGCTGCGGCAGGTGCAGGAAAGCAATACACCACCAACAAAAAATCATGCGCCGAATAAGGCGCGAGAAAGGAGGCACAGCCTATGGAGGTAAGCGGCGAAGCTGCTGATCTTGTAATGAAGGAAGGCGTACAAATATCCGAAGAAACAATCAAACTGCTGGCGCGGGGTGCAAAAAATCTCGCGGCGCTGTTATACGCGCTGGCAAAAGACCAGAAAAAGCTTTACGGCAAGGTGAACATGAACCGGCTGCTCAGTGAACAGCGCCCCATCGAAGTTTTGCCCTTGCGCACAGAGGATTTTGACGAGTTCAAGCGCAGAGCCAAGAAAGTCGGCTTGTTATTTTCAACCATTTTGGATAAGAAAGGCGACGAGCCATACCTTGAAATCCTGACCAACATTGACCATCTCTCACAGGCAAATTATATCCTAGAGCAGATGGGATACCAGCCCAGACAGTTGGAGGACGTGCAGCCAAAAAAAGAGCAGACCCCTGCCCAACCAGAACCATCCTTGCAAAAGCAAAGGAGTGGCTTGACGCAGGGGCCGATTTCGACCAATGAGGAAAAGCAGCCCGTTCGCGGTCGGTTGGCAGCATTGCGCGCCGCCGCAGAGCGGACGCGGCCAGAACCCCAGCGCGAGCTGGAGCATATCAGATAGGAGTGAGTATTATCGCAAACTTAGGAAATATCATCAACGAAAAGAACCAGAGTTCGGAACTCTGGCAGGCGCAGCGGCAAGCTGACCGCGAGAACACAAACGCCATGCAGGATGCAGGCGTGATGCAAATTACCAGCGACCCGGAAACGTATCTGCGCTACCTGAACTGTCAAGCCGACAATCCCAGCTACAGCGCAGGTAATGTCGCGCTCGTTATGGTGCAGGATCAGGGCGCGACCGTTTTCGGAACGAAAGACCGCTGGAAAAGCCTGATGCGCAGCGTATCTCCGACCGAGGAAAAGAACGGCGTCAAAATCTTCACCCGTTCATCTTTTGGAAAGGGCTACACGCTGACCGACGTGTATGACGTGCGGCAAACGACCGGACGTGAGCTGAAGCATACCGTATTGCAGCCGGACAGCAAGGAAATGACGGAAGCACTGAAAACGCTTCTGAATTACTCCGTTGTACCGCTGGTAAGCGAGGAAAGTATCCCCCTGCCCGCCATCTATGACCCCAACCAGATGAAAATGGCGGTCAATCCGAAATATAACGATGCAGAAGCGTTCGCAGGCATTGCCATTGAAATTGCGCACGTTCGCTTTCATGCCAAAGGTTACAATCAAAATTATTCGCGGGAGGATTACGAACTGGACGCGCAGAGCGTCGGCTACATGATCTGTCGTCGCTTTGGTGTTCCGTGTGAAGCGCCCGACGTATCAAATCTGGCGGCATTTTATGACGGCTTTGAACCGCAGGATCGGCGGCAGGCGCTTGGACAGATTCAGGACATGGCGCAGAAGATCGGCGGCAGCATTGAACGCGCAATCACGCCGCAGGTTCGGTCCCGGAATATGAACCGCAGCGCACGTTAAAGAGGTTTGCTCCCCTCCGGGGGAATATCTTCCGCTGGCTGTCCGCAGTCAAGGCCGGTCGATGCTGACGCATCGGCCGCAGAGCCAGCCAGTGTGCGCA
>OJKY01000878.1_pt1 | contig 20906 bp, 20 predicted proteins | sample 1596571 | NCBI WGS metagenome assembly OJKY01 (sample SAMEA4350170, study PRJEB24818) | metagenome | biome: human; feature: gut; material: faeces | place: Denmark | collected 2013-09 | reverse complement strand
CCGGCATATTACGGGTTTTCCTCCATGGAGAGCAATATCATTGTCTCCGAGGCGGTGGAGGATTTTGTTGATCCGGAAGCCGAAACGACTACCGAAGATTGAGCATGAATAATTCAGAGATACAGATTCAGTTTCCCCGGCCCGGCGAGTGGGGAGAATTCACCCTGACAGCCGTCTATCAGGACGCGGACGGGTACACCCGCATAGACCGTTTTACGCAGGACGAGATACCCGCGGACCATGCCCCGGCGATGCAGGCCGTCGTTGCCGCCCTGGTGGGGCTGGGGGAGGATTGGCAGGCCGTCCAGGTATGGGCAACACAAGGTTGGTATTACCCGGATCATGTCAATGAGGATAACCCTATTGTGGCCGTGGAGGCGGTGTATCTGGCCGTGGAGGCTGTTAATCCCCACGGGGGACGCAGGATTTTCACAGCCCGCGACTACCCGGCTTTTGTGATCACGGAACCCGCCGCCGTGGAGTTTTTCAAGTTTTTCACTACTGTAAATGAATAACAATGAATCAATTAACCAATGAGCAAAAGAAAGCGGCTCTTTTGGAGTGGATAGAACAAAAAAATAACAAAGACGATGACTAAAGATAATCAATGCAATCATGCCGGAAGATACCTTTACTTACTTGTCATTGAAACTCCCGGACGTAAGCAGGAGATGCACATGCTGCACAGCAGGAAGCAGCGTACAGCCTACAAAGCCCAACACGCGGAATGGCATCTCAACAGCACCTACGTGGAGTATGACTTGTCGGAACATCTTATTAACCAATACCTGAACAAATGAATATCAGTATTTTAGATATACGCGAAGAAGCGTATGAAGCCTTAGGGGTGACAGAATTGCCGGGTTGCGAGCATCCTCATTATGAACAGTCATTAAAGATCATCAAGGGGGTATTGTTGAGATGTCTGGAAGGTCATTCGTGGTATTTTGCACGAAAAAGAGTGACATTATCCGGGAATGATGGAGCGTTTGCTCTTCCTGATGATTTTCTTTTACTGTTATGGTGCTCAGAAAAGAGCTATGAACTGCTTGGCCGTGAATTAAGGTGTTTTGCAGGAAATTCTTTAGAAGTGTTGTATATCTCTCGGAGTTGCGTGGATGCTTTGGAGAATAACGGTGTGGCAGATCTGCCGGCATATTTTATAGAATGTGTTGTGTGTAAAACGTCAGAACGTTTGGCCGTGATTGTGTCAGGAAGTATGGATAAGAAGCTGTCTTTGCATAAGTTATACGATGTTATTTTAGATGAGGCAAAATTGGTTGATGTGAGGCAGTATGCGAGTAATGGGCGGGTTGTGGCTCCGCTGGATGCCATGATTGGCGTGGATGGTGATTTTTTCCCCCCTACTTATTGATTTATGAAGTTTAGCAGGTTTGGTTTTGGTTCCGGGCTGATGTCCCGTGATTTGGCAGGGAGGGTTGATGTGGATGGAGTTTCCCGCGCATGCGTGGAAATGAAGAATTTTGAGTTGTTGCAATCCGGTGCCGTCCGCAGGCGTTTCGGTAGCCGGTGGTTGGCGGATTTATCCGGACGACCTGTTGCCATGCAGGCGTTCCGCTGGTCGAACGGGATGTTGGCTGTAGTCGTGGTGCTGGACGCGGAGTTGATTATTTTTTCTGAGGATGGTGTCAAATTATTCCGATGCGCTTATGATTCTAATGGAGGTATTGTCCGGATGCGGCAAATTAACGATTTGGTTATCATTACCAATTCCAACAGATTGCCCGTGAAACTGACGAACCGGGGCGGCGTGTATGATGTGGCGGAAATTACGTGGGATCATTATCCATTGGAGGGGAGTTTTAATCAGTCTTTCCCTTTGTCGTTTTCCGGAGTGAATTTCAGGGTAGCGGATGCCTGGGATTTTTGCGAACGGGGAGAGACCAGAGAGAATACGTCAGATTCGGGGGAGGAAGTGGTAGAAGTGGACAGGAAGACTTATAGCTTTGGCTTTCAGCAATATGTGAAGCAACATGGATATAAGCTGAATAATGAGTATATTATCATTGTACAGTATCATTCAGGGAAGGGGGTTTATTATTGGGAAAAGGCCAGTTTGACTACGGGCAAGTCGGAAGCTTATTATAATTATTTCCCTTCCGTGACGGTTGCGGGAGGCATGACTTATCGTTTGAATTTTCCGGGTAAATGGACAGGTACAGTTATTATAGAGGTTTCTACTGATAACGGATCTTCTTGGAAAGAACGTACCCGATTTGACGGGAAACTAACGGAATTAGAAGAAACTGCAGAGCGAGATACATTGTTGCGGTTTAAATTTTATGAATATTCCAGTAATTTCAACTGGACGGAACAGCCTGTGATAGAGGTTTTCCGCAGGATGACTGTAACACCTTCCGAAGATGGGGATGTGATTCGCGCGGAGTATGACGGTAAGATGTTTTGTGTAGGCGACGTACTGGCAATACGGCATAAAATCAGCGAACGGAAGAGGTATTTCGATGTGAGCCAACACATGAATGGATTGTCGGCGGCAAACCTTAAGACAACGAGTTATGCCGTAGGTAAAAAGTTGTATTCCGATATTTCCGGCATTCGCAAGTATTGGACCTGCGTGAAGGAATGGACTGCTGATTCAACGGTAGCAAGCGGTGCTGATCTGGATGCGTGGCCGTCTTATTTTGAACCTGGGATAGAGTTTTTCCGTTCGGTGGTGAGCGGGGAATTTGAGTTTGGGTCTGTCAATAAATCCGATTATAATTTGTGGGCAGTTCAGACTTCTTCTGATGGTCTGAGGTGGGAGAACATGATTACCAATGTTGATTCCTATACGCCTAATACGGAGGTCATTTTAACGGGCAATAATGATGGCGTTCCTTTGTTGATGAGGTGCGTTATTTTAGAGCATGACGTTAATCTTGCCGTTAGTAATATGGGCAAGAAGTATTTTAAGCGTAAGAGGTTTGATTTAATCAATTATGCGGAGATTGTTTCCTTAAAGGATGATGGGACAGGACAAGTGACCCTGTTAAATGATCCTGACATGTTTGACGTGCGCCATTGCTGGGAGTGGGATTTTTTTGCATTCCGGAAGCAAAACGGTTTTCCTGTAACATGCGTGTTACATGCCGGGCGGCTGGTGTTCGGCGGCACGTCCGGACAACCTCTGACGCTGTGGTTTAGTGCCGTGGACGATTATTTCAATTTCCGTACCGGCGATAATACGGCGGATGCCATGTTATTAACGCTTGTGAGCAGTCAGCAAAGCGAACTTGTGTGGGCGGCGAGTTCCGGGACGGCTTTGCTGTGTGGAACAACCTGTGGGGAAGTGGCCGTCAGGTCTATTAAAGCTGACGTACTGAGCAGTTCCTCCGCCGTAGCAGAACAGCACAGTAATTGCGGAAGCTTTTCAACAAGTGACGTGTTGATGACTACGGATGCGATCATGTTTGTTGATCGTTCCGGAAAGAGGTTGAGGCGCATTAGTTATTCGATGGACAGCGAATTTTATTTCGCACGAGACATGACCGTATTTTCCTACGGCGTGTTGAGCGGAGGAATTAACGGAATGGTATGGCAACGTGCGCCGGAACCGGTGGCGTGGGTTGTTCCGGAATCCGGGGAGTATGCAGGGAAATTGATGGGGATGCTGTATAATCCGGATCAGGAACTTGCTTCTTGGTTTTGCTGGGATTTTGGGGGGGATGTTGTTGGCTTGGCCTGTACGGCAACAGGGAGGGCGGTGGATGAATTATTCCTTGCGGTGCAAAGGGATGGGGAAGTTATGCTCGAAAAGATGGATTGGGAAGCCCGCGATTATGATTGCGTGGGAAAAAAGAGTGTGCCGTTTACTGCCGTATTGAGGACGACCCAAATGGATTTGCCGGAGTTTAGCGGAATGAAAACTGTTACTCCGAAAGTGAGCGTGCTGATGGATGAGGTGGATTTGACTGGTGCCAAGTGTGGCTGTGGTTCCGGGAGTATGCAACTGTTTCCTGTGAGTGAGGGGAACGGCTGGGTGAATGTAGTGGCTCCCACGGATGGGCAATATAAACGTGCCTTGGAACTGAGCATTGCACGGGGGCATGGCCTGATTCTGGCCGGGGCTATCAGCAACGATTAGAATGAGGGCAATTTGTTGAAGGCTTCTTCCGATTCCCGCAGGGAGAAAGCGGCATATCCTTCATGGATCTTCGCAGAATCGTGGCCTACTATTTTCTGTACAATCAGGGGCGGCACTCCCGCTTCATGAAGAAGAGTGGTAGCTGTGTAGCGCAGACTATGAAAGGAGAGGGCGTTTTTGTGCCGGGTTTTGTCCTGAGAGGTTCCATATTGTTTCTGATACCGTTTCCCGGCAAGAGAAGGATCTCGTTCAACGAGGCCGCAGGTGAAGAGGATTTTCCCGAATTCGTTGGACAGGGTGGATGATTTTCCCGTGCGCTGGTATTTTTGAGCCGCGGAGGGGTGTATGTATTCGTTGGTGCGGTGGGGGTATCTTTCTTCCAGCAAGGCGCGTAAACGGCTCCACAAAGGGATGACGAGGGATTTGCCGCGTTTTTGGGTGCGGAAGTGGAGAATGCCTTTCTCAAAATCCACGGCATCCCATTGGAGGCAGGCAATATCTCCCAGACGCTGGCCGCCTGTATATAGGGAGGTGAGTATCATACTGCGCCATTCCTCGTTGCTGTTGGTCAGGATAAGTTGAAGCTCTTCCACGGTAAACGGGCGGCGGGCAACTTCAACGGAAACGGTGCGGGAGAGGGATGAAAGATGCGTCACCGCTTCGCAGGGGTCGGTGTCCAGCAGGTTCAGTTTTTTTGCGGTGCTGAAAAAATGGCGGATGGCACTAAAATGTTTTTTGCGGGTGGATGGCCGGAAACGGTTATTCAGCCAGTTTTGAAATTCGTCCATCATGATGGAAGTAACAGAATCCAGCGGAAGAACGTCTTTTTCTTCTATCCATTCAAAAAAGAGGCGCGTTGCGTCGCTGTAGTTCCGATAGGTGGCTTCTTTTTTGGTTTTGGACATGAGGGCGAGCCTCTCTTCAATCCATTCCCGCACGGATGGAAGCCTGAGCGTTTCATTACTCAGGTCAGCGAGTACGCGCCGGATATGGGTAGCCTTGAGTTTCTGGTTGGCGGTACGTTCGTAGGTGTTGGCGATTTCTTGAGCAGTTTCCCGTAGTTCTTTGGCCGTTTGTTCGGAACCGGGAGGCGGTTCAACTGGAATCTTTGTGGAGCGGGAAACAGTTTTCCACGCGCCGTCAGGGAGTTTGCGGGCAAATTGAGCAATCCAGAACCGGGACGTTGGAAGATGTCTGATGATAGCCACGGATTACTTACACAATTTTTTACACAAAACGTCAATGCATTTTAGCGTTCCCCTAGTAAATTGACGGAATTCGCGGACAGGGAAAAACGCTGTAATTCTTTTGATATTCAATAGATAGAATAAAAAAAGACTGCCTCGCCGGAGGCAGTCTTTTTGTTGAAGGTGGTACGCGGTATAGGATTTGAACCTACGACCTCCACCATGTCAAGGTGTTGCTCTACCACTGAGCTAACCGCGCGTTTGTAAGTGCGGGCGGATTATTACCCGATTAAGGAGGAAAGAGCAATACTTTTTTTGAGAACGCCTCATTTTGGGGACAGGGGACGGAAGCGTTCCTTCTAGGAAAAAGACACCGATTTCTCTTCCTATACAAAGTATTTCTGCTAGTCTGAGAGGAACATTTCACAGAGTATGATGAACAGACATTTTATTTTTGCATTGTGTACTGTGCTGGGGTTCAGCGTTTCCGGCATTTCCATGGCTCAAAGCGTTCCCACGGACAAGGAAGCCGCAGCCAAGGCTGCCAAGGCGGCGAAAGTGAAATTCCGCTGGGGCAAGAGCCTGAAAAGCGCTCAAAAGCAGGCGGAGGAAACCGGCCTTCCCATTGTTCTTCTTTTCACGGGAACGTCCTGGTGCGGCTTTTGTGTTAAGCTGGAGAAAGAAATCCTTTCCAAAAAGGACTTCAAACAAGGCATGGACGGCGTGGCCATTGGCGTCAAATTTGAGTTCGGCAGTTCGGATTTCAGCAAGTCCAAGGAAGCCAAGACGTATAACATTACCGGCGTGCCGGCCATGGTGGTGGTGGATGCGGATGGCAAGGAGCTGGGCCGCACGGGTTATGTTCCCGGCCGTACTCCCGCCCAGTACGTTGAATTTTTCAAGAAATACGCACCCAAGACTGCGGAAGGCAAGTAAGGCAGGTGTTCCGGAGAGGAGCTTGATTAACAGGAGCGGCGGACGAGAATCCGGCGCTCTTTTTTTGTTCCGGCAAGAGAGGCTGGAAATTTGTTCGCTGGACTGCTTTAAGGCCACCATCGTATAAAATTTATGACAAAGCATATTGAATGAATGGGTTACGTATCAGGTCCCATCTGCATGCCTGAATTTACAAATGCATTTAGCGGATTAAAGGAAAACCGGAAACTCACCCATGGCGAATTGGTGAGAGCCATCCGGTTCATGATTGCAGCGGAATATGAAGCTATCCAGCTTTATACCCAGCTTGCAGAATCCATAGACCATAAGCTGGCCCAGGAAGTTCTGCTGGATATTTCCAATGAGGAAAAGGAACACGCGGGCGAATTTCTCCGCCTCCTCCAGGTGCTGGCCCCGGACGAGCAGGGCTTTTATGACGAGGGGATGGGGGAAACGAATGAAAAGATAGACAAGCTGAAGGCGTCCTGCCCGGACGGCGCATGCAGCAGTTCCGCCTCTCATTGACGGCGCCTTGCGTATGGTTAAAGCGCCCGGTTCCCCTGCAAAGGGGGCCGGGTATTTTCATGATGCCGGGCTTTTGCTTCCAGCTCGGCCGCGCAGCGGGCGCAGAAGGCAATGCAGCGTTCACAGGGGCGGGAGGCGTAATAGGCGGCAGTCCTTTCTCCGGGGCGCGCCGTTTCCGCTGCCAAGCTCTCCGGAGACAGCCCCAGTAGTTCCCGGCAGTAAAGAGTGCCGAATTCCTGTTTGAAGGAGGCGGCCAGGGATTGGACTAGGGAAAAGATTTTTTCCTTTTCCCCGGTTTCCGGGGAACTGTTTCCGTACAGGCTTCCCGCCAGCATGCTCATTCCGCAAAAAGCGCCGCATACCTCCCGCATGCGTCCAATGCCTGCCCCCAGGGGAGAGGACAGTTTCAGGGCCGTTTCTTCCGTCAGGCCGCAGACATCTGCAAAAGCAGCAAAAACGGATTGGGAACAATTATATCCCTGGTGGAAATAATCCAGCGCCCGGGCTGCCCGGTCTTCCTTGGAAGGGATCATGGGAAAAAGGGGGGTTACTGCTCTTTTTCTGCGGACGTGTCCGCTGCGGCTTTTTCCGGCTTGTTGCGGTCCGTCAGACGAAGCATGAGTATGTAACAGACGGCCAGAACCAGCACGGCCAGAATAAGGGGGAGACTTTCGCTCTTGACGGTGCGGATCAGCTCCTCCGGAGATTTGAGCAATTCCGGATGCCGTTCCCCGATGCGGTGCCCGTACCAGGCGAGTACCGTGCACCAGGCAAACGAGCCGAGCACGGTGACCAGGGAGAAAATGCCGAATCCCATGCGGACAATGCCGGCGGGAATGGAAATGAGGTGGCGGATGACGGGCAGAAGGCGGGCGAAGAAGACACCGGAAACTTCGTACCGCTGAAGGAAGATTTCCGCCTTTTCCACCTTGTGGGGCGGCATGAAAAAGAATTTGCCCCAGCGCATGATGACCGGGCGGCCCACGATTCGGGCCACGGCGTAGGTAATGGCAGAACCCAGCCAGGAGCCGAACGTTCCGGCAGCCACCACTCCCCAGAAGCTCATGGATGCTCCTTCCTGGGCGGACAGGATGGCCGCGGGCGGGATGACCACTTCGCTGGGAACGGGAAAGATGGAGCTTTCCATGGCCATCAGGACGATGACACCCGCATATCCCCAGTCCTGCACCCAGGACATCCAAAGTGAGATCAACTCATGCATAACGGCGCGTATCTTGCATTAAAATCCTTGAAAGGAAAGTCTTTTATTGCGTCCCGGGAACGGGGCTGGTAAGGTAGAGAGGCGTCCGGCGTGCGCCGATGCAGATAGTGATGAAGCTTTATATCATAGCAGGCGAAAAGAGCGGGGACATTCATGGCGCCCTGCTGTTGAAGAATCTGCTGCGCCTGATGCCCGGCATGGAGGTCGCAGGGCTGGGCGGCCAGGGCATGCACGCGTTATGTCCCGGCGTGGAAGACTGGGCGGATGAAGCCGCCGTTATCGGCGTGGTGGAGGTGCTCAAAAAATACGGATGGTTCAGAAGGCGTTTTCTCTCCATTCTGGAGAGGATACGGCAGGACCAGCCGGATTGCCTTGTTTTGATTGATTATCCGGGGTTCAATCTGCGGCTGGCGGAGAGGGTCCGCAAGTGTTGTCCCCACACCAAAATCGTTTATTTTATCTCCCCGCAGGTGTGGGCATGGCATCGCGGGCGCATTCCCAAGATGGTGCGCATGCTGGATTTGATGATGTGCATCTTCCCTTTTGAGGCTCCCTTGTTCCAGGAAGCCGGCCTGAGAACGGAGTTTGTGGGGCATCCCCTGGTGGATGAAATTGCATCCATCCGTAAGGAGGGCGTCCGGGAGCCGTCACTGGTCGGTCTGTTTCCCGGCAGCCGGAACCGTGAAATTGACAGGCATTTCCCGGTATTTATAGAGGTAGTGAGCCGTCTTTCCCGGGAACGGCCGGAACTGTCCTTTGAAACCGCCGCTTCCACGGAGGCTCTGGCGGAAAGAATGCGCGGCATGGCGCGGAAGGCCGGCATGCCGCCGGAGCTGTTCCACATTACGGTGGGGGGATATCATGAGCTGATGGACCGCGCCGCCGTGGGGGTAGTGGCTTCCGGCACCGCCACCATGGAGGCCGCCTTGCACCGCCTGCCGTACACGCTGGTGTACAAGGTTCCCCTGCTGACGTACTGGATGGCCCGCATGCTCATCAAGATACGCTTTATCGGCATGGTGAATATCCTGGCGCAGAAACCTGTGGTGAAGGAGCTGATTCAGTTTGATTTTACGCCGGACAAGGTGATTGGTGAAATAGAACGTCTGCTTGTTCCGGAAAACAGGGATGCCCTGCTGAAGGAAATGAAACAGGCCTCCGACAAGTTGGGGCAGGGAGGGGCGGCGGAACATGCGGCCCAGGCCGTCTGCCGCCTGTTAAAGGAATAACAGTATCTTTTAAGAATTGGAGCCGGGGAAGCGTTTTTCCGGTTCTTGATGCAGGAAAATGGGAAAGGGGGAAGAGAATAGCCCTTCAAATTCCGGAAGCAGGTCATCTGGCTCGCTTTTGACCGCCCAGTCTGAATAGTCGGAGACTGCCGTGATGCAGCAGATAAAGTCCCTGCAGCCGGGAAAAAGTCCTGAGGGTGGTTGTCCCCAATGCCGGGAGGCTTTTGAAGTCCTTCCGCCGCCATGTCTGGCCCATACGGGAAAAAGGAACTTCCGGAATGGAGACATTTCCGTAGAAAAGAGAAGCGCCGGGCGAACCCGGCGCTTCTGGTGTGTTTTACATTGGCAGCAAGTATGTCGGGCCGGGGTCAGACTACCCCCTGGTCGATCATGGAATCCGCCACTTTCACGAAGCCGGCGATGTTGGCGCCGGTGACGTAGTTGGTGAAGGATTTGTCGGAGGAGTATTCCTGGGCGTGGGCCACGGCGTTTGCGTGGATGTTGGCCATGATGGTTTTCAGCTTGTGGTCCACTTCTTCACGCGTCCAGGAGAGGCGCTGGCTGTTCTGGGACATTTCCAGGCCGGAGGTGGCCACACCGCCGGCATTGGCGGCCTTGGCCGGGCCGTACAGGATTTTGGCGGCCAGGTAGGTTTCAATGCCTTCCAGGTCCGTAGGCATGTTGGCGCCTTCCGCCACCAGGGTGCATCCGTTCTTGATGAGGGTACGGGCGTCTTCCCCGTTGATTTCATTCTGCGTGGCGGAGGGGAAGGCGCAGTCGCACGGAACGCTCCAGGGGCGCTGGCCTTCAAAGTACTGGGCCTTCGGGAACTGCTTCACGTATTCCGCAATGCGTCCGCGGCGCTTGTTCTTGAGTTCCATGACCCAGGCCAGTTTTTCCGGGGAAATGCCGTCCGGATCGTAAACATAGCCGTTGGAGTCGGACATCGTGACCGCTTTCGCGCCCAGTTCGTTAAGTTTTTCCACCGTGTACTGGGCTACATTGCCGGAACCGGACACCAGGCAGACCTTGCCCTGCAGGCCGTCGTTGCGGGTGGCAAGCATGTTCTGGGCAAAGTATACGCAACCGTAGCCGGTGGCTTCCGGACGGATGAGGGAGCCGCCCCAGTTCAGGCTCTTGCCGGTGAGAACGCCGGTGAATTCGTTGCGAATTCTCTTGTATTGTCCGAACAGGTAGCCGATTTCGCGGCCGCCCACGCCGATGTCCCCCGCGGGAACGTCCGTATCCGCGCCGATGTGGCGCTGAAGCTCCGTCATGAAGCTCTGGCAGAAGCGCATCACTTCATTATCGCTCTTGCCCTTGGGGTCGAAGTCGGAACCGCCCTTGCCGCCGCCCATGGGAAGGGTGGTGAGGGAGTTTTTGAAAACCTGTTCAAAACCCAGGAACTTCAGGATACCGAGGTTGACGCTGGGGTGGAAGCGGAGGCCGCCCTTGTACGGTCCGATGGCGCTGTTGAATTCCACACGGTACCCGCGGTTCACCTGAACCTTGCCCTGGTCATCGATCCACGGCACGCGGAACAGGATGGTTCTTTCCGGTTCCACGATCCGTTCCAGAATCGCGTGGTCTTCATACTTGGAATTCGCGGCCAAAACCGGTTCAATTGTGCTGAGCACTTCCTGAACGGCCTGGATGAATTCTTTTTCGTGGCTATGCTTGGCCTTAACCAAGTCGAGCACGCGCTGGGAATATGTCTGTGCCATCTTTTCTGTTGTTGTATTTGGGTTGACGCTTTACGCGCAGTTTTTCGCACGCGCTTTCCGTTTATCATTCCGCGAAGCGGGCTGGCAATCATTTTTTTCCCTGGCGGCTTTCAGGGGTCAGTAAGAAAATAGAAAATATGTTTATATGTTGTGATTTGTAAACTGACCCCGTTCTTGCTGATTGACGCCTGCCAGAACTGCGTGTTTCGGATGCTGGGGACATGGAGTTTGTATGCGGTTATTCGGGTTCCTGTTTCCATAAGGCGGATTTTGAATCCGGTGTCCATGCAGAATGGATGACAAAGGAAAAAATTATCAGGAACAGACAAGGCGGCAGAGATGGAATGTTACAAACAACGCTGGGTGGGAGCCATCTTGGTTTCCGCATTGGTGGCAGAAAGCCGGAATTGCCGCCATGGCTTTTTCAGTAGTTCCGGAACCGGCTGCGGCATCCGTGGGATTGCTTGGGCCGGTCTGCATGATGATGTGCCGGAGAAGGGGCTGACCTTGAGTGCTTCCTGCCGCGGGATGACGGTTTCATGCCCGGCGCATCCTTGTGGCGGGAGGAAAGTTTTTCAAATTATTCCGTGGGAGGAACGGAGGTCAGGAGCTCAGGCGCTCGATCCACGCCCTCGTTTTCAAATCCGTTTCCGCCATTTTTTTTGCCCGGTGGAGCAAGGTTCCCATGGATTTGGGAATGCCCATGTGCAGCCGGTTGCTGATCCAGGCATACGGTACCAGCGTGCTTTGCCGGACGGCCAGGGCGATGATGAGCTTGGACGGGTGACTGTAAGGCGTGACAAGCAGCTCCTCCTCCGATAGGCCGAATGCTTTCAACCCGTTTTTGACGATGATTTCCGCCTGGTATTCCCCGATCTCCGATGCGCGCATCCCCGTCGTGACGGGCTTTCTGCGCGCCAGCCGGGGAAGTTCCCCCACCAGCCTGGCACGGAAGGCGCTGGAGCCGTAGCACCAGCCCCGCTGGACGGTGCCGGGGCCAACGTGGCCGGCGGGCAGCAGGGAGCGTTCATCCATGCGTTCCGCTTCAAAGCGGCCCATCAGATGGTTGAGGTACTTTTGGCGTCCGTCCTCCGTGTCGTCGCAGCCGAAGCAGACGAGGCCGCGTTCCGGATGAATCCATTTGGGTCTTTTTGCGGGAGAGTCCAGCCATGCGGGCAGGCTCGTCCATTTGCAGCCGGAAAGGAACGTATGGCGGCGCGCCAGGCCGGACCGGGCCGGATTCAGGTGGATGTAGTCAATGATAGTTGAAAAATAGTGGGCGTTATCCGCTTCCACCACCATGGCGTGGTATCTGCCCGCGAACAGATGCCCACGCATTCGGTGGCGCGCGTTAAAACGCTGGGTATAAGCGGTCTGGAGCCATTTCATGCCATCCACCAGATTGGCGCGCGCGGTTTGGAAAAGAATGTGGTAGTGATTGGCCATCAGGGCGTAGGCGTACACGGTCCATCCGCTTCTGCGGGACGCCTCCTGAAAAGTCCGCAGAAAGATTTCTCTGTCTTCGTCATCCAGATAAATGGCGTCTCCGCGGTTGCCCTCGCTCTGCACGTGATAGACTGCTCCGGGGTATTCTATTCTCAGGGTGCGGCTCATGCCGGAAGCGTACCGGAAAAGGTCTGAAATGCAAGTTTGTTGTTATTTTTAACCTGACCCCTATTGTGAAAAAAGAAGAGGAAAAAAATACGCTTCCCGGCTCTTCCGCGTTTTCCGGAGGAAGTAAATTTTGCCGGAGAGGCTCCGGGCAAAGGTCTTTGGAAGAAGTCGGATTCACTTTCCGCAATGGCGGCAGGGCGCTTGTGCCGGGGAAAGCATGCCTTTGCCCTGTGTTTTTTCATGAACGGGATGGAGAAACATCCCCGAATACGTCGTCTCTCTGATGCCATGCCCGGATAAGGCGTGAAAGGAAGGCGGGGCGCTGCGGACACGGAGAAAGGAAAATGTCCTTTGGACGGGCCGGGTGTTCGGTTTTGAACGGACATTTCCCGTAATCCGAGGATGGAAGCGGCGTTTTTTTCCGCTATTTCAACGGATGTTAATGCGGAAAGGCAGCCCTTATTGCAGCTTTTCCCTGCGCATGATTTCGGAGAGCACCAGGTAGAGGTCCGTCTTGTTGACCACGCCCAGCAGCAGATCGTTGTTCGGGTTCACAAGGGCCAGGGATTCCGCGCAGTGGGGGCGGGAGAAAATGCCCAGGGCTTCCGGGAGGTGCATGTCCGCAGGAAGCGTAGGCATGTCGCTGCGCAGCACATCCATGGCCAGTACGGCCTGGGCCAGCTCTTTGTTGCGGGCAAAGGCCGCCACGTCTTCCGCCACCACGCTTCCCAGGTATTTGCCGGTCGGGGAAGTGACGAAGATGGGCTGGGCCGGGTTTTTAATGAGCATGGCGGCAATGGTGCCGAATTTGTCCAGGGGATGCACCACGGGCGGATCCTTGCGCGCTACATCCTGAAGCTGTACCTGGGCCAGGGGTTTGTCAAAGGTGCTTCTGGGGCCGAAGGCCAGGGAATCATGGTACATGGACTGGGCTTTGGTGAGCTTGGCCATTCCGTAGGAAACCAGCACTCCGATAATCAGGGGGAACATCATCTGCCCGGCCATGGTGAATTCCACCACCAGCACCAGAGAGGTGATCGGGGCGTTCGCGGCTGTAGTGAAAAAGGCGGCCATGCCCACCAGGGAATAGGCGATGGCATGGTCCCCGGGCACCCCCAGCTGGGTAAGAGCCGCGCTGAACAGGAAGCCGCAGACGCTCCCGATAGTCAGGCTGGGGGTCAGGGCGCCCCCCACGGTTCCCACGCCGAAGACGATGGCGACGGTGAATATTTTCAGGAACAGCAGGACGGCGGCTCTCGCGGCGTCAAATTCATAATGAATGAGGGAGGTGATGATATTTTTGCCGTTCCCTACGATTTCCGGGTAAAAGATGGCGATGGCTCCCACCAGCACGCCTGCCGCCGTCAGGCGCACGGGCAGCCATTGGCGCTTGCCGTTCAGGTACCGGCGCGATTTTTTGAGGATGAGGAGCCAGAAACTGGCGACCAGGGAGGCCAGGGCCCCCAGCAGCACGCACCAGAGCACATGCTGGTTGCCTGCCAGAGAGACTTCCTGCTGGAGCTGGTAGATGGGGGCGGGTTCATGGAACAGGCCCATGGTAAAATAGCCCGCGCAGCTGGCCACGAGCAGGGGTGCCAGGAAATCAATCGTCAGCGCGCCCAGAACGATTTCACTTACGAACAGGCCGCCCGCCAGGGGCGTATGGAAGGCGGAGGACATGCCGGAGGCGGCGGCGCAGGCCACTACCAGGCGCAGGCGAGGAGCTGAGAGGTGAAAGAAACGCCCCAGGGCGGAGCCCGCTACGGCGGCGGCCTGCACCAGCGGGCCTTCACGGCCGATGGAGGCGCCGGAACCTACGGAGAAAACGGCGGACAGGGAACGCAGAAGGCTGGGCTTGGGAGGCACGTATCCATTGCCCAGCGCCACGGCTTCCATGTATTCCGTCGCCTTGGCCGGCACAAAGCGGTGGGTGAAAAGAAGCGTAAGCCCCGCCAAAAGGCCGCCCGCCGCCGGAACGAAGATGCACCAGGCCGGGTCCTGGCCGGCCATTTCCTGAAAGACCTGAATTTGCCTGTAGCTGGTCCGCCCCGTCAGGACGTCCTGCACCAGTTCCACGCCCATTTCAAAGACAAGGGCCATCAGGGCACCCAGCGCTCCGACGACGACCGCCCAGATGAAGATGACCTGCTTGTCCCCCAGCTTGATTTTTTCACGCAGGCTCAACGCCATGCGCAGCCATGACCAGGAAAGGCGCGTCTTTTCCGCAGGCTGGTTTTTCTTGTCCGTCATTGCAGGGCTTGTTGAAGGGACGCCAGGAGACTGGCTTCATCTCCCGTCCATTCCCCGTTGGGGCCCAGGGGGGCGTTTTTATGCCACCGCAGCAATTTCTGCATGGTGGTCAGGTAGCCGGTCACCATGGCGGCGGGCACGCCCAGCATCACAATGAGATGAGCGTTGCGGGAATCGTCCGGCCAGAGGACGCCCTCTGGGCTGATGCCTACGGTGACCTGCATGGAATCCAGCGCGCTGGTGCGTCCGTGGGGGACGGCCAGGCCGTGATCCAGATAGGTGGTCTGCGTTTCCTCACGCAGAAGAACCGCATTCTTGATGTGTCTTAGCTGTCGGTCGTCAAGGACTTCCGCCATGGAATCCGTCAGGGTTTCCAGAGCCTGTGCCTGAGTGGTTGAGGGCTGGAACGTGCGTACGTGAATTTGAAGATTGTCTGCCACCGGGTCTTCTGAAGGCTTTTGGTTTTTCATTCTATGAAGGGAGGCATGATTATCAAGGAAATTCTGGCCTGCATACGGGGGAAGGAGGCTTTCCCCCGTGAATGGGAGGCGGGAAAAAGGGGGGAAGAGACCTTTCCGGAGGGGCTTTTTTGACACCATGGCGGCGGAAGAGCCTGCTTTTAGGCTTTTTCTTCAGCGGGAATGAAGATACCCTGCCGCCATGATGCAGGATTCAGAAGTCATCAAACTCGTCAAGCCCGTACCTTCCGACCGCCTGGCAACCCAGGTGCTGGTGGCATGGTACCATGCGGTGCGCCCCAGGTGGAAAAAGCCGCTGGACCTGGCCATTACGGCCTTTTTTGTATTGATGGCGCTGTATTCCTTTTCCCTGCGCCCACTGCCCTTATTCGCCTGGCTGTCCCTGGCCGGGGCGCTGATGGCGATTATCCTGTCCTGGTTTTACGTCCCCTTTCTGGCAAAGGCCGCTCTGGCCGCCAATAAAAAGGTGCCCATGTACCATCAGGAAAAGGATTACGTTTTTCATGAGGATTACCTGACGTTCTCCAGCAAGGGCGTTGACCCCATGAATATTCCCTACGACCGTTTTTCCACGTTGTGCAGGACGCGCCACGCGCTGCTGTTCCTGTTCGGCAAGAAGCTGGTGCTGTGGCTGCCGCTCCATCTCATGGATGCGGAACAGCTGGAAAGCATCATGCGCAGGTTCCGGAATCATGGCGTGGAAGTGAAGGATGTCTCCTGATGCGGAGGGGCAGCCCGCGCCTTCCTGAAGGAAGGGGCAAATTTGCCGTTTCAGCGCCTTTTTTGTTGAGCGCGGGATGAAAACGGGTAGGGTGTCTCCATGTCACGTTACCATGGAGAACAGGTTCTGGTGGTTCCCCGCGCCGCCTTTGAGGAAGCGGGCTATTTCCAGGGACACCGGGAAGGCGGGGATCATTATCTGAATGTGTTCATGAAGCCGGGCGTCGCCTCGTTCATGGACCGGGAGGCTGCGGAAAATGATCCTTCCCACAAACAGATCATCGCCTATGCCATTTTCTGCCACCAGGGCCGCATTCTGCATTACACGCGCGGAGGCTCCGGCGGCGAGGCCCGCCTGCATGACAAGGGTTCCATCGGCATCGGAGGCCATATCAATCCGGTGGACCGCCAATCCGGCCATGACGACGTTTCCACCTATCTGGCCGGAGTGGAGCGCGAAATCCGCGAGGAACTGGTTATTGACGGGAACTGCACCCAGCGGGTTCTCGGCGTGATTAATGACGATACCAATGACGTAGGGGCCGTGCATCTGGGCATTGTCCACCTGTTTGAGCTGGATACGGACCGTGTGCGCGCGAATGAAGCAGCCCTGGCCAATCTCCGTTTTGTTTCTCCGGAGGAACTGTCCGGGGAAATGTTTGAGAAACTGGAGACCTGGTCTCAGCTCGCACTGGAACTGTTTAAAAACAGAGGGGCCTGATCTCCTCCCGTTCCATGAAAAACGCCCGGGGAGGGATGGATGCTTTTCCTTTTCTTCTCCGCCGTTTTTCCGCATGGGAAGCCCCCGCCGGCGTTGCGCCGGCGGGGGCTTCTTTTGTCCATCAGGGCCTGAAGAAAACGAAGGGCCTCAATGGGACATTTTTCTGCGCCTCCTCCACAGGAGGGGGGCCAGTCCGGCCAAGGCCAGGGCGGCGCTTCCGGGTTCCGGCACCTGGGCGAAAAGCATGGCGGAATTGGCCTGAAGATCCATGGACATGGCCGCGTCGTACAGAACGCCGTCGTTCAGGAATTTGATGTTGTCCAAGCTGGCAGGTATCTCTGTCAGGGAGAGTGTGTAATTGGTTGTTCCCGTGATGTCCACGACGACCGCATCTGCGGTGAGCCCCTGAAGCGTCAGGGAGGCGTGTTCCCCCAGAATAAGCGTGGTCAGGTCAGAGGTTCCGTTCAGGATAAGGCTGCTTCCCGCCTCAATGGTTACGGTGAGCGCCCCGCCCAGGGAATCCAGCGAGGTGCGGGTCTGGTTGACGGCGGAAACATGGGTGAAGTCACTCAGGGAAGCCTGGAGGCTGTCCACGGTTACATGGTCCAGCACCAGGCTCCTGTCTCCGCTTACATTGGTTCCGCCGCTGATGTTTCCGGCGTACTTGTCAAAGCCGTAGGCCGTCGTTCCTGAGGAAAGATTCTGGATGCGTACGGTGGAGTTTCCCTTCACCGTTCCGCCGGAACCGCCGCCGGAGATGCTGCCCCAGGAGCTCCCGTTATAAAGCGTGGCCGTGTTTCCGGTGATGGTGACGGACGTGTCCCCCTGAATGGAACCCGCCTTGCCACCGGCGTAAACGTCCCCTTTCACCAGGCCTCCTGTCAAGCAAACCGAGCTTCCTGCAAGGATAGAGCCTCCCTGGCCCGCGCCGTAAACGGAACCGCTGATAACGCCGCCTGTGACGGTGACGTTGGCGCCGCCGGAAATGGAGCCTGTCAGGCCGCCGCCCATAACATTTCCGGTGACGGAGCCGCCATTGATGTAAACATGCGTGTTTCCTCCAATGGTGGTATTGGCATTTGCGAAGATGCCGCCCATGATTTGATGGTTGAAGGTGCCGGAGTTGACCACAATGTCCACATTCCCCTGGATATCCGTGGCATAGGAGCCGACCACAGAGGAGGAATTACTGCTGGTGAAGGTGCCGAAGGAGGCGTTTTCCGCAGAGAATTCCAGATAAACGTTTCCGGTGACGCCGGCGGCGTTCACGGCACCGAAGACCGTGCTTCCGCCTGTGGCGGCATCCGTGAAACGGAGGAAGACGTTCCCGTTGAGCGTGCCGGAAGCTCCGTGAGCTCCGTACCAGGCGGAGGCCTGTCCCTCCTTGGAGATGGTCAGCCAGACGTCTCCCGTGTAGTTGCCGCTGTTCGCATAAATATGAGTGGCGTTTCCGGAGGTAATGGAGACGTTTACGGAATTCCCCGTTCCCCCTGCGGAGGAATCCGCCTGGGCGCGGGCATTAAAGGTACCGGAGCCGGCCAGATTATCAGCGGTTTTGGTGAATCCCTCCGTTTTCCACTCAATATTGCCTTCCGGTGTTCCACTCTGGGTGAAGGAGCCGGAAGAAATAAAAGACTTTTCCGCGTTAAGCGTTCCGGAAGTGGCAGGGGCATAGGAACCCGTGCCGTCCAGGGCCAGGTCGTGCAGAACAGCGGTTCCGCTGCCGTTGTATTGAATGGTGAGGCCGTTGCAGCCGGAGCCGGAGGTAACGGAAAGCGCTTCCCCAATCAGCATGTCCCCCAGCCAGACGTAATAGCCGCCTTTCAGCCCTTCCAGCTCATTGCCGCGGATATATGCCATACGCAGGTTTTCCGCATTGGCGGACATGTCCAGGGAATACAGAATGGCATCGCCCCATTTGATGTAGGCCTCATTAATATTGAGCGTGCCGTAAAAGGAGCTGTTCCCCAGGCTGATGCTGAAATCGGAGGCAGTATCCCATCCGTCTGCTGCGCCGTTTCCCAGAACCAGGTTGCAATCAAAGGTAAAGCCGTTTTGCAGATCCGTCCCTTCCGCCCAGGAATAGGAAATGGAGCTTTCCCCGGATTGCCCCAGGCTGATGCCGTTCTCGTCCACAGTGACATTGGCGAGGGAAAACCCTTTATTTTCCAACTGGCTGTTCGAGCTCCATGCGGGGGATTGCCCGCCCTGGTGAAAATTGATGGCCAGGCCGCCAGCTGCTTTTCTTTCCTGTCCGGCGGTGCGCCCCGCGTAGCCCATGGCCCTGGCGATATTGCCGGCCATAAGCAGATCTCCCTGGGCATTGGGATGGAGGCCGTCGCTGCCGGGGTTGTTGAACATGGAGCTTACGCCGTAGAACGGCGTGGAGGATGTTACGTCAATGATGCCGGCATTGACGTCAATGACCGTGACGTTCTGCCTGCCATTCCCCCATGTTTTCAGACGATCATTGTAATCAGCCACGGCCTGGTGGGTGGCGTCCGAATTGCCGTTGGAGTGCCGGGTCCAGCAGGGAATGGTAAGGATGATGACATTCGCATGTTCATTGGCCTGGAACATGGCCTCCACGATGGTGTCCATATCGTTCAGGAGGTTTTGAGAAACGGAGTCAAGGCGGTCCGCCAGCGTGGCGTTGTTTCCGTCGGAAAGGAGATCGTTGGTGCCGATCATCATGAAAAAGGTATCCGGCGTATTGTCCCCGGTGAATGTCTGGCCTGAATAGGCGCTTCCGTTTGCCTTGGTGCCGGAAAGCCCCAGCCAGTTGTAAATGTTGGAGCCGTCAAACCGGATTCCGCTGCTCCTGCCGGATATCTCCCAGGCCCTGGCACTTGCCTGGGAAGAATGTTCATTGTTGAATATCTGGCCCCCGTAGGAAGTGCCCGCAGTAACTCCCCCGGAATCATTGCCGGTTTTGACGCCTTCCGCCCGGTAGGAGATGCCGTTGTCTGCAAATATTTTATGGAGGGCCCAGCGGTAGGAGCCGCTGTTGACGCCGTGGGTGATGGAATCCCCCACGTACATGACGTTGCCCAGTTCCGTTTCCGCCGGGGCTGCAGCTGCTGCAGAAAATGCCGCCGTCAGGGCGGCCAGGAGGGGGAGAGGGAGACGCACTTTCATCAGAAGAGGGGGGGAGGAAAAGAAGGGAGAGGATGCGGGAACAGGGGAGAGAAGAAAATGGCCATCCCTGAACGGAACAGAGATGGCCGCGGAGGGGAGGTTAATTCAGGCTTCAGGCCCTGCGGCGGCAAACCAGCAAGGACGCGCCCAGGCCCAGCAGGCCGAGAGAGGCCGTAGCCGGTTCCGGAACGACGCTCGCCGCGTATTCCTTCATCTGCTCATTCGTCAACTGCTGCGTGTACACGTCAAAATTGTTCAGCGTATAGGAGCCTGTGACTCCGTTCGGAGCGCTCCATGTATCTCCAGCGGTATCTTTGGCGGAGAAATTGACCTGGGTCAGATTATTGCTTCTGAACTTAACGCCACTACCGGCAAGGTCGTTTAGCGTAATAACATCCTCTCCCAGAACAGCCTTAATAGTAACGCTTGCGTTGTTGTACTCGTAAAACAAGGTCAGCGGGGTGTTGGATGAATAATTGGTAATCTCCTGCGTTTTCCAAGGGGAAGTTTGTGCGGTACCGCCGTTGTAGTTAAAGCCGCCTACGTTCAGAGTGAGGGTGTTGTTTTTCCACTGATAACCAACCCCTTCTATGTTCTGATAAGGATGATTAGTATTGTAGGTGAACAGCAGCCCTACCTGATTCTCAGTCGTCTCCTGCAGATTGGAAATGGTGAACGCCATCGTCCAGGTGCCGGAGCCGGCTAGGGACAAGGTGGTAGGAGTGGAAACATTCAGCGTATCTGCGTTTTGGCCGTTATAAGTGGTAGTGCCTTTCGTATAAACACTATCCAAGCCGGAGATGGGCCCCCCGAAGGAGAGGCTGCTTCCCATGGCGGCGATCAGGAGGGTAATATAATATTTGGTCTTCATGTCAGTTATTGCAATAATTGAAATAAGTGTCTTTACAAAAGGCACATCCGGTTTTTATCGGATTCCTAATCCGATAACAATTAAAAATATTGACGCTTAATGTGCTGTTTAATAAAACCATTTGATTTTCATTGATATTGTATGATTCTGGTCTTTTTTAGTCCATTTCTTTTACCATGATTTTT
>OJKY01000861.1_pt1 | contig 21159 bp, 12 predicted proteins | sample 1596571 | NCBI WGS metagenome assembly OJKY01 (sample SAMEA4350170, study PRJEB24818) | metagenome | biome: human; feature: gut; material: faeces | place: Denmark | collected 2013-09 | reverse complement strand
ATACGTGTTACTCACCCGTGCGCCGGTCGCCATCAAACTTAGCAAGCTAAGTTCATGCTGCCCCTCGACTTGCATGTGTTAAGCCTGTAGCTAGCGTTCATCCTGAGCCAGGATCAAACTCTTCATTATAAAATATCTTTTTACTCTTGCGAGTATATTTTCTCTGTTCAGGTAACCGAATGTCTTTACTTTGTTCAAATATTGACGGTTCTTTCTTTTTCACCGCATATACATTATTATATATGACGGCTACTTCTTGTACTACATCTTCGTTTGTTTATCTAAAGTCTTTCAAAGAACTATTCTTTTTCGTGGCTTTCGTTCGTTGTCGAAAGCGTTTGCAAAGGTAAGAGCTTTTTTCGAAACCGCCAAACTTTTTCGAAAGTTTTTTTCAAAAAGTTTTTCGAGGCGGCGGAAGCTGACTTCGTCCGGCTGCCGTTCTCGCTCCCTTAACGCCGTTAAGGTAAGATACTTGGACCGCCGCAGAACCGCTGCTTCCTGCTCCGTTTCCTTTCAGATTGTCATCTCTTCAACGTCTTTCCCTCTCGAAAGCGGGTGCAAAATTACGCACTTTTTCGCTTCCTCCAACTTTTACGAACACTTTTTTTCAAACTTTTTGCAAGAAAATTCATAAATCACTGTATCTCAGGTATGTTTTACGGCAGGTTTTCCGGAAGAAGGAAAAGGAAGCCTGGAAGGGTACTCAATATATTATTACGCGCGTGCAGGTGCGCGCGCGTCTGGACCGTGCAAAAATGAGCCGGAAAGGTGAAAATTCCTGCCGGATGGAGCGGAAAATACCTCTGGAAGGATGGAATTCTTTATCGGATGACACGAAAAAAATCCGGAAATACTTCCCGAGGAAGGGAAAAAATGTTCGTCCGGACGGAAAATTCATTCCGGAAAATGAGGATTTTTTCTTTGAAAAACCCCGGAAAAAGTACGAAAATGATGAAAACAGGGAGAAAAATTTCTCAGTTTTCCACGAAAAAAACTTGAAAAATATCCGGATTGTCAGGGAAAACATGTCCGAAATTGGGTAATATAACCCCCAAAAAGCGGATTTTTCTTTTGAAAAAATTCAGGAGAAGCGCAAAAAATATCGAAACGGGCAGAAAAATTTCTCAGTTCCGCTCGGAAAAAGGCAGGAAAAATTATTCCGACGAAGCGAAAAAATCTCAAAAAACGGATGATCCGGATGAAAAAGCAGCAGATTTTTTCGCAGGCGGAAGGGAAAATGCAGAAAAGAACGGGGAAAAGAAACAGAAAAATTTATCGAATCATCCGAAAAAGGCATGAAAAATATACGGCCGATAGGAATAAATTCTGTCATTAACGGACGGTCGGGTTAAAAAAAACGGATTTTTCCACCGAAAAAGTCAAGAGAAAAAACAAAAAAACTTCGTAGTCCGGATAAAAAATCACGGAAAGTCTGAAAAAACATGCTGGAATTTTCTCCGGTTTTTGTACAAAAAATATTTTGTTTTGTACAAATTCCAGAAAGTTTTGTACAAAAACATGAAACAACAGCAGAAGAAGCCGAAGGAAATACGAAAGAAAATTTTTCGAGACACCGCGTAATAGTACGGTCCGAAACAGAAAAATGATGAAATATTATGCGGAAAAGAAAAGATTCAGGTACAATACAGAAGAAGAAACGGGAAAAAATACCGGATATACTCTGCAGAACAGACAGGCGAAGAAACAAATTTTTCAAGTTCACCACCCCACTATGCAAAAAATGTATGAATGACAAAGTCAAAACAAGCACACCTCAACTGGACCGTGAAGGGCTGATTCCGCCATTTCAGGCACTTTTTAAAGATAAAACACCTGTTTTTTACCCTTCACGCCCTTCACCAGTGCATAGAGAATCGTTATTTTTTAGTTCATGATATGTTTACAGGACTAATCATCAGCCCCCATGAAATACTTCTCTTATTAGAAAATATCATAAAGTTAATAATACCTTCTGAAGGAATGAGCTCATTCTGAAGGTTCCGACCGATTTGGTAGCTTCATGTATCTAACCTAATAAATATACAACAACAAAAAGTTACTGTGAAGGGCGTGAAGGGCTAAAACAGGCAATTGAGTTTATATCTATAAAAGAATTCAATTGAGTTCCATAGCAATCACCCTCGAATGCAATATATAAAAAGATGATACCATGGAAAACAAGATGCTCTGGCATTTCAAACGAAACATCAAATTTCATGAAACACCAAAGCATCCATCTTTTAATTCCTCATTCCTGAAAGAATAAAACTAACCTTCTGCACATTTTTATTATACTTTAAACACAATAACTAAAGTCAGCCCTATACTGCTCCAATATTATATAGCAACTTATCTATAAAGTATAACGAATTAAAGCCCAAAAGGTTCAATAAATACTCAGAAAAATTTTAAACCTATCTTTAAGAGATAATTTCATTTTATTAAAATACCCCCAATAAAACAGAATACAAAATAAATCAAATAATTAATAAATAGACAATTAACGACAATTGACATTTATTTATTCAAAAAGAAACTTTATTGCAAATAGTCACAAAAAACCAACCATAAAAATATATAATTTTTATTTTTACTGCATAATTTTATGCAAAATATTGCTTAAATAATATTTTTTCTATACGTTTGCATGTACAATATTACAATAACTATCAGCTATGAATTAAAAAAATCATCCTTATTGCTTATCGCAAGCTATTCCACCAATTAAAAACTGGCTGCATGGCAACAAGCTTAATTATTTGGTCTTGGCCGCAAGTATTTTTCCGATAGCCAGCCCCCAAATACATGCAGCTACAGAAAATGCGCTTAGCCAAACTATTCAATCGAATCAGAGTAGCAAAGTAACTTACCAAGGTACAGTCATCGACGAAACCGGTAATCCCCTACCCGGTGTAAACATCACCTACAAGAACTCAAAAGGAATAGGAGTCATTACAGATATAGACGGTAATTTTACCCTTGCCATCCCCTCAAGCGTACACTCACTTATTTTCTCATATGTAGGAATGAAAACGCAAACGGTACGCGTTACCAGTCCTTCTGAAAAAATCAAAGTCCGTATGGAGCCCGATGCCGTGGCTATTCAGGAAACCGTTATTACCGGTATCTATACCCGAAAAGCTGAGAGTTTTACCGGATCTATGGCCACTTATTCGGAAAAGGAACTGAAAACAGTCGGCAACCAGAACGTGCTGCAAAGCTTGAAAGTTCTTGATCCGTCGTTCATTGTACTGGAAAACAACCTGTCCGGATCTGACCCGAACGCCACCATGAACCTGAACATTGGAGGTAACACTAATATAGTTGGACTGGAAACTGAATATACAACCAACCCCAACCAGCCACTTTTCATTCTGGATGGATTTGAAACAACTCTGTCGACCATTACCGACTTGAGCATGGACCGAGTAGCAAGTATCACCATCCTGAAGGATGCCGCATCTACTGCCATCTATGGTGCGAAGGCAGCCAACGGTGTAGTAGTAGTGGAAACAAAAAAACCGGAAGCCGGAAGATTGCAATTCAACTATAACGGTAACTTTGGTGTGGAATGGGCCGACCTGACCGACTACAACCTGATGAACTCTTCAGAAAAACTTCAATATGAAAAGCTCGCCGGATATTATGGATCACTGGATGCCAATGGAAACATCATCGATGAATATTACCAGAACCTGTACAACCAGCGTATGCTGAGAACCAAACAAGGCATCGACTCTTACTGGTTGAACGAACCGCTGCAAACCGGTTTTACCCAAAGCCACAACATCTTTGCCGAAGGTGGTGATGCAGCTTTCCGCTATGGTATTGGTATGACCTACACACAAACTCAAGGTGTCATGAAAAATTCTAACCGTGACGTCTTGAATGGAAATGTACAGTTAACATACCGTATTGACAAGTTTGCTTTTACAAACCAAACCAATATCACAAATACCGATGTCGAAAACCCGACGGTTTCATTCAGTGATTTCGCACGTACCAACCCGTTCTACGATAAATACAATGAATACGGAGAAATAGAACAAGTTATCGAAGAGATCAAATCGCCTACGGGTGGTACACAATATATAACCAACCCATTATGGGACTTGAACCAGAAGAGTTACGACAAGAATAACCAGTTGTCGTTTACCAATAACTTCCAGATAGAATACCGTCCGTTGCCAGAATTACGTATTCGAGGCAAACTGGGTATCATCGTGGGACGAAGCAATTCCAAACAGTTCGATTCTCCGGAAATGAGCAAGTATCTGACTACCGACCAACTGAAACGAGGAAGTTACTCAGAATCGAACACCAAATCGTCTTCATACGATGGAAGCCTTGACATATCATACGGAAAGACGTTCGGCAAACACACCGTAAACGCCATTGGTGGTATGCAGATTAGTGAAAACAATTCCAATCTGTCTATGTTCCAGGCAATCGGCTACTCCAGCGACTTGTTCTCAAACCCGAACTTCGCCAATGGTTATCCCGAAGGTGGAAGACCGAGTTCTTCAATTGCAAAATCGAGAACAGCCAGCTACTATGCTAACTTCAACTACGGCTACCAGTTAAGATACCTAGTAGATTTCAACTTACGTACCGATGGATCTTCTGTATATGGAGTAAACAATCCGTTCTCTACTACCTGGTCATTAGGTCTGGGATGGAACATCCACAACGAAGATTTCTTCAATAAGAACGGTGTTCTCAATTACCTGAAACTAAGATACTCTGTCGGTAACCCGGGAAATGCCAACCTGAATGCCAAGATGGCTAACAGTATCTATACATACTACACACAGTATCCAAACATGTTCGGTCTGGCAGCCCTGATCAGTTCATGGGGAAACAGTGGATTGAAATGGCAGCGTACCAACGAAAACAACGTGGGTATCGATATCGAAATGTTCCACAACCGTCTGCGTTTGAGCACCGATTTCTTTATTAAGAAGACCGACCCGTTGTTGCTGAGCATCGACTTCCCGCCTTCTACCGGTATCTCACAAGTACCGATGAACATCGGAGCCATGAAAAATATTGGTACTACTTTCACGGGTAGTTATATCATCATCCGGAAACCGGATATGAACTGGACAGTGAATGCCAACTTGCGCCACATCCGTACAACTTATTATAACATTGGCGACTTGCTGGAAAAATACAACGAAAAAGGACGTACGAACCAGACACTTACACGATATTATGACGGAGCCAGCAACACAGCCCTCTACGCTGTCCGCTCGGCAGGTATCGACCCGATGACCGGTAATGAAATCTTTATCCGCAAAGACGGTTCGTATACCTTCAAATGGGATTCGGCCGACGAAGTAATCTGCGGAGATTCTACTCCAGACGTTGAAGGTTCATTCGGTACAAGCTTCTACTGGAAAGGCTTCTCTGTCAATGCCATTTTCAGCTACCGCTACGGAGGACAAGCCTTCCTTTCTACCCTCTTCAACAAAGTAGAAAACATCAGCGACGTACAGGTAAAGTACAATCAGGACAAACGTGCACTTTACGACAGATGGCAAAAGCCGGGAGATATTGCCAAGTTTAAACGTATTGATGATACAAGTACCACCAACATGTCATCACGCTTCATTGCCGATGACAATACGCTGGAACTCTCTACCGTTTCTGTAGGTTACGAAACCACAGCCGGAAAATGGTTGCAGTCTATCGGTGCTTCATCATTCAACGTACGTATATACGGCAATAGCTTGTTCCGCTTGTCAACAATCAAGGAAGAACGAGGTATCGACTATCCGTTCTCCAGAAAGATTTCAGCCTCTGTCGGTATCCGTTTCTAATAATAAAAACTACCATTATGAAAATAAAGAACTTACTGAAAAACCTACTAATAATAACAGCTATCAGCTTCACCACTTCCTCGTGTGCCGATTGGTTGAAAGTGGATATGGAAGATGGTATCATGGAAGACAAACTGTATAGCGAAAATGAGGGATTCTTTACCGTACTGAACGGTATATACAGCAGTATGAACCAGACTTATGGCTCTACCTTATCAATGGGAGTGATCGATGTCATGGCACAATATTATAATGTACCAGCCAACGGTACGCATCCCTATAAAGTATATGCCAACTACGACTATCAGGATGATTCATTCGAAAGCACTTCCAGCTCGCTTTGGGAAAATACATATAAAATGATTGCCAACATCAACGTACTGATAGATCATTGTGATGCTCCGCAGAGTGCACTTTCTTCACGTTACTATCCGATTGTAAAAGGAGAAGCACTTGCCCTGCGTGCCATGTTACACTTCGATTTACTCAGACTGTATGGTCCTATTTACTCTGCCGAAACAGAATCGAGCCAGGCTATCCCCTATCTGGATATCCCCAACAACAAAGACATCATGCCTATTCTTTCAGCCAAGGAAGTATGTGACAAGATTCTGAAAGACTTGAAAGATGCATCCGACTTGCTGAAAGATGATCCGATTCGTACAGTAGGCGTACAGGCTGACGACACAGGCGAACAGCCTCTCAACAATCAAGACAATCCTACTTTCCTCCGCAACCGCCAGTACCGGCTGAATTACTACGCTGTGCAAGGATTGCTGGCACGCCTTTACATGTGGATGGGAAACAAGAGCGAAGCCTATAGCTGTACAAAATCTCTAATCAATGAAATTACATTTTTCGATACATTTCCATGGGTAACCAGAGCGGCTGCTACTTCTACTTCCGCCCCCGACAGAGTATTCTCTACCGAGGTAATGTTTGGTCTCTACAACACCAGCCGTGGAAACTTGTTCGACGGACTATTCTCACAGAGTCTGGAAGGTAATGCGCTTACTTTCGTTGGAGGCTTGTCGGGAGACGACTCCAAACTGGCTCAGTTCTACGGTACAAACAGCAGCAGTGACTACCGCCGCAAAATGTGGGAAGAAGTTGTAACCAGCACCGATAGCGAAGGAGCAGAAGGAGGAGGAGTAAGTAACAGCATCACTTATTCATTGAAATACGAACAAGTTAGCACAGATTCCTATTTCAAGTCAATGATTCCACTTATGCGTATCAGTGAAATGTACCTGATTAAAGCTGAATGTACCGACGACTTGCAAGAAGCTCAGGATGCTCTGCATCAGATTCGCTGGAACCGTAACCTGACTACGGATGAAGAAGTAACTGCCGACAACAAAGACCAGTTGATTACAGACGAGTTTGCACGTGAAGTCATCGGCGAAGGCCAGTTATTCTTCTACTACAAGCGTCACGCCATGGAAGAATTTGCATCCGGAACTGACGCAACCAGCACTTACAAGATGTTACTCTCCAATTATGTGGTACCTCTGCCAAAGAGTGAAACAGACAACAGACAATAAAATTTTATCGTATGAAAAGACTATTGACTTATATATGTATGCTGGCATTTGCCGCATCTTTCACCTCCTGTGAAAAAGAAATCATGGATTACGAAGGCGTAGACGGACTTTATTTTGATGTCCGCTGGGGTAAAGCTTTCCGATCTCCCGATCAATGGGGACACCAGTACTATACACCAGTAGAATTTGGTGCAATGACAGCCAATACCTACACCGCACAATTACGTGTAGCTACCAGTGGTACCATCAAAGATTACGATCGCCCGTTCAGCATTACCATCGGCAAAGATAGTACCGACGCTGTCGCTGGAAGAGATTATGTAGATTTTCCAAAAGACTATGTCATCAAGGCTGGAGAACGTTATGCCTATATAGACATTACCTTCAATCGTACTCCGGAAATGGTAGATGACACTCTGACACTGCAACTGAAGTTAGAGCCTAACGAATATTTCACCTGCCCGTTCACCAACTACGAGGATAACACAAAGTATGACCTTCCGGAAACTCAATATGGTTACAACCACGATGCAACTTACCACAAGGTAGTTATCAACGACGTAATGGTACAACCCGATGGATGGTGGGGACAGAACGGCTTAGGAAGTTTCGGAAGTTTCTCACGTAAGAAATGGTTACTAATGATGGAAGTTTCAAATACCACCGTAGAAGATTATGCAGATAAAAACATCATGCCGATGGGACGAGCAGGAGCCATTGCAGAATCTCTTGCCCGGTACTTGCTGGAACAGGCAAAAAAAGGAAGAGAATATGCAGTTCTGGAAGACGACGGTACCATGATGCACTGTCCTACAGTCAACACCATAGACCCGAATGCATGGAAATACGGAGATACTCCCGACGATTACTATAACAAATAATAATTATAAAAACAGGATTTTACTATGAAGCTAACTCATATATTATATCCAGCCATGTTCGGCTGCCTTTTAAGCCTCTACTCGTGTGTGGAAGACAAAGGCTCGTACGATCATCTTCCTGTAAACGAAATTACCGTTACGGGTACAGAAAAAACATATTCTGTGCTGGCTGGTATCACAGAACTGATCATCGAACCGACAATAACCGGAAGTATACTGGGAGATGACGACAGCCAGTACGAATATACGTGGTATGCCTGCCAAAAGGATTTAGGAAGTGACGAGCATACCCATACCGTTCTCGGCAATGAGAAAAACCTGAAAACAACCGTGGTCATGAATCCGGGAAGCTACAACCTGTACCTGATTATCAAAGACAATTCCACCGGTATGGAATGGATCATATCAGATATGACACTACAGGTCAGCACCTCACTGACTACCGGTTTCTATGTATTGGGTGAAAAAGAAGACGGAGTAATCGGCATAGATTTTCTGAGTATGCCTAACAGTGTAGGTGACACTACCATGATACACGATATCTTCACCAATACAGAAAAGCTCAAGGGGCCGAAAGATTTGTTGTATACCGGATATATCTCCAATCCGTCCATGCCAGTCAACTTATGGCTGATTACGGAAACCGGCTCTTACAAACTGGAAAACTCCATTCAGGAAAAGACCATATTCGATGTCGACCCAACTTATAACGAAGCCTTTACTTTCCCATCTCAGCTTATCAAACATCCGGTGAAAGTACTCGACCAGTTTCCACATCAGGGAATCTATGGAAAAGCATACGATACAAGCAACCGTGGTTTCATAACAGAAGATGGAGTTTTTGCAAGCAGTATCATTTCTGGAGAAATCTTCGCTAGTCCGATCAACCGCTACGATGCATCCACTACCAAACTCTTCAAGCCTTACCCTCTGGGATTCTGCAATCCTTACGGAAGAATGAGTGCCGTAGTATTCTATGATATGGATTCAGAATGCTTTGTATACCTGAAAAACATGTATACTAAATACTGTAGCAAATTGACTGAAACGGCAGGAGCCTTCTCCTGGCAACAGACCAACCGTACCATCGTATATGGTGAAAATAATCCGATATCCAGCTTTGCGCTGATGAAGAGTACGGAAAATAATACGGATTACTATATCTACCAGATGACCATTAGCTATTCAACCGTCAGCAAGACCAATGCATACAGCTTTACTACTGCCGAAGCTACAGATATTGACAAAGCTACATTCTACAGTTTCTCTTACGAATATCCTATCATGATTTACGTGGCAGGCAACAAACTGTATCAGTTTAACTACGAAAGCAAGGTCTGCAAGGTAGTGAATACTTACCCGGGAGAAATCACTTACGCAAGTTTCGAATGGCAATCGCGTGGTGAACTGGATATTGTAGTCTGCACCTACGATCAAGCCGCAGAAGCTGATGAAAGAGGAACAATTTACAAATATACCATGGGACAGGATTTGAACATTGAACCCATTATGACAGGTGTAGCCCTGGATAAAGAGTTTGTATATCATACTCCTCTGAAGATAAAGAAGATAGAATATCGTAACAGCTCAAGATAACTTAATTCATTTCAAAAGATTGCCGGAGCTGTATTTATATCCGATGAAAAGGAAATAAGTATTCCGGCAATCTCTTTTCGTACAATCAAACATTTTATTCAATTCATCTATTTAATTCCTTATGAAAAAAACACTTACATCAATTCTGCTAGGTCTGACACTGGCAACTGGTACTATCACGGCTCAGACTAATTTCCGCAGCATTGATTTCAACGAAGCACTTAAACAGTCGCAAGCTGAAAACAAGCTTGTATTCATCGATTTTTATACCGACTGGTGCGGACCTTGCCGCAAAATGTCGAAAGAAGTATTTCCACAGAAACAAGTAGGTGATTACTTCAATGCTCAATTTGTCTGCATCAAGCTGAATGCCGAAAAAGAAGGAAAAGAACTGGCCCAGAAATTCGAGGTAAAGGCTTACCCTACCTTCATCATTGCCGACCAGCAAGGGAATGCAAAAGTAACTATCACCGGAGCTTTTCCTGCCGATGCATTTGTAGCTAAGGTGAAAAACGAACTGAACCCAGAAATGACTCCCGAGCGCATGAAGCAACGCTATGAGAGCGGCGAAAGAACCCCTGAACTGGTAGATGCCTATGCCATGTCGTTTATGGAACAGAAAAAGATGGATGAGGGTTACAAAATAATTGATGACTATTTCAACTCACTCAGTGACAAACAAAAACTTGCAGCCGAAAACCTCTTCGTTTTCACACGCTATACATTCGACGTTTCCGATCCGAAATGTCAATTCTGGACAAAGAATGTTGAAAAGGCAGACAGCAAGACAAAAGAAGCAGCACTAGCCCATCTTCAGAAGCTCTATCACTCGGCAACTTCGACTTATCTTTCGGGCTACATCTTTTCAGAAAACAAATTCAATGAAGCAGATTACCAGCAGCTCAAGCAAGACATCTACTCGCTGAAACTGGATCAGAAATATCCGTTCGCCCCTGTATTCGAACTGATAGAATGCTATGCCAAGGGGGATAAGAAAGCCTATTTCGAAATGGTTAAACAGAAAAAATCAGAACTTGACTCACAAGACTTCGAACTTATTCTGCTCAACGTTACCCGCTTGTTCCCAGACTCACCGGAACTGATGCCGGAAGTAATCAAGTATATCAGAACTTCACTTCCTGAATTACGCGGCTCTTCCATCATGATGCTGGGACGTGTACTGATGAACTTAGAAAAAAATTAACTGATTTATCTATCATTTTATTGAGAGAGGTTTTCGCTCCTTGCGAAGCCTCTCTTTTTTGTATAAGCGCTTAACAAGAGACTTCCAGACATATGGGCATAAAAAAAGGAGTACCGCTGTACTCCAACCTTTGTTAACCTTAAATCTAATACTATGAAAAACACAGTGCAAAGATACGGAGTATCTCGTTATTAGCAAACAAATGGCTAAGAAAATTGTGTTTTACAACATAAATTAAGAAAAGAGACAAAATCTGTAACAGTGTTTTACAAATTCAAAAGAAAAGACTGAGTTCCCAACTTCAACATATACTTGCATTCAGGAACTCAGTCTATCAAAAGAGAGGAAATAATACGTTTAAAAGCCTTATTTCACCGTTACTTCATCGATAAAGAACCACGAAGGATGTCCCACTCCATAATGCCACTGAGGACATACCTTGGTACCCGTCACTTCCACTTTCAGGTATCGTGCCTGTAAAGGAGTATCCGATTCAGCTTTCACCCCTCTGAAAAGCACCTTTCCTGAACGTTCCTCCGGCATATCAATTGTTTTCCATGCCTGATAATTATCGCCATCTGTCGAATAACTATACGATACACTCAACGGGAAAAGAACCCAGGCTCCTATCTGGTGAAGGAAATCTGTTTCAATGCTTCTTACCTCCTTCACTTCGCCTAAGTCGAGAACAAAAGCTCCGTCAGTACCTTCCCATCCAACCCAGCTCTCTACGAAACCGGCACCCCCAAACAATCCGTCGGTCAATGCTGTTTCACCTAATTTCTCGTAACGTCCGTGAGGACGCTGCAACCAGATAACTTTAGCTCCTTTTGCCAAATTGACATTCTCTTTCGGCAAATAACGCTCACGATACAACTTGCAATAATCCAATGCGTGATTGTTACGCTCATTCAACATCGGATCGCCCATACGTTTGGCTTCCTGCTCAAAATAATCCAGTTTTTGCGTTACAATAGCCAAATCCTTTTCTGTTTCCGTACGCAACAACTCCAGTTCAGAATAAAGCAACGGCATGCGTGCTCTCTTCACCCGTTCCAGCAAGACTGCATCGCTGCTGACAGCAGCTTCGGCCTCATCAAACAGTTTCTGATACCGTCTCATCAATGCCGGACGCAACATACCATTCTTGTGAGAAACAGGAGAATCGTAAATCCACAGGCGCTGACCGCTACCCAGCAAGGCACCTTCCATCACTTTTATATAGCGATACAAGTAATCGCCGGCTGCTCCATAATATCCGTTCAGGAAATGTTTCATCAGCTTATCAACATCAGCATCGGGATTCCACATCAGTTTAGAAACAAGATACGATCTCAGTTCGGCAAAATCTCCGCACCAGTTACTTGCAATCTGAGAGAAATGCATCTTTACATGATGATCGCGGAATGTACGTATATTGTCTTGGAGGATATGAAAATTTGGGAACGGCGATAAATAATTATCGAAATTGATACCATAATCCCAAACGAAGAGATTGTCTGCAATAGCAGACCATCCTTCAAGCGCTTTCATAAACTGACGTCCGCTGGCATTTTCTGTCAATGAAACCTCACGGTCACAATCAATGTCGCATAACATGACTGTCACATTGGGCAGCGGCTTGATGTGTTTCGGAGGATTCATGGTATACAGGTAAGCAAGTGTTGCAAACTCCTTGTCCGGAAAACGTGCAGCCAGTTTATTCAGGAAATAAATCATGGAACCCGACAAAGCCCCTTCTTCTTCGTCTATCTTCCGACAATTTTCGCACGTGCAATTGGTATAATTACCATCATTCTGGCTTACACAAATCAGTTTCTTATCGGGATTCGCCTTGAAGATTGAATCAATACGCTGAGAAACGATCTCGAAGACTTCCGGATTTGTCAGACACCACTGACTTGCCTTTCCCGGATTTCGCTTGCCGTTGAAGTAAGCATAATATTCCGGATGCTTCTCTCCATAAACTTCTGCCGGAAGCAGCTTATCGAATGTATGTACCCAGTATCCGGCAGCAAACGCTTCTTCCGGCTCTTCCAATCGATTCCACCACTTATAAATAGAATCATTTTTCATGGCGTAACACTGTGTCTGCCGATAGCGGAAAGCCGGATTGTCTACTTTTTCAATCAACGGTAATGAAATATTCTCCGATTTAGTCAGCGAGTATTCATTCTCCCCCCAGTAATCTACTCCTAAATAATCTTCCAGCAAAGATACTGCACCATAAACCACTCCATTTGCCTCACCCGAAATTTTCAATATACCTCCGGAAGTAGACAATGCATATCCATCTTCCTTCACGCCAGCAGGAACTTTTGTCCCAATAAGGACATCGCCTTTCTTAACCGTTTTATTCGTAACAACGGAAAGTTTTGCCCCCGAAATACGTTCTATAAACAAGCGTAAAATATTTGCAGCCGTACGATTTTGTTTGGATTCTTGCTGCAAAACAATAACAGATTTAGTTTTCCCGTCTTTTACTAAATTAACCTGGGCCTCAGCTTGCAAACAGGCAGAAGCCAGGAGTGCCCCTAATGCAATTCTTGAAAAATGTCCTAGTGTTTTCATAATAATTTATTGCTATAACTAAAAATAAAAAAGGAAGGCGCCAGACCTTATCACAGGTAGCGCCTTCCATGTTGTATTTATTCGGTCAATTCTAAATACAAAGAAACATATTTATTTTTTTCCATCCAAACGTTCATTGGGTGACCATGTAGTTTCACCTACAGAATGACCATCATTTCCATGTCCAGTATAGTCTTTAAAGTTATTGCCCGAACCTTCATCCATTTTCCAATAAGCTTCCAGTCCTTCTGTCGTAGGATCAATGCTATACATATTTTCCTTAATCTGAGTCTGCGAAATAGCCTTCGTCCAGAATCTCAATTCTGAAACTTTTACATTAGCCCTCAAATAATCAGTATTACCAAAGTTGAATTTATCCTTTCCAAGGTTAGTAACCTTACCTGTTACCGCAATCTGGTTATCCAATTCGCCGTTTACATATAAAGAAAGCGTAGCACCATCGCAAACAATAGCCAAGTGATACCATGTATTTACACTAAATTCCATCTTCGAATTCATCTGCGTACCCTGATTCTTTATCTGGAAAATATTTCCCTGGATAGGAGCATCTCCAAAGCGAGTATAGATTTCACCATCCATACCTTCAGGACCAAAAGCACCAAACATAGCCTGGTTATTCAACTGACCGATACCTGTACCCAACTTATCGATATTGACGCAGAACTCAACTGACCATTGTATCAGTGCATAATCCTGTCTCATTGCAAACTTCGCATTATTTCTGTTATTAATGATAGGAACCGTCACAATAGGAGTTTTTTCCAACTGATACAGAATAGACGAAGCTCCTGCCAATGTAGATGTGTTAGCACCTACTACACCCACGGGAAGTGCGTATTTCTTTCCACTGGCAAACAATTCCTTCGACAACGGCTTTATGGTAACTTCAACACTGGAAGCCAGAACTTCACCCGCTTTTATGGTTACATCCTTCTTTGAAAATTCCACAAACTCACTAGGTACAACTTCCAGGCTGGTTCCATAACGGGCATTGTACGATTTCAAAAATTCAGTATCAACACCCAAAGACATAGTAACATCCTGTTCCATCGGAGCAATCAGGCGAGGAGTGACTGTGAAATGATAATGTCCATCATCTTCTGAAACGACTTTCTTTCCCACCAGCGCATTCGTATTTGTTTCGGCCAGATAAAGTCCGCTGTCGACAGTCTTGTATTTAGCATCGTCACAAGCACTGAAAGACAAAGCAACCATTAAAAGGTATAATATGCTTATTTTTTTATATAAGAAATTCATAATCAATTATTTTTTTGCAGGATTCATAATTTGAATGGCATTGCGCAAGAAAGGATAGTTACCCGGCATACCACTCACTTTGTACTCATATTCCATGTGGAACGTACCTACACCTCCACTTCTAGAGAAGGTTTCCCCGTTGTACCGAGGCTTCCAATGTGCCATACCCTCGAGTGATCGGTATTCATGGCCTTCCCGATCATGGTAACCCTCAACTCCTCCAGTCAGTGCATAGCTTTCAAAATTCTCACATACGATAAATTTTTTGGCACACTCTTCCGGTGTAAGTACTCCATCATAATGAGCAACGATTCTGGCCAATCGGCCATCCAAACCTTCATCACTTCTTGCGCCATAGGCCTGTCCGATGAAATAATTGAAATCCTTACCCATTTCGGCAGGAATTTCGCTATGTTCCGGTTCTCCGTCGATAACCAGCAACTTACCTTTTCCTGCACGTGCACCCATTCCACGATCAATCAAAGTCTGCAAGAATATAGCAATTCGACCATTATAACACATTTCTTTATTAGTCTGGAAAGGCTGTGCATACGAAGGTTCCCAGTCAAGGTCGAATCCGTCCAGATTGTACTTGTCAATCGTATCGGCAAAAGCATTGGCAAACTTCACGATAGAAGCCTTAATCGCTTCTTCATCACCATCTACCCATCCCCAATATTTATGACGCTCCTCACGGCTCGCATTGTGTTCCTCTGGAGTTATCTGGTCTCCCATTTCCATAATGATACAACAAGCCAGAGCCTTTGTACCTTTTACCGTCTGAACATACTTCAAGTCCTTCTGTACTTCAGGAGTCATACCTTTCCAGCCTCCCCACAATGAAACGAAGTCCACACTGTCGGGCAATCCAGCCAGACAGTTTTCAAGGTTCACTCCAATACCGGTAACATTTCCATACCAGCCAAAAGCCACCGCATGATCCGACTGTTTATATGCTCTCAGCGCCTCATAATATTCATCAGACTTATTCGATTGAGTCAAATCACTCACATATTTAGGTTCCAGCTCCGTCCAGTCGTTACATGCCGTAATCATAAACCCAAGTCCTAAAGCTGGAAGAATCATTTTTGTCAATAAACGTTTCATATTCTTATTTATTAGATTCACCATTAATTATTTTTTCTGCCACCAAAGCTTAGTCGCGAAATTATCATCGCCACCCAATAAGGAAACAGCCTTATCCATATTTCCCTTGTTATTCAGGTATTCATTGTAAGAGAATGGCAAACGGTTAGGAACCGTTGTTATACCATTATTTGCAGCATTCTGCAATTTAAAAACCTTCGGGAAACCCGTACGACGAATTTCACTCCACGCTTCCTGACCTAACGGATACAAAGCAATCCATTTCTGAATCATGATACGTTCCAGTTTTTCATCCGCATTAGCAGAATTATTCCATTTGATAGTTATTTCACTCGGAGCAGTCATCGACCGATGCTTTCCGGCAGGGTCTACATATTTGTCGGGTTTCAAACTATTATCATTCATATAGTCTGCTGCACCAGAAGCATTCCACTGTTCGAATGAAAGCTGGATACCCTGATTATAGAATGTTTCAGGATCGGCTTTAGAACCACCTTCTCCAACGTTCCAGCCCAGCAATCCACCTTCTGCTCTACAAAAAGCTACTTCCGCAGCATTCAGCCACATCAGCCGGTCCGTTTTTACAATGTTAGGAGCCGAATATTTTTTGGTAATTGTCTGCAAGTCCACCTCTACCCCCGAAGGAATAGCTGCGTACTCTACACCTTTCCAATCTCCCGTATGCTTCTGCATATATTTTTCCAGACGCTTGTCTTTGTATCCATTCATATAACACAAAATATCGGCGCACATACGAGCATCACCATAACTATCCCACATCACATTAATCGGGTTACCCTTCTCATAATAATAGCTGGCATTGTCTGCATTCGAGGTAATAACTCCAAACGAATTCTTGACTGCGCTCTCAGCCTGTTCCTTCGCATAGTCGGGCAGTGCCTTACTGATACGCAATGCCATACGAAGCTTCAACGAATTGGCATATTTGATCCATTGAGCGAAGTTTCCGCCATATACGTTATCGTATTTCGCCATTGGAGTAGCCGACGGGTTAGCCTGAACGTAAGATGACAAGACTTCGATAGCTGCGTTCAAATCATCGAACATGGCACGATATACATCCTCTTGCGAATCGTAGCCTACCGTCAATGAAGTAGAATTGATACTTTTATACGGGATAGGGCCATAAGTATCGGTCAGACGCTGCATAAAGCTCACCTTCAAAATCTGAGCCCAAGCATAATTTGTACCTTTTTCTTCCGTTTGTTTCTTCACTTCATTATAAGCGGCATAAAACTCAGCCATATAATTGAATGGAGCAGAATACCAGTCCGAAGGCACATTACACAACGGCGGATTCTTAGACGCATTCCAACCATCGTTGGTATACATCATGTATCGTCCATAGATATCACCAATCAGATTTTCGGCCATCTGGTAATGGTTTTCCTGTGCAGGAACAACCAGGTCGGTCATCGGCAGGAAAAACGCTCCCAATCCATAGTTATCTCCTTCCAATTCCTCTTTGGAAATTTTATGTATAGGGTCGTTCACATCATCGCTGATACAAGAATTCAGCATGACAGCTCCCCCCATCAGGAAACCCAAAGCAAATATATTTAGTGCAAATTTATTTTTATTCATAATACTGAAATGTTTAGAATTGAACCTTTACATTAAAGCCAAAACTTCTCTGGCTCGGCTGCATAAAATAATCAAGTCCCTGATAATAGGTACCGGTAGAAGCTGTTGCTTCCGGATCAAACGGAGCCTTACAGTAAATCATCCACAAATTACGTCCTACTACAGAAAGATTGATCTTCACAGCATTGTTAAACCATTTGGCCGGTAATGTATAGCCTAATGACAACTCCTGCAAACGGAGGTTAGTCGCATCGTATACATAATTTTCCAGCAAACCATTTGAGCCACCGACTTTTGAATAATATGACTGTGCGTCGATTACTCCATTATTTACAGGTATTCCACCGTTATCGCGTGCAACAGCAGTTGTTTCAGAAACACCAAACTGATCCATGAATGCCTGAGTCTGCGAAAGAACTACACCTCCAAAACGAGCTGAAAGCATAAATCCTAAATTCACACCTTTATAACTGAAATCATTTCTGAATCCTAAGTTTCCATCAGGCAATACAGAACCCACTTTCTTAGGCTCTGCCAAAGTTTCCAGTGCGATATTGTTATTTTCAATCAGCACATTACCATTCTGATCACGCTTCAACGCTGTCTTGACATACAAATCTCCCATCGTACCACCTTCTGTCAGGATATACTGGCAGGCATCGATACCACCTTTATTAATACGGTCGACAGAATAGTGTTCACCTTTCTCATCAACATAATCTTTCAGCAACTCAGTCACCTTATTTCTGTTAAAGCTGTACGTCAGGTTAGAACTCCAAGAGAAATCACCCCATGTATTGTTGAATCCCAAGGCAAATTCCATACCCCAGTTACGAACGTTACCCGACTGACAGTACATTTTGGTATATCCAGAAGTAGCCGACAAAGGAACCTCTATGGTCTGGTTCTTAGTATCTGATTTATACCAGGTAGCATCCAACGTCAGTCTTCCATCGAAGAAACGTGCATTGATACCTGCTTCCCACGAATAAGTCTTTTCCGGAAGCAGTTCGCCTAACGGCTTGTACGACATGGTCTGCCACTTACCAGTAGACTTATCCCACTCGTAGCTATAAGGAGAAGTCAGGTTACGTGGAATAGAAGTACCTACCACAGCATACGAACCTCTCACTTTCAAGTAAGTAAACCACTTAGGCAATTTGACCATTTCCGAGATTACGCCGGAAAGACCTACCGACGGATAAAAGAACGACTTATTGGGAGTATGTGCCAAAGCCGAATCCCAGTCATTACGTCCGGTTACAGTGAGATACAACATATTTTTCCATCCAGCTTCCACACTTGCAAACAACGCGTTGGTACGCTGTCTCCAGCCTTCGAACAAAGGATACGTATCGCGACCGTTCTTATCAATATTATAATAAGTAAACACATTCGGAATATCACCCAAAGCTCCCTGATAACCAGAGCTCTTATAATTCAGCTGAGTAGTGCTCGCACCTATATTGGCATTCAGGTTAAAGTTGTCCCATGCCTTTGCAACATTCGCAATCACATCGGCGTACACTTGACGATCGTCGGTTTTATAATACTTATAAAATCCGGTTGTACTTGCAAACAACGTATAAGTAGAAGCATAACGCTTTTCCTCATAATCGGTAGCAGAATTATCGATACGAACACGTCCAGTCACATTCAACCAGTCTGTAATATCATATTTCAAGCTGGCATTTGCCATATAACGCTGCTTATTGTTTGTACGCGGCATACGGTTCATAATCCAATACGGATTCTGCATCTGCAAACCCTGATCGCCCCACTGCCAGTTTTGAGTATAGATATTACGTCCAACATCAAGTGTTTCATAAGCCTGTACCGATCCAAAGTTCTCTCCTCTCGGGAAAAGATAGATGGCAGGAAGCGGATTAAAGTACTGTCCCTGAGCCGTCAAGTTCAAATCTTTCTGAATAATGAAACTGAAGCCAACATCCAGCGTCAGTTTATCGTTCAAGAACTTGGTTGTATTGCGCGAAGTAAAATTATAGCGTTCATACTTATTATTCGGCAACATACCCGTCGCATTCGTTGTTCCCACAGACAAGTACGTCTGATTCTTACTGTTACCTACCGACAAAGCAGCCGAGTTCTGAATGTTTGTACCCGTACGGAAAAATCCCATCGGATCATAGTCTCCATACTCCGACGAACCTTTTTCTCCCCACGAAGTAAAACTTCCTGGTGCATTCAGGTAACGGTTCTGAAATTTAGGAGTGAAGAATGGTTTCGAAAAAGTAGTAGAGTTCGAAACTGTTACACTAACCTTTCCCTCCTTACCTTTCTTGGTGTTAATCAGGATAACGCCGGCAGACGCAGCCGAACCATACAAGGCAGCAGCCGAAGGTCCGCTCAAAACAGACATGCTTTCTATATCATCTGGATTTATATCCGAAATACCTTCACCTCGAGGCTGTGCAGAATAAGCTCCTTCCGTACCTCCATTATTCGTATTGAAAATGGGCACACCGTCGATTACATACAAGGCATTGTTATTATTTGCGATTGACTTAACACCACGCATAACGACACGAGTCGCACCACCTACACCGGAAGACGAAGCATTAATGTTCACACCCGCTACCTTACCAGCCAACGCATTCATAAAATTGGCATCCTTTACGGTAGTCAGTTCGTCACCTTTTACTTGCTGAACATTGTAACTCAAGGCCTTTTCCGAACGTTTGATACCAAGAGCCGTTACCACAACCTCATCGAGTACTTCCGTATCTTCATGCATGACGATTTTTCCCAGATTAGCCTTCGCCGGTAGTTTTTGTGTTTTATAACCAATGTATGAGATTTCCAACACCGCATTAGGCGAAACTTGCAATGAGAACGCACCATCCATGTCTGTGATGGTTCCATTAGTGGTTCCAGACTCAAGGATACTTACCCCAATCAAAGGTTCACCCTTTGCATCGACAATAACACCTTCTGCCTTCAGATTATCAGTTTGCTGGGACAGGAATACGTTACTATCGGACATCGCATTTGAACCCGCCCACGCAACTGCTCCCGGGGTTAACGACAAGAGCAACATAAGTTGCGTAAACTTGCTTTTTTTCATAGAAATAGAATTAGTAAATAAAAAAATTTCAATTATTCTTTTTCAAAACTATTCACAGTAATTCCAAAGAAAAGATAATGATTGTATTGATTTTAATCTAGTCTAGTTTTTCAAAATAAATTTATCGGATATTCTTCATAGAATATAGGATCAAGATACAAGCATGACCATTCTTCCGTCATACTTCTGAATAATTAAAGTTTAAGTCATGATTTAGTTTAGATTTCGACAAATTACATTTCTGGCCTTACATGATTCATACGTATTAAAAAGGTTAAACAATAAAAATAACAAGTCACTCTTTCTCGAAGAGGCGGCAAAGATAATAAGATTTTTAATATAAAACAATACTTCGGTAAATTTTTACCGATAAATTAAAATTAAACATAGAATCGGCATAATCCGGTTCAAAATTATATTCAAGAGATCATTGAAATACTGTCAAGAATAAATCGTCAAGGAGTAA
>OJKY01000848.1_pt1 | contig 21376 bp, 19 predicted proteins | sample 1596571 | NCBI WGS metagenome assembly OJKY01 (sample SAMEA4350170, study PRJEB24818) | metagenome | biome: human; feature: gut; material: faeces | place: Denmark | collected 2013-09 | reverse complement strand
GCAAAAGACAAAGGCGAAGGCCAAGGCTGCGGCCAAGGATCTGGCTGCGGGCCTCATCAAGCTCTATGCCGAGCGCAAGCGCCTGCCGGGCTTCGCCTTCGCGGCGGATTCGCCGTGGCAGCAGGAGTTTGAGGAGAGCTTTGAATACGCCGAAACGGACGATCAGCTGCGCTGCATCGACGAGATCAAGCGCGACATGGAATCCCCTGCGCCGATGGACCGTCTGCTCTGCGGCGACGTCGGCTTCGGCAAAACGGAGGTCGCGCTGCGTGCGGCCATGAAGTGTATGCTGGACGGCAAGCAGGTCGCGATCTTAGTCCCGACGACCGTTCTGGCCCAGCAGCACTATCTCACGGCCATGCGCCGCTTTGCGACCTTCCCGGTCACCATCGATGTGCTTTCCCGCTTCCGTACGCCTGCGCAGATCAAAAAAACGCTCTTCGATCTGCAGTCCGGCAAGATCGATCTGATCGTCGGCACGCACAAGCTGCTGCAGAAGGACATTCATTTTCACGATCTCGGCCTGCTCATCGTCGACGAGGAGCAGCGCTTCGGCGTGACGCATAAGGAGCGATTGAAGGAACTTTCGCGCGGCGTCGACGTCTTAACCCTATCCGCAACGCCCATCCCGCGCACGCTCAATATGGCGCTGTCGGGTCTGCGCGATATGTCTACCATCGAGCAGCCGCCGCAGGACCGCTATCCCGTGCAGACGTTCGTGCTTGAGCATCAGGACGGCATTCTCGACGAGGCCATGCGCCGCGAGCTGGCGCGCGGCGGGCAGGTCTATTATCTCCACAACCGCGTCGAATCCATCGACCAGTGCGCCGCGAAGATCAAACAGCGCATTCCGGAGGCCGAGGTCGCCGTCGCCCACGGCAAGATGAACGAGGAGCAGCTCGGCGACGTCATGCAGTCGATGTCAAACGGCGAAATTCAAATTCTCGTCTGCACGACCATCATTGAAACCGGCATTGATATCCCGAACGTCAACACGCTCATCATCGAGGACGCCGACCGGCTGGGCCTTGCGCAGCTGCACCAGATCCGCGGCCGCGTGGGCCGTTCGAGCCGCCATGCGTATGCGTACCTCACGTTCCGCAAGGGAAAAGTCCTGTCCGAGATCGCGGAAAAGCGGCTCGACACCATCCGCGAATACGCGGAGTTCGGCTCCGGCTTCAAGATCGCCATGCGCGACCTTGAAATTCGCGGTGCGGGCGATCTGCTGGGCGCGGAACAGTCCGGCCATATGATGACCGTCGGCTACGATATGTACCTGAAGCTGCTTGAGGACGCTGTGCTCGAAGAGCGCGGCGAGGCGGCGCAGAAGGAGCCAGAATGCACCGCCGACCTCACCGTCACGGCAAATATCAACAAGGACTACGTCGCCTCCGGCGAGCAGCGCATGGATCTCTACCGCCGCATGGCGGCCATCCGCACGCAGGAGGACGCAGATGAGCTGCTCGACGAGATCGTCGACCGCTTTGGCGACCCTCCGAAGGGCGTCATGAACCTCATCGCCATCGCGCTTCTGCGCGCAAGAGCCGCAGCGGCGGGCATCACGGAGATCACGCAGAAAGACGGTGCGGTTCTCCTGTCGCTTTCCACGATGGACTTTGCCGCCATCTCCGCCTGCTGCGCCGAGGCGCAGTTCAAGGGCCGCATTTTCTTCTCGGCAGGCAAGGTGCCGATGCTGTCCGTCAAGCTCAAAAAGGCTGAAGACCCGTTAAAGCTCGCGACGCAGCTCGTCGGCGTCTACGCTGCACTGCGCGCACAGACAGCGGGGACGTAAAAGACTTCTCTGTACTGATTTGCAGTCAACAATGCACTTTTCAAAGTAAGAACCCATATTAGAAATTTGCGGCTGCCATCCAGCATTTCCTTTTGCTTCTCCAAAAGAAAACGCTGGCAAAAGAAAACGAGCCCGGAGGGATTTCGATTTCCCTCCGGACCTCCTTGAAGCGGCCAGAAAAACCGCTTCGGTTTTTCTGGACTTTTCCCGCGATAACAGGAACAGCGTTGGGATACGGCAGTCAGCAAGACCAATGCGAATCCGTACTGCCCCGCAAATTTTGAATGCAAGGCGTTTTTACTGCGGCCATTCAAAGGCAGTTGCCATCAATCCTGGTGTACCGTAACAGGCGGCGCGTACCTTAGCGTCCGTAGGGTGAGTTTGTGTGTTCGTAACACCCGAAAACCAGGGCTTACCTGAATTGCATCCGCAAGATGCACCCTGCGTCCAAGCACTCTTTTCTCCCATATCTTTTCTCTTGCGAGAGAAAAGATATGGCCGTCGGAGACACGCCGGAATGACCCTGCAAAGCAGCGTTGCGCGTACCCCCGAAAATGTTAATAGAAATTTCAGAAATCCGGGGGCTGTTCCTGTCGGGAATGCCGTTGCAAAAAGCGGTCGGTTTATGTATAATACAGACACGAAATAGAGTATGTCGCCTCTGCGGCTTTTGAATAGGAGGGATTCTTATCAGAAAGAAAGGCAGATTTGAGGCCAGCCGTCCCGCGCACAAAACTGCGGCGGACAGAGCCGCCGCGCCGAAGAAGCAGCCGTCCGGCAATGCCGGGAAGAAGGCCGCGGTGATCGCGGGCTGCATCGTGCTGCTGGCGGTGCTCGGCGTGTGCACCTATGGATTTATATTAAAGGGAAGCGACACCATTTTCCCGAACGTCTATGTCGCCGGCGTGAACGTCGGCGGATTGAAGCGCGACGCCGCGATCAACGCTGTGACGCTTGCCGTCGAACAGGAGACGGCCACCGATACGCTCACCGTCGTCCTGCCAGACCGGACGATCGACTTCACCCCTGAGATCACCAACGTCGCCCTCAACCCGGACGAGGCGGCGGATGCCGCCATGAATTATGGCCGCGACGGCGGCCCGATCACGGCGCTTCTCACATACGAACGCGCGAAGAAGACCCGGCAGGACATTTCGCTCGAATCCGGGACGAATCTTGATACCGCGTATATCCGCGATCTCATTGATCAGACCGCCCGCGCCTGTGCGTCGGAAAAGGTTGACCCGACCGTTACGGTCGATGCCGACGCGAAAACCGTCACAGTCGTGACGGGTTCGCCGAAAATTTCGCTCGATGCCGATGCACTCTATGATGCGGTCGTTGCGCGGTTCAATGCCGGCGATCTGTCCGAACTCAAGTTCGATTACGACACCGAGCCCTGCGCGCCGGTTGATCTTCAACAGTATTACGACCAGTTCGCAACCGAGATGAAGGACGCGTACTACGACGAGGAAAAGAAGGAGCTGGTTGCGGAAAAGGTCGGCTTCGGCTTTGACGTGTCGTATTACACGCAGCAGCTTGCCATGGCCGATCCCGGCACGAAGATCGTCATTCAGGCCGAGGAAATCCAGCCGGAGGTCACGCTGGCCGAGCTGGAGAAGGAATACTTCTCCGATGTACTCGGTTCCTGCGACAGCCCGCATACCGCGCAGGCAGGCCGCACGAAGAATCTGGAGCTGGCCTGCAAGGCCATCGACGGCACAATCCTGAACCCCGGAGACGAGTTCTCGTTCAACAAGATCGTTGGCGAGCGCACGCCGGAGAAGGGCTATCAGTCCGCTATCGTCTACCAGACCGGCGGCAAGAGCGAGGCAGAGGCCGGCGGAGGCGTCTGTCAGGTCGCGTCCACGATCTATACCGCCTGCCTCTACGCCGATCTCAAGGTCACAGAGCGTGCGCCGCATATGTTCACCGTCACCTACGTCCAGCTCGGCATGGACGCGACGATCTACTGGGGCAGTCTCGATTATAAGTTCGTCAACAGCACCGACCATCCGCTGCGCATCGACGCGTCTGTCTCCGGCGGCTATGTCCACGTCAAGCTCGTGGGCACCGCGCCGAAGGACAAGGGCTACGACCATATCGTCCTGCGGCACGAGGTTGTCGCGACCATCCAGCCCAAGATGGAGATCGACGGCGACAAGACCATCATCACCGACGCCGGTACCGCCCTCGACGAAAACGGCAACACCGTCAACATCGTCGTTGACAAGGACGGCAACAAGTATATCAAGGGCGACATGGTGCAGTATTCCTACGTCGGCAAGACCGTCATGGCCTACCGCGATTATGTGGATGCAAACGGTACTGTCATCAAGACCGAGACGCTGCACAAGGATACGTATCAGGCCCGCAACACCAGCTACAAATGCACGCCGTATGTCGAGCCGGAGGTTCCCGAGGAGCCGGATCCCACTGACCCGGATTACCCCGACTATCCGGATAATCCGGATGAACCGACCGACCCGACTGAGCCGGACGACCCGATGAACCCGTGGGATTGACCCCCAAAAACACCAGCCCCCCGGCAGCCCGAATGGGCCGCCGGGGGCTGATGCGTTACAGGCAAATATGCGCGGTGATGTTGTTTTCGCCCTCCGCACGCTCGAAGCCCTGTGATTCGTACAGGGCAATCGCGGCCTCATTGTCGATGTCGACCAGAAGCGCCATGCCGTTCGGCCGGTTTTCCTGAACCGCTGCTGATAGAAGCGCGCGGCCAAGGCCGCGCCTGCGGCTCTCCTTACGGACAAACAGGTCATACGGCTCGTTTTCCGCGCTGTTGTGGGTCAGGTCGATATAGCCCGCAGCTTCGCCGTCCTCGATCGCCAGCAGAACGCGGAAAATTTCCGGCGCAGCCAGCACGCGTTCGCCCGTCCAATAGCGGTCGCCGGTGTGCAGCGCCAGATACTGCGCCCGGTACTCCGGACGGTAGGGCACGATGCGCGCATCCGGCACATACGGGACAGTCCGCCGCAGGACGAGCTTCTGCTGCTCCGGATCAAATTTCGCGTCCAGCGCTTCGAGCGCTGCCTGCAAAAGCCGGTTGCGCGGGTTATAGACAAAGTCCGCCTGATAGCCGGGGTAAGCCGATTTCAGATGCGCAAGCAGCTCGTCATAGGCCGCCGCGCTTCGGGAAAGTCCAGCCAGAAGCTCCAGATACTTCTCGTCCTCCAGCACCAGCAGCGCAAACACGCCTGTGACGGTGTCGTTTTCGAACGTGCCGAGCACGCGCGTATTCGGGTTTTCAGGCGCATCCAGCAGGTTCCGGTGCAGCTGCTGCTCTGTGAGCAGCATGGGGTCACGGTAGTCGGGGTCTGCGCTGCAGGCATGAATAAAGTCCAGATATGGCGAGAGCGTGTGCAGATCTTTCAGCATATTGCGGCTTCCTCTCAGTCAATTTTTCTGATGTGTATTGTACGGCCTTCTCCGGCGCTTGTCAAACGGCGCGGAACACTGTATAATCATTATCAGATTTTTATTGATCCTCGGAGGTGGCTGAATGTCTCTTGCGGAAAAACGGCTGTTCCTGCTGGATATGGACGGCACGATCTATTTAAGCGAAACGCTCTTCGACGGGACGCTGGAGTTCCTGCGCTATGTGCGCGCCATCGGCGGCCGGTATTTGTTCCTGACGAACAATTCCTCGCGCGGGACCGACGCGTATATTGCAAAGATGGCCCGCTTCGGCATCGAGGCCTTCCCCGACGATTTTCTGACCAGCGCGGACGCGACGATCCGCTATCTGCGGGGCCGCTACTTGCCGGAGACGGTCTATTACGTCTGTGGGACGGAATCGCTGAAAAACCAGCTCCGGCTGGCGGGGCTGCGGGTCGCCGAGACGCTGCGGGACGATTGCGCCGTTGTGCTTCTGGGCTACGACACGGAATTGACGTATGAAAAGCTGGAAAATTGCTGCATTCTCCTGAACCGAGGCGCGGATTACGTCGCCACGCACCCCGATCTTGTCTGCCCGACATGGTACGGCAGCGCGCCGGACTGCGGCAGCGTGATTGAAATGCTCCATACCGCGACAGGCCGCCGCCCGAAGGTCATCGGCAAGCCCCAGCCCGAAATGGCGCTGCTGGCGATGGAGCAGACGGACTTCTCGCCGCGCGAAACGTGCCTCATCGGCGACCGGGTGTATACCGACATCGCCTGCGGCGTGAACGCCGGGATCGACACGATCTTCGTCCTGTCCGGCGAGGGCGTGATGGCCGATATTGAGAAATACGGCGTTCAGCCGACGTACTGTATGCAGAATATCCGCGAAGTCCTCAATACATTAGAAAAGGGAGAACCGAAATGAAGCTCAACAACAAGCGCACCATCCTGGTCGGCCTCGCGTTCTTGTCCATCTGCGCGTTCTGGCAGATGTATGACAGCATTGTGCCGCTGATCCTCACGAAGACCTTCCACATGAACGAAACGTTCTCCGGCGCGATCATGGCGGCGGACAACATTCTGGCGCTCTTCCTGCTGCCGTTCTTCGGCTCTGTCTCGGATAAGAGCCATTCGAAGCTCGGCAAGCGCATGCCCTTCATCCTCTTCGGCACCGGCTGCGCCATCATCCTTATGAACATTCTCCCTCTGCTCGACAACAGCTACGCCGCCCAGCCCTCCGGCTTCAAGACGGCCTCATTTGTCATCGTCCTCGGACTGCTGCTCGTCGCCATGGGAACGTACCGCGCTCCCGCCGTCGCCCTCATGCCCGACGTGACGCCAAAGCCGCTGCGCTCGCGTGCGAACGCCATCATCAATCTGATGGGCGCGGTCGGCGGCATTCTGTATCTCGGCGTTGCGGCAGTGCTCTATCCCAACTCCAAGACCGCCGGTTTGGATCATGTGAACTATCAGCCGCTGTTTATCGTTGTGTCGGCCATTATGTTCGTCGCCGTCGCCGTCCTCTTCCTCACGATCAGGGAGCCGAAGCTCACGGCGGAAAATCAGGCGCTTGAAAAGCAGCACCCGGAATGGAACCTTGCGCAGGACGACGGCAGCGGCCACGAGACGCTCCCGAAGCCCGTCAAAAAGAGCCTCGGCTTCCTGCTGGCCTCCATCGCGCTCTGGTTCATCGGCTATAACGGTGTGACGACGTGGTTCTCGACATATGTCGATGTCGTCATGGGGCAGGGCCTCGGCGGCGCATCGACCTGCCTGCTCATCGCCACGGCGGGCGCCATCGTCTCGTACATCCCCATCGGCCAGATCGCCTCAAAGATCGGCCGCAAGCGCACGATCCAGGGCGGCATCATCCTGCTTGCCGCCTGCTTTGCCAGCGGCTATGTGCTCACAACGACATTCTCCTCGATCAACGCCATCATGTTCGTCGTCTTCGCCCTCGTCGGCCTTGCCTGGGCCGCGATCAACGTCAACTCGCTTCCCATGGTCGTCGAGATGTGCAAGGGCTCGGATATCGGAAAATTTACCGGCTATTACTACACGGCCTCCATGGCCGCGCAGGTCGTCACGCCCATCGTCGCCGGTACGCTCATGCGAAAGATCGACTACCGCGTCCTGTTCCCGTATGCTGCGCTGTTCGTTGCGCTGAGTTTTGTGACCATGCTCTTCGTCCACCACGGCGACGCCAAGGCCGAGGCCAAGAAGGGGCTGGAAGCGTTCGAGGAAATGGACGACTGACCCCGTCCGCATAACCTACAGAACTCCGGCGAATCCGTACTGCTTTGCAAATTTTGAACGCAAAGCGTTTTTACAGCAGCCATTCAAAGGCAGCTGTTATCAAACTTGATGTACCGTAACAGGCGGCGCGTCGGAAACGGCCTCGACGGAACGAACCGCCGCCTATATGCGACGTCTCTTATCCTCTGAGCCCGTTTCCTCCTTTCCAAAACACAAATGCTTCGCTGGTTTGTGTTTTGGGTTTCAGTGCTGCTCAAGCCTATCTTAAATATAGCAAGAAAGAAGTCTGTAACTATGCTGACAATCTGCATCATCCTGATCGTGCTTCTGGCGCTCGATCTGCTGTTTACGCTGGCGCTGCGGTGCCGGAAGGGACACCGGGAGTGGGAGGTTCTCAAGAAGTACCGTTATGCCCACCGGGGCTATCACGACAAGCCCGTCGTCCCGGAAAACTCTCTGCCCGCCTTCCGCCGGGCCATCGAGCGCGGCTTCGGCGCGGAGCTGGACGTGCATCTTTTGAAGGACGGCACGCTTGCCGTCTTCCATGACTCTGATCTGAAGCGCTGCGCGAATGTCGAGGGCGAGATCGAGGATCTGACGCTGGACGAGCTGAAGCAGCTCCGGCTTGAGGGCACGGACGAGCAGATCCCGACCTTTGACGAGTTCTTGCCCTGTTCGAGCACGAAACGCCGCTCATCATCGAGCTTAAGACCGCGCGCGGCAACCATATGGCGCTGGCCAAGGCAGTCTGCGAGCGGCTGGACAGCTATCAGGGCGAGTTCTGCATCGAGTCGTTTGACCCCTTCGCGCTTATCGACGTGAAAAAGTTCCGCCCCGAAATCTGCCGCGGGCAGCTTTCTATGAATTTTGAGAAGGACAAGGCGGGCCTGCCGTGGTACAAGCGGTTCATCGCGGGCAATCTGCTTTTGAACTTCCTGACGGTCCCGGACTTTATCGCGTACAAGTTTGAAGACCGCAGCAGCTACTGCCTGCGCTCGTGCGTCCGCGTCTGGGGCGCGCAGGAGGTCGACTGGACGATCCGCACGAAGGAGGATCTGCTGACCTGCGAGGCCGCCGGAGGCATTCCGATTTTTGAGCGCTTCGATCCGGAGGCCTGAGTGTCCGTACATACGCCAAGTGAAAACAGGAACTGCCGCCCGGCCGGGCGGCAGTTCCTGTTTTCAGAGCAGCAGCGTCAGATGGTACACTGCGAACGCGGCCAGCCACGCAATGCAGCACTGGGAAAGCGCAATGAGTGCGGCTCGCAGCGCCGAACCCGTCTCGCGCCGGATGGCGGCGATGGCCGCTACGCACGGGGTATACAGAAGCGTAAAGACCAGAAAGCTCAGCGCGGCCTTCGCGGTAAAGAGCGTCGAGACGGCGGCTGTGCCCAGCAGGATCTGAAGTGTGCTGACGACGGATTCCTTTGCGATAAAGCCGGTGATCAGCGCCGTCGCGCAGCGCCAGTCCGCGAAGCCCAGCGGCGCAAATATGGGTGCGAGCCAGCGCCCGACCATGGCAAGCAGGCTCTGCTCGCTGCTCGTCACAACGTCCAGCCGGGTATCGAAGCTTTGCAGGAACCAGATGACGATGGTTGCAAGGAAAATAACAGTAAAGGCGCGCTCGATAAAATCCTTCGCCTTGTCCCAGAGCAGAAGCGCGACGCTTTTTACGCTCGGCAGCCGGTAATTCGGCAGCTCCATCACAAACGGGACCGGACGGCCCCGGAAGGCGGATTTGAGCACGAGCGCGGAGAGAATGCCGAACAGGATGCCGAGCACATACAGCCCGATCATCACAAGCGCTGCATACTTCGGGAAAAACGCCGCCGAGAAAAACGCGTAGATCGGAATTTTTGCCGAGCAGCTCATAAAGGGCGTGAGCAGGATGGTCATGGTGCGGTCGCGCTCCGACGGGAGCGTCCGCGCCGCCATGACTGCCGGGACCGTGCAGCCGAAGCCGATGAGCATCGGCACGACGGACTTGCCGGACAGGCCGATGCGCCGCAGCAGCTTGTCCATCACGAACGCCACGCGCGCCATATAGCCGGTGTCTTCCAGAATAGACAGGAAGAAAAAGAGCGTCACGATGATCGGCAGAAAGCTCAGAACCGCGCCGACGCCCTGAAAAATGCCGTCGATCACAAGGCTCTGCACGACGGGGTTCAGGTGATAGGCCGTCAGCGCCCGATCGACCACGACGGTTAGCGCATCAATGCCGGAAGCCAGCAGATCGCTCAGTCCCTGCCCGATCACATGAAATGTCAGATAGAAAATCAGCAGCATCACGCCGATGAAAATCGGGATGGCGGTATATTTTCCGGTCAGAATTTTGTCGGCACTGACCGAACGCAGACGCTCCTTGCTTTCGTGCGGCTTGACGACGCAGGCTTTGACCAGCGCTTCAATGAACGTATAGCGCATATCCGCGATGGCCGCGTTGCGGTCAAGTCCGCGTTCCAACTCCATCTGGACGATGGAATGCTCGATCAGCTCCTTTTCGTTCTGATCGAGGCGCAGCTGCTCCAGCACGGCTTCATCGCCGTCGATGACCCACGTCGCCGCGAAGCGGACGGAAAGCCCCGCGCGCTGCGCATGGTCCTCGATCTGGTGGCAGACGGCGTGGATGCAGCGGTGGACAGGTCCGGGGGCGCAGAAATCGACGACGGCGGGCAGGCGCTTGTCCTCCGCCGTGCGCACAGCCGCCTCGATCAGCGCCTCGACCCCGTCGCCGGAGGCCGCGCAGATGGGCACGACGGGAACGCCCAGCTGCTGCGAGAGCTTATCCGTGTCGATGCTGCCGCCGTTGCCGGTCAGCTCGTCCATCATGTTGAGCGCCAGCACCGTCGGCACGCGCAGCGTCAATAATTGGAGCGTCAGATAGAGATTGCGCTCTAAATTGGTCGCGTCGACAATATTGATGATGCCGTCCGGCTTGTTTTTCAGAATAAAATCGCGTGTGACGATCTCCTCCGCCGTGTACGGGCGGAGCGAGTAAATGCCCGGCAGATCGACGACGGTGCAGTCCTTCTGCCCGCGCACCGGGCCGGATTTCTGGTCGACCGTCACGCCGGGGAAATTGCCGACGTGCTGGTTTGAACCGGTCAGTTGGTTAAAAAGCGTCGTTTTGCCGCAGTTCTGGTTGCCAGCCAGTGCGAAGATCAGTCTGCGTCCTCCTCAATCGTGATGCTGCGCGCATCCTCCTTGCGCAGCGTGAGCGTATAGCCGCGCAGAAACAGCTCCATGGGGTCGCCCATGGGCGCAATTTTGCTGACATGCACGCGCGTATGCGGAATGAGGCCCATATCGAGCAGCCTGCACCGGAGGACCCCTTCGCCGCCGACTGCTGTAATCACGCCGGAATGTCCGACGGAAAGTTCGTCAAGCGTCATAAATCGCATTCCTTTCTCCATTACATTCTGAATGTTAGGATAATCTAACTTTCAAGAAAATGCAAGAAAAACCGTTCGGATGCGACAAAAATTTTTCTGTCCGCGCAGTTTACAAAATCGTCACGCCCTCGGCCGCCCGGTATGCTATGATATACTACAGATACAAGGAGGCCGACGCATGAATATTCTCTTTTTCCTGACGCCGAAGGCGATGTGCGCCTATATAGAGTCCGACGACACGCTGCGGCAGGCGATGGAACGGATGGAGCATTCCGGCTATGCGGCACTGCCCGTACTGGACAAGAGCGGGAAATACTGCGGCGTTGTTACCGAGGGCGACCTGCTCTGGACGCTCAAGCGCCTGTGCGTGATGGACTTGCGCCAGACCGAGGAGCATTCCATTTCCGAGATCGAGCACCGCCGCACCGTGCAGCCTGTGCGGGTCGACACGCGCGTGGAGGATCTGATCTCCGTCGCCGCCGAGCAGAACTTCGTCCCCGTGATCGACGACAAGGGCGATTTCATCGGCATCGTCACCCGCAGCCGCATTCTCCGGTATTACTTACAGACGAATTTCCCGCACGAATAATTTTCCTCCGCTGGTTTAATCCTCCGTTTTTTGGCACATACTTAGCCTCGGAGGTGCAAAATCATGCAAACAAACGAAAATCATCCGAACCGGAAGCGGATCCGGAGCTTTTTCCGTGAAAAGGGCTACTACATCGTTCTGGCGCTGTGCGTATGCGCGGTAGGCGTTTCGGGCTGGCTGTTCGTGTCCGGCGCCATCGCCGAGAAGAAAGCACTGCGGCAGGAGACGATGTCCATTGCCACCAGCGCGGAAGAACCGGCCAAAAATCCGTCCGCCGAACAGAAGCCGGCCCCGACCGCCGCTGCGGAGGAGGAAACGGCTCCGGCTGCTGCCATAACAGACGAATCTGTGCGCGAGGCGGCAAAAAACGTGCGCGTCTGGCCAGTCTCCGGCGGCACACAGGCCGCTTACAGTGTCGATGCGCTGCAGTATAACGCCACGACACAGGACTGGCGGACGCACGCGGGTGTCGATCTGGCTGCGTCGGTCGGAACGCCGGTCAAGGCCGCGGGTTCCGGCGTCGTGACGGCGGTTTATGACGATGAATTCCTCGGCACGACCGTCGTCATCAACCACCCGGACGGCCACGTCTCGCAGTATTCCAATCTCGCCGTCATGCCGTCCGTCTCGGCGGGCGACAGCGTAGAGGCCGGGCAGACCATCGGCGCCGTCGGCGAAACGGCTCTGCTCGAAATTGCGGACGAACCGCATCTGCACTTTGCCGTCTATGCCAACGGCGACACCATCGACCCGGCAGAATTCATCCGATAAACGCAGACAAGCGCCGCAGCAGCCGCTGCGGCGTATTTCTTTGCAACAGATTCTGTTTTTCTGCGACTATATAGGTGAGACGTCTCAAAGGAACAAAACGACAGGAGGGATGGATACGGATGACAAGACCATTCTGCGGCGGCTGAAGCGGGGTGACGCGGCAGCACTGGAGGCTGCCGTGCGGCAGTACAGCGGATATGTAACAGCTGTGATTGGCAATCAGCTTGGCCCGTGCGCTGCCGCAGAAGACATTGAAGAACTGGCCTCCGATGTGTTTGTCGCGCTGTGGCGCGCACCGCAGCCGCTTCGGACGGAGCATCTGCGCGGCTGGCTGGGCAAGGTCGCGCGCAACCAGGCGATCAGCTTTTTGCGCAGGCAGCACATGCAGCTCATCCGGGACGAGGACTGCATCCTCGTCGACGACCGCGACGCGCAGAAGCTGCTGGAGGCGAAGGAGCGCAGCGCGCTTTTAAACGCAGCGCTGGCAGCGCTCAAGCCGGAGGACCGGGAAATTTTTCTGCGCCGGTATTACTACAACCAGACAGCCGGACAGATCGCGGAGGCGCTGCATATGAACCCCAGCACGGTCCGCAGCCGCCTTTTGCGCGGACGGCAGGCGCTGAGGACGGAATTACAGAAAGGAGACGTGCAGATTGAAGATCTCTGTGCAGAGCCTGTTTGAGGATTATGAGGAAAACGCCGTTTCGCTGAGCCGGGACGCGGACGCGGAGCGGATTTTGGAAAAAACAAAGGCCAAGCTGCCGGGGCTGAAAAAGCGGCGGCCGGTCGGCCTTGTGCTGATCGCAGCGGCGGCCGTCGCCGTTTTGTGCGGCGCGGCGGCGATCGTGCATTACGCGTCGGTCCGGGACGGTGCGGGAAGCTACATCATGCCGGACACGCTCCGCTATGACGAGGAAAACAAAAAGACGATTCTGGTGGACACGCCGTTTGAGTGGAACAACCCCATCAGCTTCGATACCGAGGGCCGGACAAAGGGAAAGGTCTGCGGTATGCGGCTCGGTTGGCTGCCGGAGGGCTGGGGCACGGGCTACACCCAGACGGCCTATGACGTGATCGCCCAGCGGGACGCCGAACAGGCGCAGAGTCTGCCGCAGGACGAGCGGGAGCTGGTGGTCTATACCTACGACCTCTTTGCCGTGCAGGACGTGCGGAAGGACTACAGCGTGCAGTGTATGTCCGCCAACACGGTCGCCGGGTGCGACTTCCTCTGCGGCGGTACGCGGACGGAGATCACAAAGCAGGGGACGATCGGCCCCTACGACGCGTCGTGGGTCGAGACGCACTGGCAGCACGCAAGTCCGGGCTCCGACGCGCCGGAGGAGTGGACCACGCAGATGCTTCTGCTGTACGACCCGGAGAAGCTCTGCGTCGTCATTATCAGCGCCGGCTGGGACGATGCGGAACGGATCGCGGCGAATCTGGAGATTGTGGAGACCTCCGTTGACGCCCCGCAGCCCGATCTGACGAACGGCAGAGGGTTCCGCTGGATCGGCGGCGTCGGATAGTCGGAAACGGCCTTGCCGGAACGAGGCCCCGCTGTTTGCGGAGCCTCTTATCCTCTAAGGCCGTTTCCTCCTTTTTCCCGTCGAACCGCTGATGCTGGGTTCGCCGGGAAGCCGTGGCCTTGCCGGAACGAGGCCTGCGATAAGCCAAAAGCCTCCTCTTACCGCGCGCGACGCGGCAAGAGGAGGCTTTGAGGGGACTGCGGCGAAGCTGTACTGCCTTGCAAATTTCAAACGCAAAGCGTTTTCACCGCAGATATTGAATCGCAGCTGCTTGCAAATTCGGTGTACCGTAACAGGCGGCGCGTACCATAGCGCCCGTAGGGTGAGTATGTGTGCTCGCAGCGACTATAAAGCGGGTGCTTGCATGAACTGCACCCGCAGGATGCACCAAACGTAATCCAGCGCCCCTTTTCTTCCCCATCTTTTCCGGCAAGGCGGAAAAGATGGGACCGCCGGAGGCATTGGCGCTCACGGGCCGTGATGCACGGAAGCTTGACAAATCTCTCGTTTGCAGGTAAAATGTAGACCCTTCCATACGGACAAATGCCGCAGGAAGGCGCTTTATCACAAACAAGGAGATACTGTTATGAAAAAGAATCAACTTCTTGCCCTGCTGCTGGCGGCTGTGATGCTGCTGGCCGTGCTGACCGGCTGCGCCGCGAAGACGGAGCCTGCACAGGAAGAACCCGCCCAGAGCGAGACGGCTCCGGAAACGGAAACATCTGCCCCCGCAGAAGAAGAACCGGCTCCCGCAGAGGAACCGGAAGCAGAGGACACCGCCTCCGCCGTTACCCTGACCGACATGACCGGCCGCGAGATCACGCTGGACGCGCCCGCAGAGCGCGTCGTCGCGCTGACGGCCTCCGACTGTGAGATCCTCTACGCGCTGGGCGCGGGCGATCGGCTGGTCGGCCGCGGCGAATACTGCGACTATCCGGCGGAGGTCCTGGACGTTCCCTCCGTCCAGTCCGGCTACGACACGAACATCGAGCAGATCATCGCGCTCGAGCCGCAGGTGCTGCTCATGAGCACCATGGCCCAGACCGACGAGCAGGTGCAGCAGCTGGAGGCCGCCGGCGTCCGCGTCGTCGTGAGCGACGCGCAGGACATCGAGGGTACCTATACCGCCATCAGCATGATCGGCGAGCTGGTTGGCCGGCAGGCCGAGGCTGCGTCCATTGTCGAGAGCATGCAGAAGACCTTCGACGAGATCAAGGCAAACGCCGGGGACGGAACGAAGACCGTTTACTTTGAGGTCTCCCCGCTGCAGTACGGTCTCTGGACGGCAGGCTCCGGCACGTTCATGGACGAGATCGCCAATATGCTGGGCCTGACGAACTGCTTTGCCGACGTGACCGGCTGGGGCGAGATCTCCGAAGAGCAGGTGCTTGAGCGCAACCCGGATTATATCGTGACCATCTCCATGTACTTTGGCGAGGGCCCGACGCCGGAGGAGGAGATCCTCTCCCGCACCGGTTGGGAAAACGTCACCGCTGTCAAAAACGGCAAGATCCTCAATCTGCCGAACAACGAGCTGTCCCGCCCGGCCCCGCGTCTGGCCGACGGCGCGAAGGCTCTGTATGACTTTGTCTACGGCGAATAATCCGGAAATACCACTCTGAAAACAGGAGGCACAGCATGCGCCGGTATCACGAAACGTTCAGACTCTGGGAATACCTGCTCTTTACGCTCGTGACGCTGGCCGTGCTGTGCCTCTGCGTCTGCGGGGGGAGCGTCCGCATTCCGCTTGCGGACACGCTTGCCTATTTTGCCGCGAGGCTCACGGGCGGTCAGCCGCCCGCGGGCCTCGTCTCGTCCATCCTGCCCATCCGTCTGCCGCGTGTTTTGTGCGTGGCGCTGACGGGCGCAGCGTTGTCTCTGGCGGGCGCGGCAATGCAGGGACTGCTCAAAAACCCGTTGGCCGACGGCTCGACGCTCGGCGTTTCGTCCGGCGCGTCGCTCGGCGCGGTCATTGCCATTGCCTTCGGCGTGACGCTGCCGGGTCTGCCGTTCGCGGGGACAATGGGTATGGCGATCGTGTTCGCGTTCTTATCGCTGCTTGTCATTCTCGGCCTTTCCTATAAGCTCGACCGTTCTCTGTCGACGAACACGATCATCCTGATCGGCGTGATCTTCTCCATGTTCGTCTCCAGCATTATGAGCATCGTCATCACCTTCGCTGCCGACAAGGTCCAGCGTATCACGTTCTGGACGATGGGCTCCCTGAGCGGCAGCACATATCAGAATGCCGCTGTGCTGGCAGGCGCGCTTTTGATCTGCGGCACGGTCATCCTGCTGCACGCGCAGATCCTCAACGCCTTTGCCGTTGGGGAGGACAACGCCCGGCAGATCGGCGTGGACGTGAAGCGGGCCAAGCTCGTGCTGCTCATTATGGTTTCCATGCTCATCGGCGTGTGCGTGTCCATCGGCGGGACGATCGGCTTTGTCGGCCTTGTTACGCCGCATATGGCGCGGATGCTGGTCGGGCCGAACCACAAGCGGCTGCTTCCGGCGGCGATGTTCGGCGGAGCGGTCTTTCTGATGCTGGCCGATCTCATTGCGCGCATTCTATTGAATCCGCTGGAGCTGCCCATCGGCGTGGTCACGAGCTTTGTGGGCGCGATCGTATTCGTGGTGATCTTCTATCAGTCGAGAAAGGAGCACTGATATGCCGATGCTGGATGTCGACCGTCTTTCGGTGCGGTACGGGACAAAGCAGATCGTCGATGCTCTCTCCTTTTCCGTTTCCGAGGGGCAGTGGCTCATGATCGCAGGCCCGAACGGGGCAGGCAAATCGACAGCGCTTGCCGCCATCACGCAGGGGACGCCGTATACGGGCCGCGTGCTGTTTGAAGGACAGAATGTAAGGAGCATGAAGCCCGCGCTTCGCGCGCGGGCCATCGGCGTTCTGGCGCAGAACCACTTTGTCGGCTACGGCTTCACAGTCGAGGAGGTCGTGCGCCTTGGGCGCTTCGCCTATGCAGGAGGCGTGTTCGGCCGCAGCCAGGAGGACGACGCCGGGCACGTCGAGCAGGCGCTGACGCTCACCGGCCTGCAGGACAAGCGGCGGCAGTCGGTTCTGACGCTCTCCGGCGGCGAGCTGCAGCGCACGTTCCTTGCGCAGGTTCTGGCGCAGGACCCGAAGCTCCTGCTGCTCGACGAGCCGACGAACCATCTCGATCTCATCTATCAGAAGCAGATCTTCGCCCTGATCGGCCAGTGGCTGCAAACGCCGGGCCGCGCTGTGGTGAGCGTGGTGCACGATCTGTCTCTTGCGCGGGCCTTTGGCACGGATGCGCTGCTGATGGACAGCGGCCGCAAGATCGCACTGGGCCGGGCGAACGACGTCCTGACCCCCGCAAATCTTGACCGGGTCTACGGCATGGATGTTGCCGCGTGGATGCGCGGATTGTACAGACAGTGGGCCGAATAAGCCGCTGACACCGTATGGAGAATGCTGCCGACAGGAAAAAACGCCGCCCAGCCGGGCGGCGTTTTTTGAATTTTGATTACTCGTCCTCTTCGGAGTCCTCGTCTTCCATGTCGAACTCCAGCTCTTCGCCGCAGTTCGGGCAGGTCGTCGCGCCCTCGTCGAGCATTTCCTCGTCGATGGTGATGACTTCGCCGCAGGTGGGGCACTTGACCTCATAGAGCGTTTCGCTGCCGAAGTCGTACTCGTTCTGATCGTTGTCGTCCTCGTCGTCTTCGTAGTCCTCGTCTTCGTCGTAGTCGTCATACTCGTCGTCATCGTCGTCCATCAGGTAATCGTCGATGTTGTCGAGATCCTCTTCGATGCAGTCGAGCTCATCGGAAATGCAGTCCACGACTTCTTCCAGATCGGAAACATTCTCAGCCACGTCCTGAAGCATACTGATGATCTCAGAGATCAGTTTGCCCTCGTTAGTTTCGGTGTCGAGCTTCATGCCCTCCATCAGGCCCTTGAGATATGCGGATTTTTCAGAAAGCGTCATCGTAAAATCTCCTTTCCGGCGGTTTGCCTTTCGCTGACGTTTGGATTAACCCTTGACTCGGCCCAGATATTCGCCCGTGCGGGTGTCGATCTGGATCTTTTCGCCCTCGTTGATGAACAGGGGAACCTTGATCTCCGCGCCCGTCTCGACGGTCGCGGGCTTGGTGACGTTGGTAGCGGTGTCGCCCTTGACGCCCGGATCGGCCTTGGTAACGGTCAGCTCGACGAAGTTCGGCGTTTCGACGCTGAAGACGTTGCCCTTGTAGCTCAGGAGCTTGACCGGGGTGTTTTCCTTGATGAACTTGAAGGAGTCGTCGAGCATATCCTTGCTGACGGGAACCATGTCGTACGTCTCCTGATCCATGAAGTAGTACAGATCGCCGTCGTTGTAGCTGTACTCATAATCCTTGCGCTCGATGAAAGCCTCTTCGAACTTTGCAGTCGGGTTGAAAGAGGTCTCGGTCACGGCGCCGGTCACGACGTTCTTCATCTTCGTGCGGACGAATGCAGCGCCCTTGCCGGGCTTGACGTGCTGGAACTCCACGACCTGCATGATCTTGCCGTCCATCTCAAATGTTTTACCGTTTCTGAAATCGCCAGCGGTAATAGTAGCCATAAAAATATTCCTCCAATATACGTGTAGAATACACCAACAAATAAAATAGCGTTTTGATTTTACACTATTTTGCTCGGCTTTTCAAGATATTTTATAAAATAATCAAATTTTTCGGGCTCTTCGTCAGGATCTCGCAGCCGGTTTCGGTGATGACGGTCACATCCTCGATGCGCACGCCGAATTCGTCCGGGATATAGATGCCCGGCTCTGCCGATACGACCGCGCCTGCGGGCATGGGCTTGTCGTTGCGCGTGTTGGCATACGGCCCCTCATGGATGAGAAGGCCGAGACTGTGGCCGTAGCTGTGGCCGAACAGCCCCTCAAAGCCTGCGGCGTTGATGACATTCCGCGCGGCTGCGTCCATTTCCCTGCCGGCCACGCCCGCCTTCGTCGCGGCGATGCCCGCCAGCTGCGCTTCAAGCACGGTATGGTAGACCTTGTCCATCTTCTCGGACACGTAGCCCAGCGCGATGGTGCGGGTCATGTCGGAGCAGTAGCCGTGGTACAGGCAGCCGAAATCCATGGTGACGAAATCGCCGTACTGCAGAACGCGCTCGGACGGAACGCCGTGCGGCAGGCTGGTGTTGGGGCCGGAGACGGTGATGGGGTCGAACGACGGGCCTTCGGAGCCGTATTTGTAGAGCCGGTAGATCAGCTCCGCGCATAGCTCCTTTTCCGTCATGCCCGGATGGATGACGTTCAGCAGATCGTCAAAGGTGCGGTCGGTGATCTCCTGCGCCTTTTTCATGTATTCGATCTCCCACGGCTCCTTGCTTGCGCGCGGGGCGTTGATCTCGGCAGCGTAGGGATGCAGGACGGCGTTGAGCTTCGTGTTGTAGAGCGTATATTCCTCCACGGTCAGCGTATCGTCCTCAAAGCCGATGGTCTTGACAGTATTGTCGGAAATGGCCTCGTTGATCAGCTTTGTGTACGGGTGCTCCGTATCGACCATCTTCACGGCAAAGCCCGGCAGGTTTTTCTGTGCCGACTCAATATAGCGGAAGTCGGTGAAATAATAGCTCTGCGTCTTGCAGATGACGGCGACGCCCTCTGCGATGCAGTATTCCGCGGCATACTGCCGGTTGTGCTTCGAGGTCAGCAGCAGCGCGTCGACCTCGCCCTTTGCGATGAGCTTCTGGTACTTTTCAATGTTTTTCATGTTGGATCCTCCATTTTCCGATTGCAATAAAGGGAAGCTCGGCCACGTGCCGGAGCTTCAGCCATATGGTATGGTTATGAATTGCCGAGATCAGGATCGACTGCACCCCCGCGCAGTTTGCGCCCAGTACGTCCGTGTAGATCTGATCGCCCACGAGCGCGCAGCGGGCCGGTTCCAGCGAAAAACGCGCCAGACACGCGCGGATGCCGCGCGAAAAGGGCTTTTTCGCGTGCGTGATGCAGTCCAGCCCGTATTTCTCGCAGAAGGTCACAACGCGCGGCTTTCTGCTGTTTGACACGACGCAAAGGCCGATCCCGGAGGCCTGCATGGCTCCCAGCCACGCGGCCATTTCCGGCGTCGGTTCGCTCGTCGTGTAGGGGACGATGGTGTTGTCAAAATCCAGCATCAGGAACGAGACGCCGCGCGCGGTCAGATCCTCGGCGCGCACGTCGGTCAGATGCGGGTAGATCATGCGGGGCAAAAATGAAAACGGCATAGCTTTTCCTGCAATCTCATAGTTTTATACATAGCATTATATCACAGGAAAGGCGGCTTGTCCATGATTCTGTATCCATTTCCGCCCGGTTCAGCCTTGAAATGCGGCATTGCGGGCTTTGATGAAGAAAAAAGAGAACCCGCCGCGGAGCTGTACCTGCTTGCGCCGGGCGCTGTGCCGCCTGCGGAATTTGACGGCGGATATCTGTTCTGCGAAGCGCCGGGCTGTCGCGACACGCGGCTTCTGCAGCCCGTACAGACTGCCGCGCCGGATGCGCCCGCCGTCTGGTGCGACACGCAGGTCTCCGGCGGCAGTCTGGAGGGATACCTGCGCGGGCTGCTCCCGGTCTGGGGGGACCGGCTCTGGGTATATCTCGTGCCCATCCGGATGCTGTTCCCCGTCCCATGCCCCTCCGGTGTCGGAACGCCGCTTGACGAAACGGCGGCGGACGCGCTGACCGCGCGGCACCCATCGCATTTCTCCCCGGAGCTTGTCTGCCGCTACTGCTTTTTCCGGGACGAAGACGGGGACGCGCACGTCTTCCTGTACGACACGGAGGAGACCTGCCGGGAAAAGCTGAACCTCCTGCGAAGGCTCGGTGTGCGCCGGGTATTTGGGGAGATTCCGCAGACATAAGGAAACCCTGACCAAAATCAGAAGCAGCCGGTAGGGGCAGACACTGAAAATCCGGCATAAATGGATTTGAACAAACAAATAAGGCTCCCCCGTCTAAATAAGAGAGGGAGCCTTTGAAGCCTGAACCCGCGCTTACTGCGCCGTTTCCGACAATTCGAGGCCGGGGTTGCGTTTGAGGATGAAGTTGATCGACCACTGCGAGGCGAAGACCAGCAGGCTCCGGCCGCGGTAGTCCTCGAGAAGCTCCGCGTCGGTGGACAGGTACAGATCCTTGAGATCCGTGACCGGCGCTTTGGTGATGAACCGCAGCTGCTCATACGGCAGCTGCTGCATACGCAGGTCGACGCCGTATTCGGCCTTCATGCGGTACTGGAAAACGTCGAACTGCAGCGTGCCGACGACGCCGACGATGACCTCCTCCATGCCGGAATTCGGCACCTTGAAGATCTGAATCGCGCCCTCCTGCGCGATCTGCTCGGTTCCCTTGAGGAACTGCTTGCGCTTCATGGAGTCCTTGGCGCTGACGCGGGCGAAGTGCTCCGGCGCGAAGGTCGGGATGCCGCCGAATTTGAACTTTTTGCCCGGTACGGTGATGGTATCGCCGATGGAGAAAATGCCGGGGACGAACACGCCGATGATATCGCCCGCGTAGGCCTCGTCGACGATCTCGCGCTCGGAGGCCATGAGCTGCTGCGGCTGCGACAGGCGCATTTTCTTGCCGCTCTGCACGTGATAATATTCCGCGTCGCGCTGGAACTGGCCGGAGCAGATG
>OJKY01000836.1_pt1 | contig 21632 bp, 16 predicted proteins | sample 1596571 | NCBI WGS metagenome assembly OJKY01 (sample SAMEA4350170, study PRJEB24818) | metagenome | biome: human; feature: gut; material: faeces | place: Denmark | collected 2013-09 | reverse complement strand
ACCGGGACGCAGTTGTTCCGTTACCTGCTGTCGATCGGCGGCTCGGTGATCGTGAATTATGCCGGGTTGAAATTTTTCGTGGAGTTCTGCGGATTGTGGGCCACGCCGTCGCAGATGCTGGCGACTTTCGTCACGATGATCTACAGCTATCTGGCCGCCAAATACTTCACCTTCCGCTATGCGGAGGTCTGACGGTCTCCTGCCGTGTAGAGTCTCCGACGGCTCGGTCGCTTCGTAAATCCCGGCGCGGCATATTGGCGGGCGAGGTCCTCGTGGATCGTCGTTTTGAAAATGGTGATTTTACAGCGTTTCATGGCGTGCTGTTTTGCGGGAATTTCCGTTGCCGGTCTCTTCCCTGAGTTTTTGCAGTTCGTACATCCGGTCGCGGAATTTCGCCGCGGCGAGGAAGTCGAGCGACTTGGCCGCACGCTCCATGTCTTCGCGCGCCTTGACGATCAGCGCATCGAGGTTTTCGCTCGCGGCATAAGTCTTCTGCACGTCCGCCGCAGCCATGTAATGATCCTCGGCGATGGGGTAGACCGCCGCGATTTCCGGTACGTCGGTCCGCGTGGTCAGCAGCGTGCTCTGTCCCGAACCGCTTCGCTGTGCGCGGCGCGGCAGCATGCCGTGCTCCATGTTGTAGCGCACCTGCTTCTCGCGGCGGCGGTTGCTCTGCTCGATGGCGTAGCGCATCGAATCGGTGCAGGTGTCGGCGTAGAGGATCACGTTGCCCTGCGAGTGGCGCGCGGCGCGCCCGGCGATCTGCGTGAGCGACCGGACGTTGCGCAGGAAACCCTCCTTGTCGGCGTCGAGGATCGCCACGAGCGCCACCTCCGGCAGGTCGAGTCCCTCGCGCAGCAGGTTCACGCCCACCAGCACGTCGAACATGCCGGCGCGCAGGTCCTCGAGAATCTGGATGCGTTCCAGCGTGTCGACGTCCGAGTGGATGTAGCGGTTGCGCACGCCCACGCGGTCGAAGTATTTCGAAAGCTCCTCGGCCATGCGTTTGGTGATGGTCGTCACGAGCACCTTGTCGTCGTTCTTCACGCGTTTGTCGATCTCCCCGATCAGGTCGTCGATCTGGTTCAGCGTCACGCGCACCTCCAGCGGCGGGTCCACGAGGCCCGTGGGGCGGATCAGCTGTTCGACGATCACGCCCTCGCTCTTCATCAGCTCGTAGTCCGCGGGCGTGGCGCTCACGTAGATCGACGTGCCCTGCAACTGTTCGAACTCCGAGAAGGTCACCGGGCGGTTGTCCTTGGCGGCCGGGAGGCGGAAGCCGTACTCCACGAGGTTCTCCTTGCGGGCGCGGTCGCCGCCGAACATGGCGTGGACCTGCGGCAGGGTGACGTGGCTCTCGTCCACGACCATCAGGTAGTCCTTCGGGAAATAGTCGATCAGGCAGAAGGGGCGCGTCCCGGCGGCGCGGCCGTCGAAATAACGCGAATAGTTCTCGATGCCGGGGCAGTAGCCCAGCTCCTTGATCATTTCAAGGTCGTACTCCACGCGCTGCTTGATGCGCTGCGCCTCCATCGGACGTCCGGCGCGTTCGAAAAACTCGATCTGCTTGCCCAGATCGAGATAGATCTGCTGCACGGCGGCGTTGATGCGCTCTTTGGTCGTCACGAACAGGTTCGTGGCGTAGAGCGTGATGCTGTCGAGCGAGGCGATGCGCTGTCCCGTTACGGGGTCGATCGACTGGATGGCCTCGACCTCGTTGTCGAAGAACATCACGCGGAAGCACTGGTTGCCGAACTCGCCGAAGGCCGCCATGATGTCCACCGTGTCGCCGTTGACGCGGAACGTCGCAGGCTCCAGTTCGCGTTCGGTGCGGGTGTAGAGCGCCTCGACGAGCTTGTAGAGGAAATGCTTGTAGCTGACGACCTGGCCGACCTTGATGTTGATGGCCGTGGCGTGGAAGTCCGCCGGGTTGCCCGCGCCGTAGAGGCACGAGACGCTCGACACGACGACGACGTCGCGGCGTCCCGAGAGCAGCGTGGCGACCGTGCCGAGGCGCATCTTCTCGATCTCGGCGTTGATCTGGAGGTCTTTCTCGATATAGGTGTCCGTCGAAGGCAGGTAGGCCTCCGGCTGGTAGTAGTCGTAATAGGAGACGAAATACTCCACGGCGTTCTCCGGGAAGAAGTTGCGGAACTCCCCGTACAACTGCGCCGCGAGGGTCTTGTTGTGGCTCAGGACCAGCGTCGGACGGTTCAGCCGCGCGATGACGTTGGCCACCGTGAAAGTCTTTCCCGAACCCGTGACGCCCAGCAGCGTGTTGTGTTTGGAACCGTGTTCGATCGAGCTGACGAGCTGTCCGATCGCCTCCGGCTGGTCGCCCATCGGGGCGTAGTCCGATACGAGTTTGAAATCCATGGGGCAAAGTTACATATTTTTATCGGATATAGAACGGAAATCACGGGCTGCGGCGTATGTCCTGCAACATTCTTGATATTTTTCCGTATCTTTGTACGCTATGATCGACCGGGAAACAGTAGACCGCATTTACGCCGCCGCCAATATCGTGGATATTGTCGGCGACTACGTCACGCTCAAACGCAAGGGCGTGAACTATCAGGCGTGCTGTCCGTTCCACAACGAGAAAACCCCGTCGTTCGTCGTGTCGCCCTCGAAGGGCGTCTACAAGTGTTTCGGATGCGGCAAGGGCGGCAACGCCGTGACCTTCCTGATGGAACACGAGAACATCACCTATCCCGAGGCCCTGAAGATGGTGGCCAAGCGCTACGGCATCGAGGTCAAGGAGAAGGAGATGACCGAGGAGGAGGTGCGCCGCAACGACGACCGCGAGTCGATGTTCGCCCTGAACGGCTGGGCCGCGGAGTACTTCGCCAACTACCTCCACCGCGAGACCGAAGGGCAGAGCGTGGGACTCGCCTATTTCCGCCAGAAGCGCGGAATGACCGACGCCACGATCCGGAAATTCGGCCTCGGGTTCTGCCCGGCGAAGGGCGACCGGATGTCGAAGGATGCGCTGGCGGCGGGTTACAAGCAGGAGTTTCTCGTCTCGACGGGACTTTCGCTGCAACGCGAGAGCGACGGGTCGCTCTACGACCGCTTCCGCGACCGGGTGATCTTCCCCGTGCACAACATTTCGGGGCGCATCGTGGCGTTCGGAGGCCGCACGCTGCGCACGGACAAGCAGGTGGCCAAGTACCAGAACTCCCCCGAAAGCGAGATATACAGCAAGAAACGCGAGCTTTACGGTCTCTATTTCGCCAAGAAGGCCATTCAGCAGCAGGACTTCGCCATCATGGTCGAGGGCTATACCGACGTGATTTCAATGCACCAGGCGGGGGTGGAGAACGTCGTGTCGTCGTCCGGCACGTCGCTCACGACGGAGCAGATACGCCTGCTGAACCGCTTTACGAAGAATATCACGGTGATCTACGACGGCGACTCGGCGGGTATTCACGCTTCGCTGCGCGGTATCGACATGATCTTGAAGGAGGGCATGAACGTGCGCGTGGTGCTGCTGCCCGAGCCGGAGGACCCCGATTCGTTCGCGCGCAGCCATACGGCATCCGAGTTGCAGGAGTATATCCGCGCCAACGAACAGGATTTCCTGGAGTTCAAGGCCAAACTGCTGTTGCAGGACGCGCAGGGCGATCCGATCCGGAAAGCGGCGCTGATCGCTGACATGGTGCAGTCGGTGTCGCAGATTCCCGACCCGATCCAGCGCTCGGTCTACATCAAGGAGTGCGCGCGGATCATGGACATCGACGAGCAGATCCTCATTTCGGAGGTGGCGCGCAAGCGCATGACTACGTCGGGCGACCGCGAGACCGACGAGTTCCTGCGCCGTCAGACGACCCTCCGGCAGCGGGAGGTGAAACAGCCCGAGGTGGAGTTCGTCAAACAGGTCGAGGCGGGGAGCAGCTTCGAGACGCTGGAGCGCGAGATCGTGAAGTACCTGCTCAAGTACGGGCACTGCTCGTTCGACTTCAAGGAGGGGCGGACGATGGTGGCGTGCAATGTGGCGGAGGTGATTTTCTCGGAGCTGAGCGACGACAACATCGTCTTTCGCAATCCGGTCTACAACAAGATCATGGCCGCCTACCGCGAGCAGTGGGCGCAGCTGGGGACGGGGGTGGAGGTTCCGGCGCACGTCTTCCTGAACCACATCGACCCCGAGGTGTGCAACATGTCGGTGGACATCCTCACCTCGGACGACAACTACGTGGCCAGCGAGCTGTGGCGGCGCAAGGAGATACACATCGACACCGACGCCGAGATGCTGGCCGTGGGAGTTCCGAAGGCCGTGACGCTCTACAAGTCGAAGGTGATCGAGACGCTGATCAAGGAGTTGCAGGGCCGGCTGGGCGATGAACTTCCGGACGATGAGGAGAAGGAAATCATGCAGCGGCTGGCGGGCTATAACAAGGTGAAAGTAACCATTGCAAAGAAAATACAACGACTGATCCTATGACCCGTATTTGACGGGCCGCATTGAAGGGAGACTTCGGGATAAGGATTTTTAAAGAAAAAGGGGGCGGGTCTCGGGTCGTACACGCATCACTGCGCATACCGTGTGCAAACAGAAAATAAACAGAAAGATGTGTAAAACATATCAAAGATAAAAGAATTAGTTACCTTGACCGATTCCCACCCCCGCAATTAAAATCGCAATTTGTGTGCCGTTTTTGAGTATTATGAGTGAACAGAAAAAGATAAATATCCGGAACAAGCGCGCGACGTTCGACTATGAGATTCTGGAAGAGTACGTTGCGGGCATCGTGCTCGTCGGAACGGAGATCAAGTCGATCCGTGCCGGCAAGGCCTCGATGGTCGATACGTTCTGTTATTTCGACAAGGGCGAACTGTGGGTGCGCGGCATCAACATCGCCGAATACGCCTGGGGAACGTGCAACAACCACGTGCCGCGCCGCGACCGCAAGCTGCTGCTCACGGCTCGCGAACTGGACAAGCTCCGGCGCGCCTCGCAGGACAAGGGCCTCACGATCGTGGGCCTGCGGCTGTTCCTGAACGAGCGCGGCCTGGCAAAGGTCGTCGTGGGGCTGGCCCGCGGCCGCAAGTCGTACGACAAGCGCGAGTATCTGAAGGAGAACGACGCCAAGCGCGAGATGGACAAGGCCCTAAAGACTTATAGGCGATGAAAAAAGCCCTGTTTCTGGACGTCGACGGGACGTTGATCAGTTTCAAGACCCACGAAGTGCCCGTCTCGGCGCTCGCTGCGCTGCGTGAGGCCCACGCACGGGGTGTGCGGCTTTTTATCGCCACGGGGCGCGCGGCTGCCGACCTGGACGAGCTGGGCGAAATTCCTTACGACGGCGTGGCGGCGCTCAACGGCGCCGACTGCCTGATGCGCGACGGCCGCGTCGTGGCCCGGCATCCGATTCCGCGGTCCGATTTCGAGCGCGCCATGCAGCTTGCCGACCGTTACGGGTTCTCGCTGGCCTTCGAGCTGAACGAGGGGCTGTTCGTCAACCGTCTGTCGCCCGGCGCCGAGGAGTGGGCGCGGATGGTGGCGCATCCGATGCCGGTCGAAACGAATCTCTACGAGCTGTTCGACAATGCAGAGTGCTGCCAGATGTGCTTCTTCTTCGACCCCGAAACCCAGCGCCGGGTGATGGCCGAGCTGCCGTCGCTCGTGGCGACGCGCTGGTGTCCGGTTTTCGCCGACATCAACGTGAGGGGTGTCGACAAGGCGACAGGCATGGCCGAGTTCGCCGCGCATTTCGGCTTTGCGCACGACGAGACGATGGCTTTCGGCGACGGCGGCAACGACGTGGCAATGCTGCGGGCCGCAGGCGTGGGCGTGGCGATGGGCAACGCGTGCGACGAGGCGCTCGCCGCCGCGGACTACATAACGGCTTCGGTCGACGACGACGGGATTCGCCGTGCGCTGGAGCATTTCGGGGTGATTGATAAACGATAAGGAATATGTCTTTGATTCTATGTATTGAGACCGGAACGGATGTCTGTTCCGTGGGGATCGCCAAGGACGGCGAACTGCTGTCGCTGCGCGAGAGCGACGAGGGGCGCGACCACGCCCGCAAGGTTGGCGTGTTCGTCGACGAACTGCTGCGCGAGACGGACATTGCGCCCGACGATCTCGACGCCGTGGCTGTGGGTAAAGGTCCCGGATCGTATACGGGGCTGCGCATCGGTGTGTCGTTCGCCAAGGGACTTTGCTACGGCCTGCGGAAACCGCTGGTGGCCGTCGGGTCGCTGGACGCGCTGGCCGAGGTGGCCCGCGAGGACTACGAGGCGGGGATTCTCGCGGTCGACGGTTGGGACGGAGCTTACCTCTGTCCGATGGTCGATGCCCGGCGCATGGAGGTCTACGCGCAGGTTTTCGATGCCGAAGGGCGTCCGCAGAGCGAGGTCTCGGCCGAGGTGGTCGACGCTGGAAGTTTCCCGGCGTTCCGCGGTCAGGGGCGTCCGTTCGTGATCTTCGGCAGCGGAGCGCGCAAGTGTGCTGACATCCTTCCCGACGCGGTATGCGTGGAGGTGACTCCGTCGGCCCGCGGGCTTGCCCGTCTCGCCCAGCAGGCCCTCGACGAAGGACGCACGGAGGACATCGCCTATTTCGAGCCGTTCTACCTGAAGGATTTCGTCGTTACGACATCCCGCAAGAAACTGTTTTGAGCGGTTGTATGACCGAAGCGGACCTCGTGAAACTCCTGTCGGAACGGTTCTATGGCAATTTCGCCGACGAGACGGCCCGGCGGGTGCGCGATGCCGGGGCCGTGGACCTGTTGTACGGGGTGGCGACCGCGCCGCATCCGGAGTTGCCGAAGCCCGTCCGGCAGAAGGTGCTGTTTCGCAGCGCCTATGTGCTCGAACGGATCTGGTTCGGCGCCCCCGAGGCGTTTATGCCCCATGCGGAGGAGTTTTGCCGGCAGGATTTCGCGGCGTGCGCCAATGCCAGCGCGCGGCGTCATTTCGGCAAGATCATGGCCGACCTGCTGGGACGTTATACACCCGAATCGGGCGACCTGGAGCGGATCGCCGAGGCGGCCGCCGAATGGGCCGTGTCGCCGGAGTCCAAAGTCGCCGTGAAGGTCTGGGCCGTGGAGGTTCTGAAGCGCTGCCGGGAGCGTGTCGGCTGGGTCGCCGAATCGTGGGACGACATCGTGGAGGCGATGGCTCTCGACGCGACGCCGGGCATCGAAAGCCGGATGCGCAAAAGCTGGAAGGCGAGGCCGTAACCGGACCGGAATGAAATGAAAACCCCGCTGGTATCAGCGGGGTTTTTCATTTCGGGCGGGCGGCTATTTCACGCCGCCGATCTGCGCGCGGAGGCGTTTCTTGAAATTGTCGCCGATGATCGTCATTCGGTCCGTGGTCTCGAACAGCGCGGCCTTGTTGCTCTCGTAGGCTGCGAGGTAGTCGGCGATACGGCCCGGGTCTTCGAGGATGAAGTTGGGGCATTGCGACACGTTGAGGTATTCGACGGGCAGCATCAGGTAGGGTTCCGTCTTGCCCTGCTCGGTCTTGAATTCGACGGTCAGGCCGACGCAGCGTTTGAAGACGCCGCTTTTGCCGTAGAGGTCGGACTGGTGTGCCGCGGCATGGTCGTCGAAGGTCAGCACGACCTCCAGCGGACGGTCGCAGGCGGCCTCGCCCGTGTAGACGACCGGGGCGAGCGTATAGGCGTCGTAGGTCCACTCGCCGGCCTTGGGGAAGCGGGCGTAAGGAATTTCGCGTCCGTCGACCGTCACCGAGCGGGGCGGGAAGGTGGCGGGGAAGCGCAGTTCATAGCTGCGGCTGCCGGGAGCGCCCGCGTAGGAGCCTTCGCGGGGCGCGATGACGGCGCGCAGGGTGTTGCCCGTCTGCGTCTTGGTGACCTTCGTGGTGGCGTAGGCCGTGGCGTACTGCTGGCTGACGCCGTCGTCCTCGTAGTGGACAAGTTCGCCGTCGGCCCCGGGGATGAAGGTCAGCACCAGCGTGTCGCACGGCTGCTGGAGGTTTTTCACCGTCTGCGGGTTCATCGGAAGGATGGCTCCGGCCCGGGCGTACCAGGGGTTTTCCGAGAGGGTGTAGTGCAGTTCTTCGGTGCGGCCGCCCTCGTACATCGCTCCCGTGGCGCAGTCGTACCACCGCCCTTCGGGGAACCAGATGCGGCGTGCGGCGAGCCCCGTGACGCTGTCGACCGGCTCCACGACGGCCGTGGCGAGGATGTCGCCGCCGAACATGAACTGCTCGGGGACGTTGTAGGCCTCGTCCTGCTCGGGATGGTCGTAGTACATCGGGCGGCACATGCCGACGCCCGTGTCGTAGTTCTCGCGGGCCGCGGCATAGATATAGGGTGCGAGCGTGTAGCGCAGGCGGATGGCGTCGCGCATGACGAACAGGTGGTCGGGGAAGAACCAGAGGTAGCGCTCGATGCGCGGGTCCTTGGTCGAGTGGGTCTTGAAGATCGGGGTGAAGACGCCGTATTGCAGCCAGCGGGTGTAAAGCTCGGGGTCGGTCTCGCGGGTCTCCTTCTTGAACATGTGGCCCCCGATGTCGTGGCCCCAGTAGCCGTAGTTGACATTGGACGAGGTGGACGTGAAGTAGGGCAGGAAGGCCAGCGTCTCCCACTTGGCGTAGGTGTCGCCCGAGAAGGCCAGCGGATAGCGGTGCGACCCGAGACCGCCCCAGCGGTGGTAGATGAAGGGCCGCAGCGCGGGGTTTTGCTGCTCGGCGTGGTGGAAGAAGGTGTAGTTGAGCCAGAAGGTGTTCGAAAGTCCAGGGGTGAATTTCGACTCCATCCACTGCTGCCAGTCGAGCCACCAGAAATCGACGCCCTGGCGCTCCATCGGGTTCAGCACGGTCTTGAAATAGGCGTCGGCCCATTTCCGGTCGTCGATATGGAACGGCACGCCCTTGTCTTTCTCCTGCCAGCCGTACTCCGCGGTGAAGGCGTCGTAGACGGCTTCATAGGGCTGGATGCCCGAAGCGGGGTGGAGGTTGAGCGCCACTTTGAGGTCCTGAGTTTCGGTCCACTTCAGGAAATTTGCGGGCGAGGGGAACAGCTCCTTCTGCCAGGTGTAGCCCGTCCAGCCGATGCGCTGTCCGTACTCGTCCTTGGCGGGATTTTTCTTGCGCAGGCCCCAGGTCTCGTGCCAGTCCATGTCGACGATCAGCACGTCGATCGGAATGTCGACCGACTTGAGTTTCTGCACCAGGTCGACGAACTCGTTGTCGGAATACTGCCAGTAGCGGCTCCACCAATAGCCGAAGGTGTACTTCGGGGGCAGCGGAGCACGGCCTGCGACGAGCTGGAAGTCGGCGAGCGCCTGCTTGTAGTCGTGTCCGTAGGCGAAGAGGTACAAATCCTGCCGGTCGCCCGCGGGGCGCGCTTCGACCCACTCCTTCCATTTCGAACCGTCGGGCGTCAGCACGTGGCGCGGGCTGTCGTCGACCACCGACCAGCCCGCGCGCGACAGGAGGCCCTGCTCCATCGGTTCGCGGCCCAGTTTCCGGCCGTCGCATCCGTCGAGCGTGCGGGTCGTGCCCATGAGGTTCTGCGGGTCCTCCGTGCCGGGGGTCCAGACGACCTCGCGGCCGTTGAGCCTGAAGACGGCTTTCAGGTTCGCGGCGGAGAACTTCTCGCCTTTGGTGTAGGTCAGCGTCAGGGCCGGGGTGGTGATCGTCAGCCGGGATTTCGTGTCGCGGACCCTGAACTCGGGAACGGGGGTCCGGCGGTTGACGAACGTCAGCGTGGCGCGGTCCTCGAAGCGTCCGTCGGCGCTCCACTCCATGCGGATCAGCTGCGGGGTGAGCACCGTGAAGCGTGCGTTGCCCGCCTCGACCACGGCCCGGGGATCGGCTTGGGGATTCCCGGCTGCGGCCGCGCCCAGCGCCAGCCACAGGGCCGTAAAAAGAATTGTCGCTCTTTTCATCTGTTTATGGGGTTAGTTTGCTGAATAGACACCTCCCGCAGGCAAAACGATGAGCCTGCGGCGCGATTTTTTTGCGGAGGGGCTACACGCCGCTGTCCGGCAGGGCGGCGGGGTCTTCGGACCGGTCGTCCGAATCCGCATCGTCGCCGGCGATTTCGAGCGTGCGCGCGGCATGCTGCCGCTTGGTTTGCAGGCGGGCAGTCTTGCGCAGGCGTTCGCCGACGCGGATGATGTTGTCGTTGCCCGTGCAGAGGCGTTTGTGGGCGTCTTCGTAGGCGTCGCGGGCCTTGTCCAGCGCCGTGCCGACCCCTTCGAGCGAGGCGGTGAAGGCCACCAGCTGTTCGTAGAGTTTCAGCCCGCAGGCGGCGATCTCCCGGGTGTTCTTGTCCTGGTCGTTGTATTTCCAGAGGTCGGCGACGAGTTTCAGCAGGGCGAAAAGGTTCGTCGGCGACGAAATGATCACCTTTTTGTCGTAGGCGTCGGACCAGATGGCCGTGTCGTTCTGCAGCGCCGCGAGAAACGCCGGTTCGTTGGGGACGAACATGATGACGAAGTCGGGCGAGTTCAGCCGTCGCTGGTACTCCTTGCGCCCCAGTTCGGTGACGTGCTGCCGCACCGAGGCGACGTGCGCCGCGAGGTAACGCCGCCGCTCCTCCTCCGTGTCGGCCGAGGAGTAACCCACGAAGGCCGTGAGCGAGACCTTCGAGTCGATGACGATGTCCTTTTTCTCGGGCAGGTGCAGCACCACGTCGGGCCGCAGGTTGCGCCCCTCCTCGTCCTTGATGTTGTACTGCGTTTGGTAGTGGATGCCCTTCGAGAGGGCCGAACTGTCGAGGATCGTTTCGAGCAGCATCTCGCCCCAGTCGCCCTGCACCTTCGAATTGCCTTTCAGGGCGTCGGTCAGGTTCCGGGCCTCGGTGGAGATCGTCTGGTTGAGTTCCATCAGGCGCTTGAGTTCCGATTTCAGTTCGCCGCGCTGGGAGGTCTGCGTGGTGTAGATCTCCTCGACGCGCTTGCGGAAATCGACGATATTCTCCCTGAACGGCTTCAGAAGGATGTCGATCGACTCCTTGTTCGTCTCCTTGAACCGCTGCGACTGCTCGCCCAGAATCTCCGTGGCGAGGTTCTTGAACTGCTGGCGGAAACGCTCTTCGAGCTGTTCGCGCTCGGCTTTCTCGGCGGCGCGTTCCTCGGCGTTCTTTTGTTTCAGACCGGCGATTTCCGTCTGGGACGAGGCGCGCAGGGCGGCCAGTTCGGTTTCGGTGCGCAGCCGGTTTTCGATCTGCACGCGGATGTCCGCTTCGGCTTGCAGGCGGGCCTGCTCGGCGGCGGTCTTTTCGGCACGCAGGTGGCCGGCTTCGCGGCGGGCGGCGGCGAGCATGGCCCCGAGCGCCGCCGAGAGGGCGCCGAGCACGATGATTGCAAGAATGAATGCGGTATTCATGATGACAAAGGTAGAATTTTCCGTGGAATTTTTCGTATCTTTGACCGACAAACTCTTTGATTCATGCAACGTATAGTAGCCCCTTCGATGCTCTCGGCCGACTTCGGCCATCTGGAGCGCGATACCCGGATGGTCGACGCCAGTGCGGCCGAATGGGTGCATATCGACGTGATGGACGGCGTTTTCGTCCCCAACATTTCATTCGGGTTCCCCGTGCTGAAAGCCATCCGCAAGGCAACGGCGAAATTCCTCGACGTGCACCTGATGATCGTCAGCCCGGAAAAATACGTCGCGCGCTTCGCCGAGGCGGGCGCTGACCTGGTGACCTTCCACCTCGAAGCGACGGACGACCCCGCGGGGTGCGTCGCGCTGATCCGCCGGGCCGGGGCCAAAACGGGTGTGTCGATCAAGCCGGCGACGCCGGTGGAGGCGCTGCGCGAGGTGCTGCCGCTGGTCGATCTGGTGCTGGTGATGAGCGTCGAGCCGGGATTCGGCGGACAGTCGTTCATACCGGGGTCGCTGGAGAAGATCCGGGAACTGCGCGCCATGGCCCGTGAAATGGGTCTCGAAACGATCATCGAGGTCGACGGCGGCCTTTCGTCGCACAATGCCGGCGAGGTTTACGGGGCGGGCGCCGACGTGCTCGTGGCCGGCAACGCCGTCTTCGGCGCCGCGGACCCCGCGGCCGAGGTCGTGAAGATGCTCAACGCCTGACCGGGCGGTTCGTCCGAAGCCGCACGGAGGATTTCATTTCGGAAAAAATACTCCGTCAACGCCCGGCGTGCCGCGCCGTCTCGGCATCGAGCAGGCGGCGCAGTTGGCGCAGGAGCGCATCGTCGCGGAACCACTCCGCACCGTAGGTCAGGTTGAATTCGTAATCGAAATCGGCGGGATTGGCCCCCTGGTTGTGCTGGAGGATGGTTTCGGCCTTGTCGAGCGCCTTGACCCAGCGGGCTTCGGGCGTGGCGCAGGCTTCGTACTCCTCCCAGAGCGTCCGGATGCGTGCTGCGGCTTCATCGGGCAGCAGGGGCGTGAGCCGCTCCATGGCCGACTGTTCCGCAGCGGCTTTGGCGGCGGGGTCGTACTGCGCGACAGCCGGGATGTCGCCCTCGTAAGCCTCCCCGAGGTCGTGGACCAGGCACATCGCGAGGACCCGCTGCAGGTCGAGTTCCGGCTTTTCGTCCGCAAGGACGAGGGCCAGCAGGGCCAGCCGCCACGTGTGTTCGGCGGTGCTTTCGTGCCGTCCGGCCGAGGTGCGGGCCGAGCGCAGGACGTTTTTCAGCCGTTCGGTTTCGCGCATGAATTGCAGGTATCGTTCCAGTTTTTCCATATCCGGGATTCTGTTTCGGGACCGTAAAGATACGATATGTCGGATTAAATCGCTAACTTTGCTGCAATTATCCGGATACGGGATTTGCCGGCGGTGAAATGGTTTGACGACTGGAAAGCCTCCCTTTGTCAAAGGGAGGCGTGGAGGGAATGTCGGGACCGAATCGTGAATTCGCCGTGGAGACCTTCCGGAAGAAATGATACGTGCGTTTACGAATTTATGATTTCACTCGACAACCTTACCGTAAGCTATGGGGGCTGGACCCTCTTCGACAATATTTCGTTCCTGATCAACCCGAAGGACCGCATCGGCCTGGTGGGCAGAAACGGCGCAGGTAAAACCACGCTCCTGCGCATCATCACGGGCGAACAGCAGCCCACGTCGGGCGCCGTGACGCTCAACGGCGACTGCACGATCGGCTACCTGCCGCAGACGATGCGCGTGGCGGACACCACGACACTCGCCGAAGAGACCGCCAAGGCCTTCGAGGAGGTGCTGCGGCTCGAAGCCCAGATCGAGTCCCTGACGCGCGAGATCGCCGAGCGCACCGACTACGAAAGCCCCGAATACGAACAGCTCCTGCACCGTCTGAACGACGCGCAGGACCACTACCATATCCTCGGCGGCGAGACCCGCGACGCGGACATCGAGAAGACGCTGCTGGGCCTCGGGTTCAAGCGCGAGGACTTCGGGCGCGCCACGAGCGAGTTCTCGGGCGGCTGGCGCATGCGTATCGAACTGGCGAAGCTGCTGCTCAGGCGGCCCTCGATCTTCCTGCTGGACGAGCCGACGAACCACCTCGACATCGAGTCGATTCAGTGGCTCGAAGAGTATCTCCGGAATTACAACGGCGCGGTGCTGCTCATTTCGCACGACCGTGCCTTCCTGGACAACGTCACCAACCGCACGGTCGAACTGTCGCTGGGCAAGATCACCGATTACAAGGTCTCCTATTCGAAATACGTCGTTCTGCGCGCCGAGCGCCGGGCGCAGCAGGTGGCGGCCTACGAGAACCAGCAGCGGATGATCGAGAAGACCGAGGAGTTCATCGAGAAGTTCCGCTACAAGCCCACCAAGTCGAACCAGGTGCAGTCGCGCATCAAGCAGCTGGAGCGGCTGGACCGTCTCGAGATCGAGGAGGAGGACCTCGCCACGCTCAACATCAAGTTCCCGCCCGCGCCCCGCTCGGGGCAGATCGTCGCGGAGATCAGCGAGGCCGGCATGTCGTTCGGAGCGAAGCACGTTTTCAGCGGAGCGAATTTCGTGATCGGGAAGGGCGACAAGATCGCGCTGGTGGGCCGCAACGGCGAGGGCAAGACGACCCTCGCGCGCATGCTGATCGGCCAGCTGACGCCGACCGAAGGGTCGGTGCGCCTCGGGGCGAACGTCAATATCGGGTATTACGCCCAGAATCAGGACGATTTGATGGACGGCGATTTCACGGTCTACGACACGCTGGACCGTGTGGCTGTGGGTGACATCCGCACCCGCCTGCGCGACATTCTGGGGGCGTTCCTGTTCCGCGGCGAGGACATCGACAAGAAGGTCAAGGTCCTCTCGGGCGGTGAACGGGCGCGTCTGGCGATGGCCCGCATGATGCTCGAACCGCGCAACCTGCTGGTGCTGGACGAGCCGACGAACCACATGGACATGCGTTCGAAGGACATCCTCAAGAACGCTATCATGAAATACGACGGGACGGTGGTCGTGGTGTCGCACGACCGCGAATTCCTCGACGGCATGGTCGAAAAGGTCTACGAATTCCGTGACGGCGGGGTGAAGGAGTATCTGGGCGGCATCTACTATTTCCTCGAAAAGCGCAAGCTGGAGTCGCTGCAGGAGATCGAGCGGAAGGACGCTCCGGCCAAAACCGCGGCGAAGGGCGACGAGCCGGCTGTCTCCGGAAAACTCTCCTACGAGCAGCGGAAAGAGCAGGAGAGGCAGGTCCGCAAGCTGCGGAAAGCCGTCGAAGCCGTGGAGGCCGACCTGGCGGAGATCGAGAAGCGGATCGCGGAGTACGATGCGCGGTTCGCCGCCGCGACCGAATACAACGAGGCCGACTACAAGGCCTACAACGAACTGAAAACCCGCTACGACCACCAGATGCACGAGTGGGAGAAGGCGTCGTACGAACTTGAAATAGTCGAAGAGCAGGGATAGCCTGCTCGGCCGCATCTCCGGTGTGCGGGATAGGCGATTGGAAAACAGTAAATCATACGGATATGGACAATATCATTTTCGGGATACGTCCCGTGGCCGAAGCGATCGAGGCCGGAAAACAGATCGAAAAGCTCTACATCCGCAAGGGCGCCGAGGGGCAGTTGATGTCGGAGTTGAGAGACCTCTGCTTCCGGCATAAGGTGCGTGTGCAGGAGGTGCCGGTCGAGAAACTCAACCGCCTGACGCGCGGCAACCATCAGGGCGTCGTGGCGCAGATCTCGGCCATCGAATATGTCGGGCTGGCCGATATTCTGGAGCGCGTGCCCGAAGACGAAACGCCGCTGGTGGTGATTTTCGACGGGGTGACCGACGTCCGCAACTTCGGAGCCATCGCCCGCTCGGCCGAGTGCGCCGGGGCGCACGGGCTGATTACGCCGCTGAAGAATTCGGCGCCGGTGAACGCCGAGGCGATCCGCTCGTCGGCGGGGGCGCTGACGGCGATTCCGGTCTGTCGCGTGGGTTCGATCCGCAATACGGTCAAACTGCTGCAAACCGAGGGATTCCAGATCGTCGCCGCGACCGAGAAGAGCCGCAAACTGCTTTACGACGCCGATTTCCGCAAGCCGACGGCTTTGGTGATGGGCGCCGAGGATACGGGCATCTCGAAAGAGGTGCTCAAACTCTGCGACGAGCAGCTGGCCATCCCGCTGATCGGTCACATCGAGTCGCTCAACGTCTCGGCCGCGGCGGCCGTGATGCTGTTCGAGGTCGTACGCCAGCGCATCGGCGAAGGCGGCGAATAGCCGTTTCCCGGAACCGGTTCTCCGGAATGCCGGCCTGCCGCCGTGCGGGACGCCGCTTTTGCGGGAAGAAGGGCGGGGCAAATACATCCGCGGGCTGTGATTGCGGTCCGCAGAATCCGATAAACCAGACAGACACTGATAAACCTATGAAAAAGAAACTCGAATCCTGCCTGCGCTGGCTCCGCGAAGGGGCCGTGCGGGTCGTGCGGTCGTACCCGGTCGAAATGCTCCTGGCGCTTTATGCCTGCGTGGGATGTCTCGCGACCTATGAACTGCAATGGGACGACGACCTGCTTCTCGTGAAGCTGGCCCTTGTGCCGCTCTTCTTCGCGCTGGCCCTTGCGCTCAACGTGCTGGCGGGCCGCGGACCGTGGCGGAGGGTTTACTGGGTTTCGTGGGTCCCGCTCGTGCCGCTGTCGCTCTGGGGCGGGCTGGAGGCGTGGGTCGGAAGCGCACCTTTTCACATCTCGCTCGGCATACTGGCTCCGTTGCTGCTGCTGTTGAGCCTGCGGACCGTGCGGAACGACCTTTTCGTGAGCGGAACGGTCATCTGGCTGCGCTCGGGTGCGCTGGCCCTGCTGTTCGCCAATGTCGCGCTGGGACTGTTTTACGCCATACTTTACTCGACGACCTATATTTTCGGGCTTGAAGGCGAATGGATCGGGGACGTCGCGGTCTGGGCCGTGACGATCTGCGAGACGCTGGCCGTGCCGCTGCTGTTCCTGATGATGGCCGACCGTTGGCGGGGCGCCGAACTGCGCGGCAACCGCATCCTTGAAGTGCTGCTGAACTACATCGTGACGCCCGCGCTGCTGATCTATGCCGTGATCCTTTACCTTTACATGGTCAAAATCCTCGTCACGTGGTCGCTGCCCGAGGGCGGCGTGGCCTACATGGTCTTCGGGTTCACGATGACGGCGCTGGCCGTGAAGGCGCTGGGGCAACTGCTTGAAAAGCGGATTTACGACTGGTTCTTCAATCGTTTCAGCCTGGTGTCGCTGCCCGTGCTGGTGCTGTTCTGGATCGGTGTGGTGCGCCGTACGAACGAATACGGACTGACCGAACCGCGCGTCTACCTCGTGGTGTGCGGCGGCCTGATGACCTTCTGCGTACTGCTGTTTCTGTCGCGGCGCGCGGGCCGCTACCTGTGGGTGTGTCTTGCGGCGTGGGTGAGCTTCGCCGCGGTCGCCTATGTGCCGGCTTTCGAGCCGGAGAGGGTCGCCGTGCGGTCGCAGCTGCATCGCGCCGAGCGGATCGCGCGGTCGCTCGATCGTCTCGACGCCGGGGGACGGCTTCTGCTGACGCCGTTTCCGCTTGCCGATACGGTATATAAAAAGCAGTACCGCCACTTGTACGAGTCGCTCGACTACATCCGCCGCGACAGCGCGGCTTTCGCACGGTTCGGTGTGAAGGACCTCGACGATCTGGCCGCGATCTTCCCCGAAGGGATGCGCGATTACGTGAGGTGGGGCTATGATTGGTGTTGTGTCGATACATGTGTCGATACCAATATCATTGAACTGGAGGCACCCATTAATGTCCGGTTCGAGGTAAATGCGGAATATCCGCATTATTATACGAATCTCCGGAACTGGTACAGCGATAATAGTTATGATATCAGTAACGATACGCTTCGTCTGTTTTTGGGGAAGGAGCGAGCCGTATACGGGATTCCCTGTCGGGATTTGCTGGAACGCCAATTGGAAAGGAGTGGATTCGATCCGGCCGAAGCGTGCGAGCCTACGCCGGAGCAGTTGCTGCGGCTGTTGGATTACCGCGATGACCGTTGCCGGATTCTGTTCGAAAATATTAAGTTGGAACGTACGGACTCTGCCGTTGTAATACAGGGAATGTCGATCAATGCTGTGCTGATGCGATGATCTCGGTCTATGTGCATCCCCGGCTGGGCGAGGTGACCCTCTCGCAGACCGTGCGCGCCCGCCGCATTTCCATTTCGGTGCGCGCCACGGGGGCCGTGCGGTTGGCGTTTCCCTGCGGGGTGTCGCAAAAACGGGCTTTGGGATTTCTGGAGCAAAAAGAGGCATGGATCGGGGCGGCGCGCGAACGGCTGGCCCGCAAACGGGCATCCCTGCCTCCGCAGCTGCCGCCCGAGGAGCAGGAGGCCCGTATCGAAGAACTCCGCCGCGCGGCGAAAGCCGACCTGCCGGGGCGTATTGCACGGCTGTCGGAGGCGACGGGGCTGAAGTACGGGAAACTTTCGATCCGCGCCTCGCGCACGAAGTGGGGGAGCTGTTCGGGGTGCAACAACATCTCGTTGAGCCTCTTTCTGATGACCCTTCCGGAGCACCTGCGCGACTATGTGATCGTCCACGAACTCTGCCACACGGTTCACCACGACCATTCGCCCCGTTTCCATGCCTTGGTCGATCGTCTGGTCGGAGGGCGCGAAAAACCCCTTAACCGGGAGTTAAGGGGTTTCGCAATTCGTTGAGCCGCTTCGGGCGGTCGTGCTATTTCTGACCGAGAACTTCCTTTTCCCCCTTGTATGTGAAGGCCATGAAGAGGATCGAGAGGAAGCAGGCTGCGATGAGCAGGATGAATGTCCAGTCCCAGCCGGCCTTTTCGGCCACGGAGCCGATCACGATATTGGCCAGGATGGCCGTTCCGAGGAAATAGCCGAAGAATCCGGTCAGTCCGGCCGCCGTTCCGGCCGCGTTTTTCGGGGCTAGGTCGAGCGCCTGCACGCCGATGAGCATGACCGGGCCGTAGATGAAGAACCCGATGGCGATCAGCGACATGGTGACGATGACGTAGTTCGACGAGAACTGCCAGTAGAGGAAGATGAAGACTGCGACGATCGCCATGAAAAGGATGGTGGGGACAGCCCGGCGTCCGTGGAACACCTTGTCGCTCAACCAGCCGCAGACCAGCGTGCCGGGAATGGCGGCGAACTCGTAGGCGAAATAGGCCCAGCCAGCCTGCTTGATGTCGTAGCCCTGTGCGTCGCGGAGAAAGGTCGGCGCCCAGTCGAGGCATCCGTAGCGCACCATGTAGACGAAGGCGTTGGCGATGGCGATGAACCACAGCAGTTTGTTGTTCAGAACGTACTTGAAGAAAATTTCGCGCGTCGAAAGCACCTCTTCCTGCTTGGCGCTGTAATTCTTCGGATAGTCGTTGCGCCACTTCTCCACCGAAGGTAGGCTGCACGACTGCGGCGTGTCGCGGATCAGCACGTAGGCCAGGATGGCGATGAAGATGGCGACGACCGCCGGGAAGAGGTAAGTGCCTATCAGGAAGTAGAATTCCGAGTGGCTTCCGTAGAACCAGGAGCCGAACCAGATGGCGCCGTAAACGGCCATCGGGCCTACCAGCGCTCCGCCCACATTGTGGGCGCAGTTCCAGATCGACATCTTCGTGCCGCGTTCCTTGATCGAGAACCAGTGGGTCATGACGCGGCCGCACGGAGGCCAGCCCATCCCGTTGAACCAGCCCACCAGGAAGTTCAGGACCGCCATGAGGATGATGGCCAGCCGCTTGTGCTCCGGGCCGAGCAGCGTTACCGGGACGATCATGAACATCATCGCCACGGCGGCCAGGACCAGTCCCAGCGGCAGGAATACGCGCGCATTGCTGCGGTCGGAGACGCTTCCCATCAGGAATTTGGAAAGGGCGTAGGCCACGGCGTTCATCGAGAGGACGATGCTCAACTCGCTCTGGTCGAAGCCGAGCAGCGTGAGCTCGGGAATCGCCATCGAGAAATTCTTCCGGACGATGTAGAAGCCGGCATATCCGATGAAGATACCGAGGAATACCTGCAGACGCATGCGTTTGTACTTCGCATCGACCTTGTCGGCCTCCATTTCCGGTCTATACGCAGGGGGTTGTAGTAATTTCCACATGTTCAATTTGTTATAGTTTTGGTTTTTACCTCCAAAGCCCCTCCTTTGCAGGACGGGGCTTCGGGGATATTCGGGTTTCGGGGATTCAGGCGGTTTTAATTTTCCTCAAAGATATAATTTTTTGCCATCTTCGTGAAACTTTCGACCTGCGCATCGATCCATGCCTGGTCGCGGCCCAGTTCGCGGGCCATCGTTTCGGCGACCTTCGGGGCGGCGGCCATCGCCTCGCGGGCGTCGACGAACAGCAGCCGCACGCGGCGCGCCAGCACGTCCTCGACCGAAAGGGCCATCTCCTCGCGCACGGCCCATACCACCTCGGCCAGCGTGTAGCCGAACTTCGGCGAGAGTTTTTCGCCCAGCGCCGGGTTCTCCTTGATCAGGTTCAGGATCTTCGGCTCGTCCGAACCGTAAACGTACATATGGTCGGCGAGGTTGGGATTCTTGCGGTAGCCGTGGATATGGAATTTCTTGGTCACGCACTTGCGCTCGGGAAGGCCCGCTACCTCGATGGCCTTGTCCACCGTGTCCTCGGCCATCAGGCGGTAGGAGGTCCACTTGCCGCCGGTGATCGTCACCAGGCCGTTGTCCGAGGTGATGACCTTGTGGCTGCGCGAAATCTCCTTCGTGTTCTTGCCCTCTTTCTTGGGCGCCGCCAGCGGACGCTGGCCCGCGAATACCGAGAGGATGTCCTTGTAGGTGGGGGCCGGGTTCATGTAGAGTCCCGCCGTACCGAGGATGAAGTCGATCTCCTCCTTCAGCGGACGCGGCTCCTCCTCCGGAGTGGGGCGCACGATGTCGGTGGTTCCGACCACGACCTTATCGTGCCAGGGCACGGCGAACAGCACGCGGCCGTCCGAGGTCTTGGGAACCATGATCGCATAGTCGCTCTGCAGGAATTTCATGTCCAGTACGATGTGCACGCCCTGGCTCGGGGTGACCATCTTGCGGTGTTCGGGGCTGTCCATGTGCATGATGTCGTCGACGAAGCAGCCGGCGGCGTTCACGACGCTGCGCGCCTTGACCGTATACTCCTCGCCGGTGGTGTTGTCGACGAACTTCACGCCGGCGACCTTGCCCGCCTCATTGTGCAGGATGCCCGTCACGGTGGCCTCGTTGACGACCGTGCCGCCGTTCTCGACGCAGGTCTGGGCGAGGTTGATGGCCATGCGCGAGTCGTCGAACTGACCGTCGTGGTAGACCACGCCGCCCTTCAGTCCCTTTTCGACCGAAGTGGGGATGTATTTCATCACCTTCTTGGCGGAGATGTACTTCGAACGTCCGTAGCCGAAGCCGAACGAAAGCAGGTCGTAGAAGGTCAGGCCGCAGAAGTAGAGGAAGTTGTCCCAGTAGCGGTAGTTCGAGATGACGAACGCCTGGTCCTTCACCAGGTGCGGGGCGTTGGCCTTCATGCGGCCGCGCTCGCGCAGCGCTTCGAGCACCAGCATCACGTCGCCCTTTTGCAGGTAGCGCACGCCGCCGTGCACGAGTTTGGTCGAACGGCTCGACGTACATTTCGCAAAGTCAGTCTTCTCCAGGCAGGCTACGCTCATGCCGCGCGTGGCTGCGTCCACCGCGACGCCCAGTCCGGTCGCACCGCCGCCTACGACTACCATGTCCCAGATTTTGCCCTTGTCGGACAGCTTTTTGATTTGTGATGCTCTTTCCATAAGTATCGGTTTGTTGATTGATTTCGTTTCGGAACAAAAGTACAAATGATTTCGGCTATTTCAAAATAAAATGGCTTTTAATTTGAAATATTCTGATCGGACGCTTTATTTCTGCCGGGAAGGAAAATATTCGCGGCGAAATGTGCGTGTTTCGAATATTTTTCCTATATTAGTCTCTCGAAACTTTAAAATTTTAATTGCGCATGAACAAACCAGGTGAAGAACCCATTTTGAGCCTTCCGGAACGGCACAGCCGCATCCTCTCGCTGTTGCAGCAGAACGGTTCGATTTCGGTGCCGCAGCTCTCCGAGCTTTTCAAGGTTTCGGAAGTGACCATCCGCAAGGACCTGTCCTACCTCGAACAGCAGAAGAAGCTCTACCGCACCCACGGCAGCGCCATCCTCATAAGTCCCTATATCAGCGACCGTCACGTCAACGAAAAGGAGAAGAAGAACGTGGCCGAGAAGCGGGCCATCGGCGCGGCCGCTACGGCGCT
>OJKY01000825.1_pt1 | contig 21990 bp, 13 predicted proteins | sample 1596571 | NCBI WGS metagenome assembly OJKY01 (sample SAMEA4350170, study PRJEB24818) | metagenome | biome: human; feature: gut; material: faeces | place: Denmark | collected 2013-09 | reverse complement strand
CCAGACGCTCGCAGGAGCGGTTCAGACGGGCGACGTTCTCCCAGGGGCGGAAGAGCTGCACGCCGCCGTCGGGACGGCGGTAAGCCTTCATGCCCTCGAAGACCTCGGTGCCGTAGTGCAGGACGCTCGCGGCCGGGGACATCGTGATGGGGCCGTAGGGCACGACGCGCGCGTCATGCCAACCCTTGTCGGCGCTGTAGTCCATCAGGAACATATGATCGGTGAACACGGTGCCGAAGCCGAGCTGGTCGGACGGGGGCAGCGTGCCGGGATGGGTAGTCTTAGTGATCGTGATATTCATAAGGATGACCTCCTGTCGAAATTTGTTTGCTCTTTAGATTTCCTTGAGATGCTCCATGTTGTGGCGGATGCCCTCGCAGCAGGTGTGGAAGGTGGCCTTCTCGTCGGCGGTCAGCAGCAGCTCGACGACCTGCTCGACGCCGTTTTCACCGATGACGCAGGGAACACCCGCGAACAGGCCCTCTTCGCCGTACTCGCCGCACAGCTCCGTGCTGGCGGGCAGGATGACCTTCTCGTCGTGCAGCACGGCGTAGGCCATGCGCGCGGCGGTGGTGGCGATGCCATACTCGGTGCAGAACTTGCCGGAGAACGTGACCCAGCCGCCGCCAATGGACTCCTTCTGCAGCGCGTCGCGGTCGAAGCGGAAGCGCTCGTCGGTCTTGGCCCACTCATCCAGCGGCACGCCGCGGAAGCTGACGCAGGACCAGGGCGCGAACTGCTGGTTGCCGTGCTCGCCCATCATGTAGCAGGTGATGGACTTGTGGTCAAGGCCGGTCTGGCGCGCCAGCGCGCTCAGAAGACGGGAGGTGTCGAGGCCCGTGCCGGTGCCGAACACGCGGCCACGGGGCAGGCCCAGATGCAGTGCCAGCTCGCGCGTGACGATGTCGCAGGGGTTGGTGATGTTGATGAGCACGCCGTCAAAGCCGCTGGCCTTGATCTTTTCCGCGTAGCCGCGCACAGCGGGGATGGTGAAGTCCATCTCGGTCACGCGGTCATGCGTGCCGCGCAGCAGGTCGATCTTGCCGACGCTGTTGACGATGACGTCGCACACGCCAAGGTCGGAGAAGTCGCCGCCGCGCACCGTCACGCGATGGGGCATGTACGCGACTGCGTCGCGCAGATCCTGCACTTCGCTTGCGAGCTTCTGCTCGTTCTGGTCGACGAGCACCAGCTCGTCCGCGATGCCCTGGATCGCCAGAGCGTAAGCCACATGTGCGCCGACATGACCCATGCCGACCACGCCGAGAACTCTTTTCTTTGCCATAAGAATACTTCCTTTCTCAAAAACGGTGTGCCCGTGTAGTTAACTGATCGTTTGTGCGGCCCTTACATGCCGAAGTTGGGGAAGAGCACGCAGGTATAAAGCATGGCGAGAACCATGTACAAAACAAGGATGATGGCGAAGGCCTTGAAGGTCTTCTTCATGACGTCGCTCTCGTTGCCCACCTGGTCGACCGTCGCGCAGGCGGCGACCGTGTTGTTCGGGCAGATCAGGTTGCCGAGCGAAGCGCCCGCGTTCTGACCGGCGAAGATCGTGATGGGGTTCATGCCGAGCGACGCCGCGGCGTCGATGTGCATCTGGGCGAACATGATGTTGGAGCCAAGGCCCGTGCCGGTGATGAACGCGCCGCTCGAACCGATGAGGACGGCTGCCGCGGGATAGAAGCGGCCGACGACGGCGGCGATGTCAGAGGCGAGGAGGTTCATCATGCCCGTGGAGGAGGACTGCATGATGTAGGCGACGATAAGGAGGCTGCCCATCGTGATAAGGACCGGCAGCACGCCGCTCGCGGTGCGCTTGCAGACCTCTTTGTAGGTCTTGAAGTTCACGCCCAGCGTGAGCGCGCCGAGGATGCCGCACACGAGGATGACAAGGTCGACCCAGAAGATGTAGCCGAACGTGCACATGATGGCAAAGCCGTTTTCGACGACGGCGGGGAAGCCGTAGCGGATGAGCGGGAGCAGCACGAGCATGTAGACGTAAGGCGACATGGCCTTGAACGAGCTGTACTTGCGCTGATGGTTGGCGCTTTCATTGCGGAATTCGTCCGGAGTCTTCACGCCGACGAGCTTGACATACGCAACGGAGAGAAGGATGGAGATGAGGCCCGTGCCCATGGAGGTGACCTCTGCGCCGACGAAGTTGGAGAGGAGGAACATCGTGAGGCACGTGCTCACACCCGCGAAGGTGAGGTAGGGGAGAATGCCCTTGTAGCCCTTTTTGCCGAACGCCATGCCGACCATGATGAACGGGATGACGAGCACGCCGAACATGTGGAAGCGGCCGGCCATTGCGGCGTTCTGCGCGACGGTGGCAAGGCCCGCGTCAACGAGGGCCGCACCGCCGTTGATGGTCGTCAGGCCCGCACCGCCGAACGAGGCGGGCGTCGCGTCGCCGAGCAGCGCGATGGCGATGGAGGTGGTGGGGTTAAAGCCGAGGGCCACGAGGAACGGGGCGGCGATGGCGGCGGGAGCGCCCGCGCCCGCCGCGCCCTCAAGGAAGATCGGCAGCATCATGCCGATGATGACGACCTGCACGCGGCGGTCGTCGCTGATCTGCGCAATGGTGGCTTTCACATCCTCAATGGCGCCTGTCTCGCGCAGCAGGTTCAAAATGGTGAACGCGCCGAAGACCATCAGCACGATCTTGAGGCCTTCCTTGATGCCCTTCCAGACCAGAGGGTCAAGCACCTTGACGTTTTCAGCAAACGTGAGACCGTCGAGGTTAAAATAGGTAAAGGCAAGGATAAGCGTCCAGAGAAGGGCAACGGGCGAGACGGTTTTTGCGGATTTCTTGAAGCCCAGGATGCCGACAAGCACGACGACAATTGGACTGAGCGCCATGAGGAAGTTTAAAAAGTCCATTGGAGGGATCTCTCTTTCTGAAAAATGTGGAATGGGGGGATCTATTTCCGCTTTTTTCGCCGGCCGAACGAGAAAAAGTGAAAAAGCTAAGAGGAAGAGGCTCCGTCGAATCGACGGAGCCTCTTTCGTGATATCAGTCTCTATCTCGTGCGGAGAATCGGGAGAGAAGTCGAAGTTGCGTCGTGATTCGGACGGGCTGTTCAGTTTTGTTTCTTACCAGTACTGCCAGAGGCAGAATAATAAAGGACGCCAGCAGAATAAGGCTGGCGTCCAGAATAATCATGCTGTTCATATCAGAACAGGAGAAAGCGGCACAGGCGGCCTGTGCGAAGTGAGATGCAGCTGCATTGGCAAAGAACTGAGTCATCAGACGTTTCTCCTTTCCTGAAGATGAACGCATCTTAACACACATTTTTTCACCCTGCAAGGGGGAAAAGCGACTGATTATGCAAGATTGGACGAGTACACAAAAAACGGAAATACCCACTTTTCGACATTGTTAAAAAGACATAATGAATCCTAATGGTTCCTTCATGTCATGGAAAGAAGCACTGCATAGGGACTTCCCGTGCGGCCATAGGATGGAGAAAAAGAGGAGGCGTTTTTATGCTGCCGATTGCACTTTATTTGCTTACGCACGCCATGCTGCTCTCACTCCACCTGTCGGGCGGCTCGTTCCCGCGCCCGCTCTCGGCACAGGAGGAAAAGAAATACGTCGAGCGCATGCTTGCGGGCGACATTGAGGCGCGCAATGTGCTCGTTGAGCACAATCTGCGCCTCGTGGCGCACATCGCAAAAAAATACTACACCCAGTCCGACGAGCAGGACGATCTCATCTCCATCGGCACTATCGGTCTCATCAAGGGCGTTTCGAGCTACCGCCCGGAAAAGGGTACGAGGCTCGCGACCTACGCTGCCAAATGCGTGGAGAATGAAATTTTGATGTACTTTCGCAGTCGGAAGAAATTACAGGGCGAGGTGTCGCTCAACGATTCGCTCGATTCCGACGCCGACGGCGAGTCGCTCTACCTCATGGATGTCGTCGGCGTCGAGGACACGATGTATTTGGACATTCAGGACCGCGACGACTGCCTGCGCGTGCGAAGGCTCGTGCACGAGTGCCTGACCGAGCGGGAGGAAGAGGTCATCATCTCGCGTTACGGCCTCGGCGGCCGGATGCCCCGCACACAGCGCGAGGTCGCCAAAAAGCTCGGCATCTCGAGGAGCTACGTATCGCGCATCGAAAAGCGCGCGCTGCAAAAGCTGGAGGAAGCCCTCGGTGAACGGGAATAAAAAACGCGGGGCGCATTAGCGCCCCGCTTACCATATATGTTGAACGAAAGAATGTTTGAAACAGAATACGTTATTTTAGAGAAGGAATATATTGCTGCAGATATTCCCGCAGCGCTTCATCGCAGACATACACGTAAGTACCATAGATGCCCCTCGTCAACAGGACGGCGTAGGTGTTGAGGACATATTCCCGCAGTTCTTCGTCAGAACCGCCGGTTTTCACTTTGTTGTCGAAGTAGTGCTTTTTGTTGACCTTGATTTTTTGATCGGCGCGGTCATAATACAGGTCCGGTCCGATCACGACGGCTGCGTAGTTCAAGTCCAGACCGACGAGGGAATAAATGCTGCCCATTTCCAGCTTGGCTTCGGGATTGCGGAGCCATTTGCCGGTCTGGCGGTTCCACCAGATCTCTGTTCCATCGAGGACGATGTCGGGATGAGAGGGATCGTTTTTAGAGGTCCATTCCCAGGCGTAGCCGCTGCAAAGACGGCACATGCCGTAGATTTCATCCTTTTCGTTGAGCACACGGAACATATCCTGAAAAGAAGAGAATAGGCCAAAATCATAGTTTTCAAAGGAAATGGGAGTTTCGGCGCGCTGGTACAGAACGTCATAGATATACGGCACATAGCTGCTGCCTGCCCGGATGCGCATTTGCTCGTGCAGTGCCACTGGACGTATACCGCCGTGTTCGACGTCGAGAAGGCGGTTAAAATCCGCTGCGGGAAGATCCATTGGAGTGGAGAGCTGCTTTTTGTCATAGAGAAGCACCTGATAATCCGAATAGGCGAGCAGCCAGTCCAGTTCGTTGTTATCCTTGGGCAGAGCGAGGCGTTCATTGTTTTTGCGAAGAAGGGCTCCGTATGCGCCAAGGTTCTTGTCGCGCCGCAAATGCTGCGCTTCGTCGCAGATGACGATGTCATAGTGCTTCTTGGTGACGTGGATCGGGGCAATGATATCATCCTGATACTTTCCGGGAATACAGCGAAAAACGCTTTTGAGCTCCTCGCGCGTTGCGGGATTGGCATAGACAAGGCATACTTTTTTGTCAGAAAAAGCGGGGTCCTGCTTCAAGTGATAAAACAGAGATGCAGCGACTACAGTTTTGCCGGTTCCGGCGTCGCCCTTAATGAGGATCGGACGGGTATGCTTGGCGTCCCGCTGCTTTTGCGAGTCGCTGCAATGCAGCGCGTTGATCGTGCTCTCAAGCGCTTCCTGCTGCAAAGGGGTCAGGCGAGTGAAGGGAGAGTACTTATATTCGGAAGAATTCAGGATCGTCTTAAATTCCATGTGGCTGACAAGTCCCTTTTCGGCAAGTTTTTGCCAGAGCTGGTCGAATCCTAACTCAAATTCATTCTTGCTATGGTAGAACGTCCGAACACCGGGCTCGGTATTGCGCACGTGGAACTTCTGGTCGATCTCCATGAGCTTGATGAGCATGTTTTCATAGTGCTTGGCCGGCGTTGCCGTGATGTCTATGCCGGTGATCACGTGGATACGGCGGAAATGAAATTGATGACAAAAGTCAGCCTTTTTTCGATGGTCGCCGGTGCGGACCTTTATGTCATTGGTTTCCCCGATGTAGGCGTCCTTGCCGTTTTCCAGAATGTAGAGATAGTGATAGTCATAGGGGAAGATCCAGTCACTGTAGTGCTTGGCGGCAAAGTCATACGTGGTAATTTCAAAGGAGGGAATATGGTCCATCAGGGCACATCCTTTCTTAGTTTGTCGACTCTATTATACAAATTTGCTATCAGTTCAACAAGAGAATATTTCGGCGGGCGGGAATAAAAACGCGGGGCGCAGATGCCTGCGCCCCGCGCCCGCTCAGGGGATGAGCGGAAGAGAGAAAGAGAAGAATATCATCAGAGAATCGTGCCGCCACCGAGCACGGTGTCGCCATCGTACAGCACGACGGCCTGACCCGGCGTGATAGCGCGCTGCGGCTCGTCGAAGACGAGGTGCACGTGCCCGTCCTCGAACACCGTGACTGTCGCCGCCTGCTCGCGCTGGTGGTAGCGCACGCGCGCGGTCGCGCGCAGCTCGCGCGGTGGGACGTCGTAGACGATCCAGTTGAAGTCATTTGCCATCAGCTCACGAGAAAAAAGCGCGTCGTTGCCGCTTAGCACCACGCGGTTTTCTGCCGCGTCGATGCGCTTGACGTAGAGCGGCGCGTCCGCGGCGATGCCGAGGCCCTTGCGCTGGCCGACGGTGTAGTGCACGATGCCCTTGTGTCGGCCGAGTACATGGCCGCTTTCATCGACAAAGTCACCCGCGGGGCAGTCGCGGCCCGTATAGCGCGCGATAAAGCCAGCGTAGTCGCCGTCCGGCACGAAGCAGATGTCCTGACTGTCCGGCTTGTCGGCGTTGTAGAAGCCCTGTTTCTCCGCGATGCGGCGCGTCTCGCTCTTGTGCATCGCGCCGAGCGGCAGGCGCGTGTGCGCCAGCTGATCCTGCGTGAGCGAGTAGAGCACGTAGCTCTGGTCCTTGCTCTCATCGAGCGATTTTTTGAGCAGCCACCGCCCGTTTTCCTGCTCGATGCGCGCATAGTGGCCGGTCACAATGGCGTCGCAGCCTAAAATGCGGGCGCGCTCGTAGAGACGCTCAAACTTCAGGTAGCGGTTGCAGTCGATGCAGGGGTTTGGCGTCGCGCCGCGCTCGTAGGACGAGATGAAGCGGTCGATGACCTGTCCCTTGAAGTCGTCTGAAAAGTTGAAGACATAGTAGGGGATGCCGAGGCGCAGCGCGACGAGACGCGCGTCCTCGACGTCTTCAAGCGAGCAGCAGGTCTTCGTGCGGCTGACGCCGATGTCCTCGTTGTGAAAGAGCTTCATCGTCGCGCCGATGCACTCGCAGCCCTGCTCCTTCATCAAAAATGCGGCGACGCTCGAGTCCACACCACCGCTCATCGCAATGAGTACCTTATCCATATTTCCTCACATCATGCGGCACGCTTTGGCGCAGGGAATGTCCCTGTGAGAAGTGATGCCGCGTTTATCGCTTTGCCTTATTTTGCCGCGTGCTTATAAAGTGAACGGCTTTTTGCCGCTGACGAGGTCCTTCCACAGCGGGGACATGCCGCGTAAGTATTCCACGACCTCGGGCACGGCATCGAGGATGCGGTCGACTTCCTCGTCGGTGTTCCACTCGCACAGGCTCAGGCGCAGCGAGCCGTGCGCCACGTCATGCGGGCGGCCGATGGCCAGCAGCACATGGCTTGGGTCGAGCGAGCCGGATGTGCACGCGCTGCCGGACGACGCGCAGATGCCCTTTGCGTCGAGCAGAAGCAGCAGGCTCTCGCCCTCGACGCCCTCGAAGCAGAAGCTCACGTTGCCGGGGAGACGATTCACGGGATCGCCGTTGAGCGCGCTGTGCGGGATCTTGGACAGGCCGTCGATCAGGCGGTCGCGCAGGGCGCTGACCCTTTTCGCGTTCTCGTCGAGGTGTGCGCAGGCGTCTTCGAGGGCTGCGGCCATGCCCATGATGGCGGGGATGTTCTCCGTACCCGCGCGCTTGCCGCGCTCCTGCGCGCCGCCCTCGATGAGGTTCGTCAGGAAGACGCCCTGACGGGCGTACAGCACGCCGGTGCCCTTCGGCCCGTGGAACTTGTGCGCGGAGAGTGACAGCAGGTCGATGTTCTGCACCTTGACGTCAATGGGCAGATGCCCCGCGGCCTGCACGGCGTCGGTGTGGAACAGCACGCCCGCCTCGCGGCAGACGGCGCCGATCTCGCTGATCGGCAGGATGGAGCCAATCTCGTTGTTGGCGTACATGACGGAAACCAGGCACGTATCCTCGCGGATGGCGTCTTTCACCTGCTGCGCCGTCACGGTACCGATGGGGCCGACGGGGAGCAGCTCGACGGTGAAGCCCTCTTTTTCGAGCTTTTGGAGCGTGTGCAGCACGGCGTGGTGCTCGAATGCGGTCGAAATGATGTGCTTTTTGCCCTTGCGCTCGCCGAGGCGCGCGGCGGAGATGATGGCCTGATTGTCGGCCTCGCTGCCGCCGGAGGTGAAGTAGATCTCGCGCGGGGAGGCGTTCAGGCACTTGGCGATGCGGTCGCGCGCGCTGAGCAGCGCCTCGGCCGCCTGCTGGCCGACGGAGTGCAGGCTCGAGGGGTTGCCGTAGATCGTTTCCATATAGGGGAGCATGGCGTCGATCGCTGCGCGGCTCATCTGGGTCGTCGCGGCGTTATCCGCGTAAATTGTCGTCATTGTGATCTCCTTTGCTGCTAAATCCTATCTTATAAGTATGTTAATATGATACACAGAACAGGCTACTTTGTCAATGACTTTTAAGGTTCTCCCGTTTGGCATCGGGCGTAAAAAAGGAAGAACCGCTCTTGCGAGCGGTTCTTCCTTTTACAATAGGGGGTGGAGAATTTTTGACTTACTTTTCCAGCTGCGTCCAGTCGCGGGTCTCGCGCAGCTCGGTCCACTTCTCATACTTGGAGTTCGTCTTGAACTTGTAGTAGTGGCTGTTCGTCGCTTCCTGAACGGCGAGGTAATACCAGGCCTTCGGGTTCGCGTTGTCCGTCCAGACCGTCATGTTCGGGAGGAGATCGTCCTCGGTCTCGGGCTGGCGGTTCAGTACGCGGTTGACGAGCGTCATGGTCTCGGCACGGGTGATGTCGCGCTGGGGACCGAAGGTGCCGTTGGGATAGCCGGTGATCCAGCCGTTGTTGTAGGCGATGCTGATCTCGTCCTTGGCCCAGTGGGTCGCGATGTCACTGAACTTCGCAGCGGTCTTGTCGCCGTCGTTGTCGAAGCGGGCGGCGATGGCTGCGAACTCAGCGCGGGTGATGGCGGCGTTCGGGCGGAACGTGCCGTCGGGATAACCCGTGATGATGCCCATGGAGCTGAGGGTCGAGACCGCGGTGTTGTACCAGGAGGTGGCGGCCACATCGGAGTAGCGGTTGGTCTTGGTCAGGTTCTCGTCGCGGACGTCGTCGGTCAGCAGGCGGAAGAAGATGGTCGCAACCTCGGCGCGGGTGATGTTGTTCTGCGGGCGGACCTCGCCGTTGCCGTAACCGACGATATAGGCGAAGTGGTCGGTCGTGTTCAGGCCGAGCGCGTCGTCATCCTCGATCTTCACCGTGGGCGGAACGGGCGGATAGTAGGGAACGTAGATGGCGTTCCACTTGGCCTTATAGGTGACATCCTTGGTAACCGTGTCGGCAACCTTGGGCTCCCAACCGGCGAAGGTGTAGCCGGCCTTAGAGGGCTCCTTGATGGTGGGGGTCTTGATGCCGTAGATCAGGTCGGAGAAGGTGGTTTCCTTGGAAGTGGTGGTACCGCCGTCCAAATTATAGGTGACGGTGTACTTAATTTCCTGCCAGACGGCGTAGAGGTCAATTTTACCATGATTACCATTCAGTACGTTTTGCTGGACGGAGAGGCTTGCAAAGGTCTCGTCTGCACCAATGAGTGCCTGAGGAGCAGTTTCAGACAGACTCCAACCCTTGAATTGATACCCATTCTTGTTCAACGTAGTTATAGTAGGGTTAACTTTTTCGGTTGCCTTGCTGAGACAGTACTGATAACCGTCGGCAGTCGGCGTATATTCCGGCGCTGTGGTATAAGTGCCGCCGTCAAGGTGCAGGACAACCGTGTAAGTGTCAGGCTTGGTCACCGGCACATACTTGAAGGTGTAGGTCACGTCGCCGGTCACAGGCGTGGAGGCGTCGATGTCCGTTTTTGTGGTCCCAGCATCCTTGTACCAGCCATCGGCGGTATAGCCCGCATTGCCAGCGCGACCGGTGGGGATAGAATCACCCAGTGTTGCATTGCAGGGCTCCCAAACGTCGCTAGCGGACTTTTTATAGAGCGGTCTAAGGCACACGATCTCAGAACCGGCAGCCTGACCGGTCGCAGCATCAAACCAGTGACCGTTCTCAACCTTGTAGGTCACCTTGGCTTCCAGTGCATCGGGGACACCGTTGCCGTTGTCATCCAGACCCCAAACCGCATGGACGGTGATGTCGCTGCTGGCAAACGTGGCCTGCATCATAAGGTTGGGTAGCGATTCGCCGTTGGTGTAGACCTTTTTATCCGTGTCCGTATTCGTCCAGCCGATGAAGATGACGTTCTTTCCATCCTGCTGGGCATGGGTGGGCTGGTTGCTATAGTCCAGATAGACGGTGTCACCGCCCTTATTGTTGGTTACCTTTGCGGGCGCGTTCGTGCCGCCGTTAGCGTCATAGGTCAGCGTATACTTGGGAATAGCGGTAGCGCTGAAAATCGCGTAATAGGTGACATCAGTCGTCACATTCGGAAGTGTTTCCAGTTTAGTCGTTGCATTCTGATCGGTATTCCAGCCGAGGAAGGTGTAGGTATTATTTTCATCCTCAGCCTTAGTCGGATCGTTGCCATTATACGCAGGCGCAGTACCGTATTCGACGTTTTCGTCTTTCTTAAGCTGAGTCGTGCCGTTCATCCACGTCACCGTGAACTTCTGCTTTGTCCACTGGGCATAGAGGATCACGTTCTCGGTCAGCTTTTCGATTTTAGCACCGGCAGCATAGCTTTTGCCAGTGCCGTCCGCCTCAGTATTCCAGCCTGTGAAGTTATGACCTTCCATTGTCAGATCGCCTTGGCCAAGAATCGTAACTTCGGAATTGATCTCATAAGGGCTGCTCGAGTCGACGGGCGCTGTGCCGCTGCCGCCGTTTGCATTATAGGTAACCGTGAACGTCGGCGCGGCAATAGTGACCATCGGCTTGCCGATTTGAGCTTCGCCCATGGAGGCATCGTCGCCATTAGCATCCGTATAGGTCAAATAAACATTTTCGTTTGTCGGAATGTCCTTGCCATAAACGCCATCCTTTGCCTTGATCATAAAGCTGACGCGTGCCTCATCCTTGGGGATATTTCCGATTTCCCACATCACAGTCTTATTGCCTTCGCTGTCTTCGCCCACCGTCAAACCTCTAGTTGCGCTGCCTTCAACGTATTCAAACTGTTTCGTGTTGATCACGTCGGTAAGCACCGCATTGGTACCGGCGGGTTTCGTGGTGGGCGTTTGGGTGATCTTATTCGCCCACTCCTGCAAAGTGTTGCGCAACTGAGCTTCATAGTCAGCTCCTGTTACGTTGATGAAGTGTTCATTCTGATCGGCGGAAGCCATGTTCTTCAAATAGGTTTCAGCAGGACCTTTCAACGCAATACCCACGGTATAAAGCGTATATCTGGCATTTTTGATGCTTGCCGCTTGGTTAGAGCCGTTCCAGTTGGGATCATTCTGGGATTCACCGCTGAGGCCCGGCGCGCCGTCAGAAATGAAGATCACATAGCCCGGGCGACCATCCTTATCGGAACGGTCGTTCAAGTAGTCATACGCCTTCTGCAATGCTGCGGTATAGTTCGTACCGCCGTCGGCCTTCATTTCATTGATTGCGGTCTTGACAGCGGCCGGATCGTTGGTCAGCTCCTGCGAGACCTTAATTGCCTTCGAGTCGATGCCGCCGTCTCTGTCGCCATGAGCGAAGCCGATGATGGCGATCTTGTTGCCGTTACCCTTAAGAATCGAATCTGCAAACGCTTCGCTGACCGCCTTGGCTGCATCGATACGGACAGTTTCACCCTTTTCGCCAGTGCAGGTATCAGGAACGCCATCAGAAATGTCTGTCCATGTTCTCAATACCCAAAACTGCCATTGATAATACTTTGCGCCGCATTCAGGACAAGTAAAAATCTTCCACCTCAAAGCAATAAACTTATCCCCGCCGGTCGGCTGGAAATGATCTTTAGGGGTGCTGCAAGGATATCCCACCCTGCTTGACATCGAGCCGGAATTGTCCACCACCAGAACAACATCCGCATTCGCGGGGGTCGTCATGGTGTCGGTCGATGGAACGGGGTTGCCCTGCACGGTCAGGGTGATCGTGTAGTTTCCGTTGCTGTCTGGCTCAGTGGTGCAGGATTTCGTCGCCGTCACCTTGTCCGGCGTGTTATCCGTCTCCGGAATCACATCCGCCAGCACGTTGAGCGGCAATAGCGACAGCGTCATCACGAGGACCAGGACCCAGGTGAGAAGGCGCTTGCCAACTTTCTTCTCAGACATAAAAAAATCCTCCTTCTTCTGCCTGTACGGCGCGAAGAAGGGGGAGGTAATCTGCATTTGGCAACCGGCTGCCGTGCGGCGCGAGCGCCGTTTAGGTCCGTGGCTTTGCGACACAGGCTTTCGCCTGCTGTGCCTTTTTCTGTACAGTTGCTCTTCTGCGAGCCGCACAGATATTTGTGTTTGCCAATATTTTATGTTCACAGTATACCAGATTTGCCCAAAAACGCAAGGCGATTTTCAAAAAATATATAAGATATTAACAGAACTAATAACGGACAGAAAAAAGCGGCGGCAAGAAATACCTGCCGCCGTACTTCGACGAATTGTGATATTTTACGCCACCGCGGACACGGCGAGCGTGTCGCTCTGCTGGGTGTAGGTCAGGGGGGAGACGCAGCCGGCGAAGGTGGTCTCGTTGATGACGCGCTTGGTGACGGCATAGGTCATGTCGATCTGGTACCAGTTGCCGCTGACGTTGACCTTGTTCCAGGCGTGGTAGCTGCTGCCGGCGTAGCCCTTGGTGAGAGTGCAGGGGATGTTCTGGCTGCGGCACATGGCGGCGAAGAGGGACGCGAGGTCGTAGCAGATGCCCTTGTTGCTGTTCAGGGTGGCGGCGGTGTCGGGGATGTACTTGCTGACCTTGCCGGAGGTGATGTCGTTAGCGAGCTTGGTGTCGTAGGTGTAGTGACCGGCGATGTAGTTGTAGATCGCGGTGACCTTGTCCATATCGGTCTTAGCGTCCTTGCAGAGCGCGGCGGCCTTCTTGCACACATCGTCGCCGGAGGTGAACTGCACGTCGGTCGTGGCGATGAGGTAAGGGGCGTAGGCGTTTTCGATCTTGGCGTTGACGCGCTTGCTGGTCACGACGCGGTAGGTCGTGCCGGAGATGTTCTCGCAGAGGGAGATGGTGTAGGTGCCGTCGCCCTGCTCGAGGGAGAAGACGGCGTCCTTGCCGCTCGGGCAGTTTTTGTAAGACGTTTTTTCGTTACCGTACTGGATGCCGACCTTCAATTTGGCATTGGAGGTGTAGTTGACGGTGACGAAACCATACTTGGCATTCGTGGTGTCAATGGTGGTGCCATTGGCAGCGCTGGCGTTCACAACCGTGAACATGGACATGACAATAAGCACTGCGAGCATAGCGCAGGCATGACGAAACAGCCGTTTCATACGGCGATCTCCTTTCGGTAACTGGCTGCCAGCCCTGTTCCCAGGGGTAAGGCCCTATAGCTTTGCGTCGCCGGTTTTCACCGGGTTTGCTATTATCGTTTGAGATGCGGTCGAAGCGGCTGCACCTACTCTTTTTTACGGCTCACACTATATACGCGTTCTTAACGTTTGTCAACAGATCATTTGCGCTTTTTCGACAAAATAACAGACAAAAAAGAGCGCGGAAACCGCGCTCCTTTTGATGTTTTTGCAATTTTTGGGCAAAATCACACGCTGAGCCAGTCGTCGAGGATAAGACCCTCGTTGTGCTTGGTGAGAAAGCCCACGCTCCACTCGCCGCCGAAGGCGATGAGCTTGCGGCCCTTGAAGTCCTCGAGCACGCGGGAGCCCGAGCAGAGCATCAGGTCCTTCACGTCGCACGGGCACTCGCGGATCAGGCGCAGGTGCTCATAGGGGAGGCCGCTCATGCGCAGGTCGACGCCGTACTCGTTTTTCATGCGGTATTCGAACACGTCGAACTGCAGCGTGCCGACCACGCCGACGACCACGTCCTCAAAGCCGCTGTCGGGGATTTTGAAGATCTGGATGGCGCCCTCCTGCGCGATCTGCTCCACGCCCTTGACGAACTGCTTGCGCTTCATCGTGTCCTTGGGTGAGACGAGCATGAAGTGCTCGGGCTCAAACGTCGGGATGCCGGAGAAGCGGAACTTTTTGCCGGGCATCGTGATCGTGTCGCCGATCGAGAAGATACCGGGATCGAACACGCCGATGATGTCGCCCGCGTAGGCCTCGTCGACGATCTCGCGCTCGGCGGCCATCATCGTTTGCGGCTGGGAAAGGCGCATCTTGCGCCCCGACTGGACGTGGAAATACTCCGTGTCGCGCTCAAACCTGCCCGAGCAGATGCGCATGAACGCCAGACGATCGCGGTGGGCCTTGTTCATATTGGCCTGGATCTTGAAGACGAAAGCCGAGAATTCGGGGGAGTAGACGTCCACCTCGCCCGCGTCGCTCACGCGCGGAAGCGGCGGCGTGGTCATCTCAAGGAAGGCGTTCAAAAACGGCTCAACGCCGAAGTTCGTGAGCGCGCTGCCGAAGAACACGGGGGAGAGCTTACCGTGGCGCACGGCGTCCAGGTCAAAGTCGCGGCCCGCGCCGAGCAGCTCGACCTCGTCGGCGAGCGTATCGCGGCGGGCCTGACCGATCAGGTCGACAAGCGCGGGATCGTCGAGCTCGATTTCCGTGATGCCCGCCTTTTTGGCGTGGCCCGCGTCGGTGAAGTGCAGGATGCAGCGCTTATCGCGGTCGTACACGCCGGCAAACTCCTTGCCGCAGCCGATCGGCCAGTTGACGGGATAGGTGTCGATGCCGAGCTCGCGCTCGACCTCCTCGCAGAGCTCGAGCGGGTCGCGCGTCTCGCGGTCCATCTTATTGATAAAGGTAAAGATGGGGATATTGCGCAGGGCGCAGACCTTGAAGAGCTTGCGCGTCTGCGGCTCGACGCCCTTCGCGCCGTCAATGACCATGACGGCGCTGTCCGCGGCCATCAGCGTGCGGTAGGTGTCCTCCGAGAAGTCCTGATGTCCCGGCGTGTCGAGGATGTTGATGCAGTAGCCGCCGTGTTGGAACTGCATGACCGACGACGTGACCGAAATGCCGCGCTGCTTTTCGATTTCCATCCAGTCGGATTTTGCCGCGCGCTCGCGCTTGCCCTTGACTTCACCCGCCTGCGCGATGGCTCCGCCGTAGAGCAGGAACTTTTCCGTCAGCGTGGTTTTACCGGCGTCCGGATGCGAAATGATCGCAAACGTCCGGCGGCGGGAGATCTCTTCCTGTAAAGTGGCCATGACTGCCTCCTGAAAAATACGATTTACCGGGCAAGTGTATCACAGCCCCCTGCATTTTGCAACAGAATCCTAAAATCTATGCTTGACAAAGCGAAAAATGTCTGGTATAGTACATCTTGTTCCGCGGGCGTAGCTCATCTGGTAGAGCGCCACCTTGCCAAGGTGGAGGTAGCGAGTTCGAGCCTCGTCGCCCGCTCCAAAAAATAAAGGCATGACGTAAGTCATGCCTTTATTTTTTGGCTCCAGCGGGCAGAGGGGCGAACAGGGCGCGAGCGAAGCGAGAAAACGCCCCAGTGGGGCGTTTGGTGCCCGCTGTGCGTGTCGCGGTGTGATAACACCGCGAGCGAGCCTCGTCGCCCGCTCCAAAAAAGAGGTCACAACATATGTTGTGACCTCTTTTTTGGATTCCGGCAGGAAATTAAAATGCTCGGGCGAAATGAATTCGCCCTCCGCCAAGGTTTTGCTGCGCAAAACTCTTGTACGGCGCAAAAGCGCCGATTTTTTGGCTCCAGCGGGCAGAGGGGCGAACAGGGCATGAGCGAAGCGAGAAAACGCCCCAGTGGGGCGTTTGGTGCCCGCTGTGCGTGTCGCGGTGTGATAACACCGCGAGCGAGCCTCGTCGCCCGCTCCAAAAAAGAGATCACAACGTATGTTGTGACCTCTTTTTTGGATTCCGGCAGGAAATTGAAATGCTCGGGCGAAGTGAATTCGCCCTCCGCCAAAGTTTTGCTGCGCAAAACGCTTGTACGGCGCAAAAGCGTTGTTTTTTGCTTCGGTAGGCCAAATAGATACGGGACATCCGAACTGGGTGTCCTGTTTTTTATAAGAACGTTCCCTGTCAATGATTGAAAACAGGTTTTTAATTTGCTATGATACCTTCACACTTTCCATAGGGGGATAATTTGTGAAAAAAAGATTTGCTATATGCAGCACAATAGTTTTGCTGCTGCTTTTGTCAGCCTGCGGCGCACCGCAGACGTTGGACTTTTCCTACGCTCCGGAAGGAGAAGAGCTTTCTTTTTTGATGGTGGAGACTTCACAAACTCACCGCGCAGAACTGGAGCACGTTCCCTCTGCGGCTGATTTTGCCGATGCGATTTCGGATGACCCCGCCTCGGCAGGGCTGCTGAGCGAGAGCGAGGTGGAGAGCCTTTTACGAGGTCATGCCGCGATGGAGACGGTGTCGAAAGAACAGGCGCAGTCTGATGTTTCCCTGCTGTTCCGCACGCTGCAAAGCGCTTACGGCGCTTACGAATACTTTGGGCAGGAAAAGTTTGACGCAGCGGAGGACGCTGTGACACAATGGCTTTCCTCACAGAATGATGAGATTAAAGTTTCTGCGCTGGGAGAAAAACTGCAGGAATCTCTCGCATTCATGCTTGCGCACGACGCGCATGCCATGATTTATGAACCGGCGGCGGAAGAGATCGAAGCGCAGGTGCGATATGAATACTTCTTTGCCGACGGCTTCTATTTTTCAAAGGATGTCAACGGCAGCTATTATATGGTGAATGACGGGGAGAGGTGGACATCGAGTAGCTTCTCCGATGAACATGTCAGCGTGCAGCCGACGCTTCTGCAAGACGGACGCATTGTTTATCAGCCGACGCTTTTTGCGCTGCGGAAGGACGCCGTGCAGAGCAGTGTCACACTGAAAAATTCTTCTGGAAAAGCGAAAATCTATCGCCTTGACTGGACGGAGAGTCAGCCGCTTGATGTTGACCTCGGCACGCTGGATTACCGCCTGATACAGGAAGACGGTCTTACCTATGTTTCCCTCCGCAGCTTTGTTTCCGGCACATATGATAATATGCTTGCACGCTATGCTCGGGAAGGGGCAAAAGCACGCGGGAGCAAAGCGGTGATCTATGACCTGCGCGGCAATGTTGGCGGCTCGGACAGTTGGCCGAGAAAGTGGATACAGAGTTTCCTCGGAACGCAGAACAGTATTGAGACCTCCATGCTGTATGCGCAGAAAAACAGCGCCCTTTTTGCTGCGGAAAACAGCGAGAGTCTGCTGCCGGAAGATGAGGGAACTTGCTTTGCCCGTGAAGTCCACGGGACCTGGTATGAAAATGATATTCCGATCATCGTGTTGGTTGACGATCATTGCGGCTCATCCGGCGAGGGCGCGGTACAGCTTTTGAAAACGCTTGACAATGTGCTCATTGTCGGCAGCAACACGGCGGGATACCAGCTCTGCGGAAATATCAGCACCTTTACATTGCCATATACCGGCATCGGTGTGCGCTTTGGGTCAACGCTTTTCCTCTATGGGGACGGAGAAAATGTCGATCACAGGGGCTATGCTCCGGATGTCTGGTGTGATCCGCAGGATGCTCTTGCTTCAGTGCTGGCACTGCTGAAAGAACAGGGGGTCGTCAGTGCAGATGCTTGCGAAACCGTGAGAGAAAAAATAGTGAAATGATGATTTTTTCGCTCATACAGGCAGAGCGGCAGCGGGTAATAGAAGCAACTCAAATCGTATAGCACCCACACTTGGCAGGCATTCGATGCCGCAGGCTGCGCAGATCTTCAAACGGCAAACTGCCAATGTCGGGGGTCGAGGGGAACTCCCCTCGCGTTCGCTTGGGGGGTACAAGGGGGCATTCTCTCACGCGAGAGAATGCCCCCTCTTCTGCGCGGCCACAGGGGGAGAACCTCAGCGTCCCCCTTGCGCAGCAAGCCCCTTTCATGCTATGATATTTTCACAGAAAAAGAGAAAGTGAGGAGATCATCATGACTCTCGATGAAGCGATCAAGTCCCTGATGGCTTTGCAGGCCAAGCTCGCGGCCTACGGCCATGCCATGGGCCTGCTCTTTTACGACGGCGCGACCACCGCGCCCAAGGGCACGGCGGCGAACCGCGGCCAGACCATGAGTATTTTGAGCGAGGAGCACTACAAGCTTACGACTGGCGGGGAGACCGTCGCGCTGCTCGAATTCCTCGACGCGCACAAGTCCGAGCTCAACGAAAAGCAGCAGCGCATGGTGTTTTTGCTCATCAAGGACATCCGCAATATGCAGAAGATCCCGATGGACGAGTACGTCGCCTACCAGCAGCTGCTTGTCGAGGCCGACGACGTCTGGCACCGCGCGAAGGAGACGAGCGACTTCGCCCTCTTCGAGCCCGTGCTTGAGAAAATTTTCGAGACCAACATCCGCTTCGCACACTACTGCGCACCGGAGAAGGACCCCTACGATTACTGGCTCAGCGAGTATGAGGATGGGCTGACGATGGCGCAGTGCGACGAATTCTTTGCGACGCTGCGCGAGCACATCGTGCCGCTCCTGAAAAAAATCAAAGAAAAGCCGCAGGTCGATGATGCGATGCTGCACGGCCATTTTCCCGAGGAGAAGCAGGCGCAGCTTTCCGACTACCTGATGCGCACGATGGGCCTCGATTTGGACCATGTCGGCCTGTCCACGACCGAGCATCCGTTTACGACGTCGCTCGGTTCGCACTTTGACGAGCGCATCACGACGCACTATTTGGAGGAGAATTTTGCCTCATCGATGTTCTCCGTTATCCACGAGGGCGGCCACGCGCTCTATGACACCGGCAGCGCGGATGATCTCGCCTATACGGTGCTCGACGGCGGTGTCTCCATGGGCATCCACGAGAGCCAGAGCCGTTTCTATGAAAATCTGCTCGGCCGCTCGCGCGCCTTCACGGGCTTCGTGTTCCCGAAGCTCTGCGAGTTGTTCCCCGAGCTGAGCGGCCACACGGCGGAGGAATTCTACCGCGCCATCAATAAGGCGGAGCCGTCCCTCATCCGCACCGAGGCCGACGAGGTCACCTACAGCCTGCACGTTATGGTGCGCTACGAGCTCGAAAAGCGCGTGATGCACGGCGAGCTCAAGGTACACGACCTGCCGGGCGAGTGGAACCGCCTTTACAAGGAATACCTCGGCGTCGACGTGCCGGACGACAAACACGGCGTGCTACAGGACAGCCATTGGTCGGGCGGCAGCATCGGCTACTTCCCGTCCTACGCGCTCGGCAGCGCCTACGGCGCACAGCTGCTTCGCAAGATGAAAGAGACGGTCGATGTGGACGAGTGCCTCAAGACCGGCAATTTTGCGCCCATCAATGCGTGGAACCGCGAGCACATCTGGCAGTACGGCTGCCTCAAAAAGCCCGGCGCGCTCTTGGAGCAGGCGCTTGGCGAAAAGTTCGACCCGACGGTCTACACGCAGTACCTTGAGGAAAAGTACGGCGAAATTTACGGTTTGTAAGAGCGGAATAGCATCAAAAAGGCGGTATCCGACCGGATATCGCCTTTTTGTGCGTGAAACGTGGAAAGTCCATTGCATTGTAACCGCATTTCCGATACAATGGGTGGAGAGAGAAGCGGGTAACGAGCGGAGGAGAGACCGCACGCCCGCAATGAGAGATGGGAGAGCAAAAATGAATACTGCGCTGTATGAGACCTACGTTCAGATTTTGCATGAGGAGCTTGTACCCGCGATGGGCTGCACTGAGCCCATCGCCGTCGCCTACGCGGGTGCGCTTGCGCGCCAAACGCTCGGGACACTTCCCGAGCGCATCGAGCTGACCGTGAGCGGCAATATCATCAAAAACGTCAAGAGCGTCATCGTGCCGCACACCGGCGGGCGAAAGGGCCTTCCCGTCGCGGTCGCGGCGGGTGTACGCGTCGGCGACGCCGACGCGCAGTTAGAGGTGCTGGCGAATGTGACGGAGGACCAGCTGCCGCTGCTGGACGAGTACCTTTCCGCGGCGGAGATCGCGGTGAGCAAATCGCCGCTGCGCTGCCCATTCGACATTCAGGTGCGTGTTTTCGCAGGCGGGGACACGGCCTTCGTCCAGATCGTCGGCAGCCACACAAACGTCGTGCGCATCGAGAAAAACGGCGAAGTGCTGCTCAACAAGCCCTTTTCCGAGGAGGCGGCCCAGCCGCCCGAGAGCCGCAGGAGCCTGACGGTCGAGGACATTATCGCCTTTGCCGACGAGGTCGATTTAGACGATGTCCGCGCGCCCATCGCGCGCCAGATCGAATATAACACGGCCATCGCTGAGGCAGGATTGACAGGGCAGTACGGCGCGGCCATCGGAAAAATCCTGCTCGATTCCTATGGCGACGGCGTGCAGAACCGCGCCAAGGCCTGGGCTGCGGCGGGCGCGGACGCGCGCATGAACGGCTGCGAAAAGCCTGTTGTCATCAACTCTGGCAGCGGCAATCAGGGCATGACGGCTTCGCTGCCCGTCATTGTCTACGCGCGCGAGCTGAAAGCGAGCGAGGAGCAGCTCTACCGCGCGCTCGTCGTGTCGAATCTTGTCACCATCCATCTGAAAACGGGCATCGGCAGCCTTTCCGCCTACTGCGGTGCGACCAGCGCGGGCGCAGGGGCCGGGGCGGGTGTGTGCTACCTTTACGGTGGGCGCTACGATGAGATCGCCCACACGGTCGTCAACGCGCTCGCCATCAACTCCGGCATGCTCTGCGACGGGGCGAAGGCGAGCTGCGCGGCGAAGATCGCCTCGGCGGTCGAGGCGGGGCTGCTCGGCATGCAGATGTACCGGCACGACAGCCAGTTCTACGGCGGTGACGGCATCGTCGTCAAGGGCGTGGAGAACACCATCCGCGCCGTCAGCAGCATCGCGCGCGACGGCATGCGCGAGACCGACAACGAGATCATCCACCTGATGATCGGGGAGGAAACTGTCAAATGAAGATACTTGTCACAGGCTTCACGCCGTTCGGCGGGGAGCAGATCAACCCCTCGTGGGAGGCGGTACGCCGGCTTCCCAACCGCATCGGGGGAGCAGAGCTCATCAAGCATGAAATTCCGACGGAGTTTGACGCCTCCGGTGCTGCGCTGCACAAGCTTTTGACGGAGCTGCGTCCCGACGCGGTGCTCTGCGTCGGCCAGTACGGCGGCGCAAATTGCATACGCGTCGAGCGCGTGGCCATCAACCTGCGCGACGCGCGTATCGCCGACAACGCGGGTAAGCAGCCGACGGACGAGCCGGTCGTGGCCGGAGGTCCGGACGCCTATTTTGCGACGATCCCGACGCGAGAGATCGTCGACGCCCTGCGTGAGCGGGGGATTCCCGCTCAACTCTCGTACTCCGCGGGCACGTTCGTGTGCAACAATCTCCTTTACTGCGCCCTGCACGAGAGCGCGCAGAGCTATCCCGCCCTGCGCTGCGGCTTTGTCCACGTCCCCTACCTGCCCGAGCAGGCAAAGGACGGCAATGCGCCGAGCATGGGTCTTGCGCTGATGACCAAAGCACTGGAGATCGCAGCGGAAGTGATCGTCGAAGCATAGAATTCAAAAGAAAAAGAACCGTCTGACTCCACGGTAGTTCAGATGGCTCTTTTGCATAGTTCATTCGATGTGGGAGCCTGTAACCGTACTTCGACCCCCAGAAAGTTTTCTCGCCCCACCGATGCCTTAATCAATTGTCCCCCAAACCTTGAACACGGGGCGGCATAACAAATAACCATCAAAATAACCGATGCTCGCACCGAACCCTAAACACTTACGGAGATCGTAACTCTGTTATCAAAATAGTCTGGCATTCGTATGGAAACGACGGAGAATCTCATTCACCAAATTCGAAGGTCTCCCGCCCGTTCACCGCGTCGAGCGCGAGCTGCGCGCGGGAGAGCTCGTCGGCGGTCTTTTCATAGTCCGCCTCCACAGCGGCAATGTCGTAGTTTGCGTAGCGGTAGTCGATGATGTTCGACGGCCGGCCGTACTGCT
>OJKY01000816.1_pt1 | contig 22092 bp, 17 predicted proteins | sample 1596571 | NCBI WGS metagenome assembly OJKY01 (sample SAMEA4350170, study PRJEB24818) | metagenome | biome: human; feature: gut; material: faeces | place: Denmark | collected 2013-09 | reverse complement strand
ACAACGACGAGGCCGGACGGAAAGCGACTGCCGAGATCGTCCGCCGATGCTCCCGGAGCCAAGTGGTCAAGCAAGCGTTTTACCGCGACCACAAGGATGTGAACGAGTATCTGCAAGCGCGGATCAAGGAGCAGCAACGCCACGCTCCGGCACCCAAAACACCCCGGCAATCCGGGCCCAAGCCGCGACGATAGTGTTTTGCGGTTTTGTATTGCAAGACGTCAGTTTGTGGTCACAAGTGTCCCCAAACTGCACCTTGCCCCGCTCCCTGTCGGTCGGGGAGTCGGCGGGCAATCACTTCGTTCTCGACCCATTCTATTTATTTTCCACAGACACCAAGACAATGAAAACAAGAAAGCATAACACCGCCGTATCCCGAAGCGCCGGCATCAAATTCCGGTGTTCGGTCGGCGAAAAGAAAATCATCGGGCAGCAGGCCGCCGCTTCCGGCAAGAACCTTTCGGAGTTCTGCCGGGGGCAAGCCCTGCATGGAAAGATTTACGCCGCCCGGAAGCTCTCATCCGAAGAGAAGCAATATTTCATCCTACTCAAAAGTCACAATCTCGGCTTCACACGGATTACCAACCAAAAGCCCGCGACCCGGAATTATACCGGGAGATCAGGGTGTTCCTTGCCGAATCGAAAGCATTGTATAACCGTTTCTTTTAAACAGACGCAAGATGATAGCCAAAGGAAAAGCTATCGCCCACGGCGGCAATGCCATCGAGTATGTATTACGCGAAGGCAAACTCGGCCGAATTATAGCAACCAATCTGTTGGGCAGCACCGATCCGGGCGAGATACGCTTCGAATTCGAGATAGTCAACCGCCACAACGAGCGGTGTAAGAATAAGTACCTGCGCTTCGAGATCGGCATCGCCCCGCAGGACGAAACGAAACTCCGGCCGGGCGACTTGCTGAACATCGTGCGGTCGTTTGCGAACAAAATGCACCTGGGCGAACACCAGTGAATAGCCTGCACACACAAGGACACCGATAATCTGCACATCCACCTCGTCGCAAACCGCATCGGGCTGGGCGGCGAGGTTTACGACACGACCTTTATGAGCAACCGCTCGGCAAGGGCGGCCGAGGAGATCAGTCGCGAGATGGGGCTGACCATCGCCAACGACGTACATAAGCTAAAACAGCATCGGGCCGAACACGCTAATCCCACACGACAGACGGTTAAAGAACAGTTGCAGCGGATCGCCTATGGAGAATTAGGCCGCGGCCATAACGACATTCGGGATTTTCTGGCGGCGTTGCGCAAACAAGGCGTCCGAATAATCCCAATGGAGAACAAACAGGGAAAGACATACGGCCTGCGGTTCAGCTATGCCGGGCAGACGTTCAAAGCCTCGGAGATCGGACGCGAGTTCGGCTGCCGTTCGCTGCTCAACCAGTTCAGGATAACTGCCGAGGGGCAGAAAGGCATAAGCAAAGTGCCGCGTTACCCGATACGGCGGCAAGCGCCGGAACCACCGCAGCAGCGACACGAGCAGCACCAAGCCCAGAGCCTCGGTGCGTCATTGATCGAAGGAGTGGCCGACGCGATCGGAACAATGATGACACCCTCGACCAGCGACTACGATCCGACACTTGCCGAATGGTACGAAATGCTGAAACGCAAAAAGAAAAAGAAGAAAGCGCATGGAATCTCAAGATAGAAAACCCCGCAAACGGCGGGAACGCGAGGAGATCGGCGGGCAGGTATTGGCCAACAACCTGATCGGCGAGATCGACCGGCTGGAGAAAGTCGGGGAGCAGGCCGAAAGAACGGCAGCAATGTACGGCCGGATGTTCGAGGATATCAAATCGACCGTACTGAAAGTCGATACCGCCACCCTCGATGCGAAGACGGAAGAGTTTGCCGACGCACTGGAACAGCAAGCCAAACGAGTTCGGACGACTGTCCGGGCACTCAAAGGGGCGATGTGGCTGCTGATCGGGATGCTGTTCCTCGTGTTCGCCGTCGGATACTGCTTCCTCGAAGCCCGGCCGTAGGAAGCCCGGTAGAAATCAGTTCGGACGACAACGCCTGTCCCCGCAGATTTTTTGCGGGGACAGGCGTTGTCGGTGGCATCCGGCGGCGGAGCCGGGGAGGCGCGGGCAGATAAAGCCCGCACACCCCGGCTGTGTGTCGCCTGCTGCCCGGCTTCAGAAGGCCAGCACGGCACGGACGTAATGCGCATCCTTTTTGGGAGACGTCGATCTACTTTTATCGCTGAATCTTGTACAGTTGGCATTTGTCTTAATGGACGCAGTTTCCGTACTCTCCCAATAGTAGTCGTTTATAAACTCCCTGCCTCCGGCTTTGGTGAACGCGGCGTTGAGGGTGGTGGCCATACCGAGGTCAGCGTTGAGGTTCAGCGTTCCGAGGGCCATGACGCGCATCTCATAAAAACCGGGGAAGTACCAGCCGCTGCATCCGTCGGGCGTGGCATTGGCATCGGCTTTGGCATACTGTTCCACGGCGTCGAGGGCTTCGGTGCGCTGGCCTCCGGCGTCGCGGTACCATTGGAGGAGGCGGGTCATATTGTAACCGTAACCGCTGTCTGACCACTGCATCAACTTCTTTTCCTTTTCATGTCCGGTGGCCGGATAACCCCTGAACCACTCGTGCGTGAAATCCTTGCTCGTAGAAGACCACGGTATTTTCGTGTCCGCGACATCCGTGAGCGCCACCACCAGCCCGTGCGTGCACGCGGGATGCTCGTGCATCAAGAGGTGGTCGCCATCCGTCCAATGATAGCTATCGCCATTGCCGTTGATTTTCTCGCCCACCCAGAAGACGACGCCGAGGCAGTCATCCTTCACGTTTTGGGGCATATCACTGTTCTTGTAATGCTCCTGTGGCAGGACGGTGCCGTTCTTCATGTAGAAGTCGCCTTCCGCGAGCGGACGTTCCGTAGTGGTCTCCGCGCCGCCGTCGATGGTGTAGGTTTTATATTTGCCACGGAGGTCATCTTTCCTGGGAATCTCAATATCGAACTTGCGCTCCACGGATCTGGAATCGTAGTAAGAGCAGCCCGTTATTTTCTTCACATCACCCGAGGGGTTTGTTATGTAGCGTGCCGTGTGAGGATTTTCCATCCAGAAGTTGGGCACGTGGGCAACACCCGTGTAAAGGTAGTAGCTTTTCGTCTGCTGGTTCCCGCTGATTTCCTCGGTGTAGGTGCTCTTGATATACGGCAGGCGGACGATGTTGAGCTGCATCTGATGCTCCATCTTGAAACTGAGTGTGGAGCCGGGGGTGCCGTCCGTGCGGGTAGCGACCTCGCCACGTGCCACCATGAGGTCGGAGGCGGCGTAGTCGGCGTAGGTACTCTGGTCGTCCTGGGGCTTCCAACTGCCGATAAGCCTATGGAAGAACTCCGGGGCGGTGGCGGCGGGCAAGCCGTCTGGATTGGTTCCGTCAAGCTCGTTGCCACTCATATCCGCCTGATAGGGATAATAGGCAAAGTAGAGGATGTCGCGCCCTTTGGCGGGGTCGTATTTCAGCTCGGTATCGGCGGGGAGCGTCCATCTGGTGCCGTCGTAGGTGAGGCAGAGATTGGAAGCGGTTATTCGCAAGTCGTTCAGGTTGCCGGGGCCGTACACCTTGGCGTCCGCGACGTACAGCCCGATTTTGTCGCCCTTGGTAAACCCGGTGGCAAAGCCGTTCTCCACGGCGCGGGTGACGGGTGCGCCGTTGTCCGTCGCGGCATTGGCGGCGGAGGCTTCCGGGGCGTATGCTCCGTCGGTGACGATGATGGTGAGCGGGGCGGCAGGGTCGGTGGCGTTGCCCGGGGCAGCATCATCGAACGTGTCGTCGCGGGTGCAGGCTGCTGCCAGCATCAGGAGCAGGAGCAGCACCGCAGTCCGGTATAAGGATTCTGTTCGTTTCATAGGGAATGGATTTAATTGGTTGTATTGATATCGGTGTTGCCGCCGTCACCCCACTCGTTGATGTCAGCGAGTTCGATGCCAAGCGAGCCGTTATTCATCTTTACATTATAGGTATAGGAATAGCCCGCGCGGAGTTCGCGTGTGCTGCCGTTGTCCGCGTTCTCGGGAAAGTCGATAGTTCCCGTGTAATCCACACCGTTCATCGTGATTTTAATATTTGCACCATTTGCCTGTTGCGGGAAAACAATCAGCGTGGAGGACATCCCGCTTGCGTTGTTGGAAACGGACAGCGTTAAATTTCCTGTCGCTGTCCCTGCTGTCGCGCCTGTCTTGGTATTGAATGTACCCTCCAACGCGAGGTCGTTGATAGTGTACTCAAGGTTGCTAAGCGAGGCGATGCCATTGCCCGGTAGGAAATTAAGTATAATGCGGGACATGCAATGCTTGAATTGGAACTTCACGTTGGGGTTTGCCGAGCTGGCGGTGGCAGTGGCGAAAAGGTAGTCTATCTGCGGCTGCCCGTCGGCGGTCTGGTCGGCGTCAGTGATGCTTTTGCTGATGATGCCATTTGCACCCGGAGCCGTGCCGGTCTCTCCGTTGAAGGGATAGTAGGCGGTAAACGTCGCGCTCCTTTTGTCCTGGAAGTAGATGTCATTGTCTTCTCCCGGGCCGTTGTTCACCACGGTGAACTTGCCGTCGCCCGCCGTGGTGACGTATTTCACATGTATATACTCCACTAGTCCCGTTCTTCCGCTTACACCGATGGCGTCGTCTGCCGCCCATGCCGTGCCTGCTGCACGGGTAGCCATGTCGTCGATGGTGGACGTGATGCGTGCCGCCACGGGTGCGTTATCCACTGTGTTATCACTCTCTTTTTCGCATCCTCCCGCGAGGATGGCTACCGCTGCCACGAGGGCCGCGAACCGGATTTGGTTTACTGATTTCATAATTTCTTTTGTTTTAATGTGTATATTCATTTTTTATCTGTTATTGATTACATATTCGCGTCCACGTCGCTGCCGTCGCCGTTACCCGGCTTCCAGTCGATGATGGTTCCGTCCGGTTCTGCACCCACGGGAGCGTAAAGGCTGCCCGTAACGGTGAGCGGGGTGAGTTTGTCCGCGTTGAAGTTGCGGAAAATGTCGGTCACGTCGGCAATGGTTTCCGTCCGGTTTCCGTCGGAAAAGGTGAGGGTCGTCACAATCTGTTGTTTCGCTCCCGTGGCTATTCCCACCGTCCATAGATTGGCGGTGAGCTTGTTGTCTTTGCGGACAAAGGACAACATCACGGAGGCGGAATTGCCGGTTACTTCGCCCGTTCGCAGGTCGATAGATGCCGCCACACCGTCCAGACGGGCTTCGATGGCGGTGATTCGTTCCGGGTCGCCGTCAGTGACGGTGAACGTGAAGCGCACTTCGCGCATCCGTTGCTGCATGGCAAGGGTTACCCGTGCCGTATCGTCAGCCAGCACGTGAGCCGTTGCCACGCCGGAGAAGAGGACGCCCGCGTCGGGGACGAGCAGCGTGCCGTCCGCCCCGGTGTTGACCGTAGCAATGCCACCGTCCGCGCTGACGCCTGCCGGGAGATTATAGGCAAGCACTTCCACGTCGCCCGGCTCAAAAAGTCCGGGCAAGGTGAACGCCGCCCCGTTTGCCGTGGTCGTCGTGCCGGACGCTTCCACGCGGTATTCGGTGGGAACCGCCACACCTTCGCCGCGCTGCGACCATTCCGTAACCCCCGTTACAATGCCGTGGTCGGGATGCGGTGTGTTGTAGATCGGGTCTTTCACGTCGCAGGACGTTAAAAGAAGTCCCGCGCACCCCAGTAAGGTAATGATGCTTGTTGTTTTCATATTTTGCATTTTTTATCGGGTCTGTTTATTCCCGCCGATTGTCCAGATCAGGTTGATTCCCGCCTGCGTGGGGCCGAAGAAGTTTTTGGTCTTGCTGCGCTCTTTGATTACACGGACACATTCGATCGCCGGAAAGTCGTCGCCGGGAATGCGGATTTCAGTCATAATGGGCGTGAAACTGTCGTACTCCGAGCGGGTATAGCCCAGCCCGAGGTTGAAATCGACGGAGAAACGACGCGAGAGGTAGAGTTGGTAGCCCACCGTGAGGCCCGCGCTCCACAGCGAACCCTGATAGCCGGTATTTTTCGAGAAAAGGCCGCCGAGGGGATATTTATAGATATTGTACTCACCGTAGCTACCCGACACGCCCACATAGAAGCGTTTATTGCGGAGCAGGTACCGGCGTACCTCGGGGTTCAGAAGCCACACTTTCTGCACCTTGCCTTCGCCGCCGCTCCAGTGGGCGAAGCTGCCGTCGAGTTTGACGCCCCAATCGCTGCTCACGCGCCACTCCACACCCAGCGTGGGCAGCAGCATCGCGTCGTAAAGCACATTCGTCCGCACGGCGAAGCAATAGGGTTTCGCCGCCGGGGCGGGCTGTGGAGCGGCTTCGGCAACCGGAGCGGGTTGCGGTTCCGCTGCGGCAGGCGCCGCGGGTGTCGCGGGCATCACGGGTTCGGGCGCCGGGGCAGGTTCGTTCACGGCGGGCGTTTCGGGCTGCGCGGCTTCCGGAGCCGGGATGCGCAGCGTCACGGTCACCGCCTCTTTCCCGCCGTCCGAGGCCCCGGTATGGAGCGTCGTGCGAAAATCGACCTCCCGGAGCCCCTTCTGCGTGACAAGTTCCGACTTGACGCGGCTGGCCCGCAGGTAGGCCGTGCGGCGGTTCTCTTTGGCAGTCGGCAGCGATGCGCAATAACCGTCCACATAAACCGGTATCCGCCCGTCGGCAATCTGCTCACGGTACGTGTCCACCAGCGCATAGAGGCGTGTCAGTTCGGCCTCGTTGCCTTTGAGCAGGAACATGTCCGCTCCCGCCCGGAAGCGGAACGTGACGGTTTCGGCGTCCGGCGTCAGTGCGTCGGCAGTTCGGGCGAACCCGGCCGTCACCGTCGCTAAAAGAAGAATCAGCAATGCAAGTATCTTTTTCATATTCGGTGATTTTTAACGGAATAATCTGTTTTATCGTCAATTACGCCGGGTCAGCGCTCCGGGCCGGTGTAGACGAAGACCGAGCTCGCCATGCCGTCCGCCGTCAGGGTGTAAAGTTCCCCGTCGTTCTTCCACACTTTGGCAGGGTACCCGTCATAGCCCGCCGTATAGACATCGCCGTCCCAGACGGAAATCGAATTCAGCCAGGATTCCTCGTTCTGATCGGTCGGCGTGTAGGAGTGGAGCACCTTGCCGTTCTTCCATACTTGGAGCATATACACGTTTTCACTCACCTCCTCTATACCACAGACATAGACATCGCCGTCGGCGACATAGACCGAAGAAGCATTGGAATACCGCGTTCCGTCGGTCAGGGTATGCAGCACCGTGCCGTCCTTCCACACTTTGGCGACCGACTTGCCGTTTTCATTGTCCTCATAGCCCGCCGTATAGACAGCGCCGCCGGAAACGAAAATCGATACGGCATAGGCATTCTGTTTTCCGTCGGTCAGGGCATGGAGCACTGTACCGTTCTTCCACACTTTGGCGACATCCTTACCGTTTTCGCTGCCCTCTTCGCCCGCCGTATAGACCACGCCGTCGGAAACGAAAACCGACCAGGCTTCGGCATACCGCTTTCCGTCGGTCAGGGAGTAGAGCTTTTTGCCGTTTTTCCAGACGACGGCGACATCCGGATTGTTTTCTTTTTGTTCATAGCCCGCAACGTAAATATCGGGGTTGACCGTCAGGGCGCAGGTGCCCGTCTTGCCGCCCGCCGCGGCCGTGATAGTCGTATGCCCGGCCCGGACGGCCGTAATGACGCCTTCGGAGCTGACCGTGGCGACGGCCTCGTCGCTGCTCGACCATGTCAGGGTCTTGTCCGCGGCATTGTCGGGCGTCACCGCGGCCGTCAGCCGTTCGGTGCCGTCCAAAGCGAGTTCCAGCGTCGGCTGGCTCATCTCGACGCCTGCGACGCCAATCGGCGCGGGGTCGTCCTTGTCGGAGCATCCCGCCAGCAGCACGAGCGGCGCGGCGGCAAAAAGAATCTGTCGGAGAATGGGGAAGTTGATTTTCATAATCATAGGTGTTTTTTAAGATTTCTTATTGATATATAAACAGGAGTGAAGCGTGTTCCGGGGATTAGGGGTCGTCCTCTTGCGGGGCGGACTGTTCAGCCGCCGTCAGCCGGGTCGTCAGCACCCGCTCGAAGGCCTGTTTCTCGATGCGCACATGTTCCAGCTCCCGGGCCAGGAGGTCCTGCTCGTGCAGGACGCGGGCGATGCGGCGGTTCTTCTCCCGCCGGATGCGGCGGCAGCGGAAGTAAATTGCACCGGCTGTTACGAGTGCGGCCAAAGCGACAGCCAGCGACAGGACGATAATCTCTTTGTACATATCCGTTTCCTTTTTTACAAAGGTCCGCAAAGGGGCCCGGAACGGACTTGCATTTTGTCCCGACTTTCTCTCATTTTGTCACTATCCGCCTCTTCCGGCGCTTCCGGGCACAAAAAAAGCACGGATCGCTCCGTGCTTCGGTCTGTTCCGGCGGGTGGTCGTTACGCCCGCTGGGACTCCGCCATTTTGCGGTATTCCGCGGGACTGATGCCCCACTGTCGGCGGAACAGGCGGTAGAAAGTGCTCGGGATGTTGAACCCGCAACTGAAAGCAACCGCCTCGATGGTCAGCTCGGGATGGCTGTCCAGCATCCGGCGGGCCTCGTCGAGCCGCATCCCCCGCAGGTACTCCATCGGGGTCTGGCCCGTCACGGCCCGGACGGCATCGGTCAGCGTATTCTTGTTCGTGCCGAGCGCCGTGGTAATCTCGTCCCGGCCCACATCGGCGTTGGAAAGGTTGTCGCCCGTAAGCAGGTATTCCCGCAGGCGTCCGACCAGTTCGCGCTGCTGGCGGTCGCCCGGGAGCGGCGTTCCGGGCTCCGTTTCGCCCTTGGTCTGCGCCCGCAGGCGCACGAGTTCCTCTTCCAGGCGGTCCTGCTCCTTGATTCGCTGGTACAGCCCGAGGTTTTTGCGCGTGACCACCCGGTTGTAATAAAACATCACGCCCAGCAGTCCGGCCAGCAGCAGGCAGCCGCCCAGCGCAAAGAGGAAGTAGTTGCGGTTGCGCTCCTTCTCAGCGATGTATTTGTCCACCTCGTACTGCGTTCGGATTTCGTCCAGTTTGGCGTTGTACTCCGTATTGTGGCGCGCCTGCAGCTCCCCGACGACCTCGCTGAACAGCTCCACGGCTTTCCCGGAATCTTTCAGCTGGGTCAGGGCCATCAGCTTCAGGGCTTTGGGCTCCAGCGTTTTGGGCGAAGCCGCAATCGCGCTGTCGAGCATCTCGACCGCCTCCCGGTAGCGCTTTTTCCCGTAGAGGATATGACCCCGCTCCTTATACATCCTTACCGACCCTTTGGTAATGGAGTCGATCTTGTCCACATAAATTTGCGCCTTGTCGAACTGTTCCGTTTGGCGGTAGATGTCCGCATAGGTCAGATAGAGGTTGTACCACGCCGACGCCTGCGTGGATTTCGTAGCCTGCTCGAAGCGGCGGTTCACGGCCTCGGTTTCGCGGGCGGCTGCGAGGGCCTCGTCGTAACGTTCCTGCGCAATGAGGTTCTGCACCAAGTGGTTGTAGACCGATGCCAGCGTATTGAGGTAAGCCGTTTCGTCCTGCATCATTTCGATGCTCTCCCGCAGGCTCTTCTCGGCCTCCGGGAAACGCCGCTGGTCGGTGTAGATCCGCGCCACGGCGTGCAGCGCGACGCCCATACCGGCTCTATCGCCGCGCCCCTTGGCATCGTCGTAAACCCGGTTGGCCTCTTCGAGCGCCCGGTCGAAACCCCGTTTGCGGCGGTAAGCGTCGAGCAGCATGATATAGGTCTGGTAGTAATTCTTCCACAGCCCGTTTTCAGACTGGAAGGCGAGGATAGCGGGAGCCTGCCGGATGATTTCGTCGAAAAGCCAGTTGTCGTACAGCGCGATCAGCCGGTTGTAACCGGCCGCAGACTGCTCCGCGACATCACCCGTCCGCCACGCTTCGGCCGCCAAAGCGTCGTAGATCGTCAGCAGCGTATCGAGCACGCCCTCCTTGCGCGACTCCATCCGGTAGAGGCGGGCCAGTTCCTTGTAGGCCTCGATTTTATCGGGCCCGTCGGTGCGGGAAACGGCCTGCCGCAAAGAGTCTTTCTGCGAGCGGGAAGAATCAGACGCACGAACCACAGCGGGGAATCCGGCACAGAGGGTCAGGAAGCCCAGAATAAGAGTCAGACGCAACGTAAATTTCATGTTTTTCGAACCTTTAGAAGAAACAAGGTAGGAAAAAAAGATGACATACTCAAATGACCCATCGGATACGACAAAACCGTCCCAAGAGCAAAAAAAATGATAAAATATGATTTATTTTCGAGGACTTGCGGTCGCGGTGCGGTCGCGACGGAAAAAGAAAAAGTGCCCGGAGCCGAGATCGAAAGAGGCGATATATGTGGAGAAGGTCTGTCATACGGTTTAGTTTAGTGCAGAGTTAACAAGATGATTTCTGCGATAGGTTTGATTGGCTTCAAAAAGACGTTTCCATTTTATAATTCTGTTGTAGAATACAATATAGAAATTTATGAAATTGCTACGAGGAACTACAAATGAAATATTAAATTTAATTTTTACCTTTATATGAAAATTGACCTATCCTATGTTAGAAGATATAGAATTTAGTTCACCTCAATTATTAGAAACTTTAGTCAAGATTCCTCTGACTGATCCCAAGAATATTGATTATTCTTCATTAGATGATAGGGATTTTGAGATATTACTATACTCGTTAACGAAAAGGAAAATCCTCGAAAGTAAATATCTCGGACAATATGATGATATCCAACTCCTTTCTGGCATAAGAGACAAGGGCCGAGATTGTGCATTATTTTACAATAGTAATCAAGTAGGGTTGATACAATGTAAGAAATATGCAGAACCGTTGACTCCTACCATAATGGCAAAAGAACTTTTAAAGTTTCTTCTTTGGAGTTTTACAGATGAGAGAATCTTTTATTATACAGATAAACAGCGATTTAATTATATTTTTGCAACGATAAATGGTATTTCAGAGGATGCTGTAAATATAGTTAATAGCTTTAGCGATTGGTTGATAGATTGTGAAAAATTTGATTCTTGGTGCAAAACTATCATTAAGGATTATTCGGGGTTGCAGTGTAAGATAAACTATGAAGAAATTAAACCGTTATTGATTGAGAAAATAAAAGCGATTAAGATTTATGTTCTCCAGGCGGTAGATATTTCAACAGATCTGATTGCTTATAAAGATATTTTATCATCTTTCTTTACTATAGTCGGGATTATACAGACGGATGCTTTAAAACCGCTTGAAGCAAAACTGGATAGGTTTCTAGCCAAAGCAGAACACAGCAATAATGACATAGATAAGATTGCGGATCAAATAAAAGACAGTTCTACTATTCTCGAACAAGTTGTAATTAGTTCATTTAGCAATACGAATAATTATCACATCGACAGGGCTGAGACTGATAATATTTTTAATTGGATACAATCACCAACAAAAGAACAGCTTGCATTCATTGTTGGGGAGGCTGGATGCGGTAAATCAGTTATTATAAAGGATTTGTTGCAAAAATGCCGTAATGTGGATATTCCCACATTGGCTATTAAGGCTGAATACCTAAAAGGGAATAGTTTCTTAGAACTACAAAAAATATTGCAATTTCCAATTATCGACTACATTAGAACATTAGCACAAACATCAACAGTTGTGATTCTCGTCGATCAAATCGATGCATTATCTCAATACTTATCGACAACAAGAGATTATTTATTAGCTTATACAGAGTTGATCGTTAAGCTACAGTCTATTCAAAATACAAAGATCGTTGTTTCGACGCGAAAATTCGACTGCGATAATGATCCGGAAATCCATCAACTAGCACAGAATAGTCAAAGGTTTAATATCGCGACTCTGTCTAAACAAGAAGTCGAGCAAGTCCTAATGAAGATTTCTTGCACTAAAGACAACCTATCGTCTGCGCTATTAGACATATTGCAAACTCCTGTATATCTTGAGGTTTTTTGTAGGATATACTCTTCATCACAACCTTACATAAATATTAGAACTGTATATGAACTTTATAATCGTTTGTGGGATAAATTAGTGCTGGAAAATAAATCGCTGCCAGTAAAGGATATATTATTCGCAATTGCGAATGACATGCATAGTGCGCAAGAAATTACGATATTAGCCAGAAAATACAGAGAGCAAGATCATCAAGTTATAGATTATCTATGTAGAGAACATCTTATTGAGATAAATGGTGGAACAATACAAATGTTTCATCAGAGTTTTTATGATTATGTTTTTGCAAAATGTTTCATTGAAAAAGAGAGCGATCTTATCACTTTATTAAAACAACAAAAACAAAGTGTTTTTATCCGCTCTACAGTCAAAATGATCGTTTCTTATTTGCGAGAATATGATCAGAGAAAGTATTTGGATACAATTAACACGATTATAGCTTGTCCTGGCTTTAAATTCCACATTAAACATTTGATATATAATGTTTTTGGGAGCATAAACCATCCGACTAAAAAAGAAAAGGAATTTGTCCGAGATGTGATTTGTGAGTCGGACGAATATCTTTGTCAATTCCTTAAAAATTGTTCTTCCCCAGACTGGTTTGATCACATACTTGATAATCCTATTTTATATGGGTTCAATTCCCCAAAATCGAATTTAGAGAATATTCAACTCTCTCTATTCTATCGCTTCATGGGGTGTAGAACTAATAGAATAATTTGTTTTATTTCAGAGAATAGAGAACTGCCTATTTTTAAACAAGAAAATGTATTAGGTTTGTTGAGTTGTGTCGATACATGGACTGATGATACTTTTGAACTTTTGGAATCATACGTTAGTCTTTCATTGAGGGATTATCGCCATATTGGATTGCTGATTAAGATCGTAAATTCGAGCACTGAATACGTTGTAAATATTCTCAAAAACCAGCTATTAGACTTTTTGAAAATACACAAAGAGGACAACTCAGTTAAAGGCAATGAATATGAATTACTTATATTGTTGAAAGCTATTTCCGAGAAACAACCGGATGTAGTCTGTGAAATCCTATTCGATGCAATTGATCAAATCATCTATGAAAATTTAGATGAATTAAACACAATTCTAGACAGGCAACTTCTGGAAGATAAACTCACTCAAGAATATGAATATTCTGACAATGAAAATAATACATGTTTCTTATATCAATGTCTGGATTTATTCATTACAAACTTAATCAATGTTTCGAATATTAATATTTCAGTCTATCGGCAATATCATACAAAGTTTTTATCATCTAATAAATGGATTTGGTTATATTGCTCAATCATCGTTTTGAGAAAAACCGAGTGTCGAGAGAGAAACCGTCTATTTCTTGATTTTGTTAATAAGATGAGTGTTATTGATGGCTTTGCAGGCTCTCATCCATTGCAACACGAAGCATATGAATTATTAATAGAGGTTTTCCAAAATTTCTCAGAAGAAGATCAAAAAATTATTGTTGAAATTTTATTTGCTCTGAATCCATCATGGGAACGGCATATCTTTGATAAAAAGAGACCAAAATATTTTATCGGCAATACCTCTTATCGTTATTTAAGAGGACTCCCTAAATCGTATTGGGTGCGACATAAGCAATATCGCAGAAAGTTTCAAGAACTACAGCGTAGATGGGGACATTATCAATATGACTGGCAACATAATGTAGTACTTGCAGGTGTTGGTGTTCCTTCCCCAATTAAATCATCTGCTTATGAGCATATGACGCAAAAACAATGGATACAATCATTTATTAAATATGATAATGGCTATCATAGATGGATTGGGCATTTCCCTGCTGGAGGGCAGGAGCAGCACGCTAGTGCTTTTAAAAGAGTAGTTAAAGAATTGCCGGATAGAATGTTGAGTGTGATAGACGAAATTATATTTCGTCCGGACATCAACATAACTTATAAAATAAGTGGAGTAGAAGGATTAATTGAATCCAAACGATTTCCGGAGAAGTCATGTGAATTATTCTGTGAGTTAATGTCATTATCTCTTGAGGATTATATGCATAAACAGCTAATATGGGCTATTCTGCATAATCCGGAGGGGATTATTGTCAATAAAAAAATATTCGATTATATAGTTCAACATGCAAAACATAATATATATGAAGATAAGGACGACGGCTCCATTATGTATGGAATAAACTCATTACAAGGAAGTGCTTGTATGTGCCTTATCATGCAGTATAATCAAGTTTTATACAAAGATCTGATTATTCCAATAATATCTTCAATATCTAAAAGTTGTCCTACAGGAGTAAAAGCAGCGATTCTTTATCGAGAAGCATTCTTAAAATGGATCGATGAACAAAAAGCATTCGAGATTTTCCAACAATGCCTTGCCTCTGTAAATAATAATCTAGTTGTTGCTGCACAATGGAGCTTACAATATTATTACAACCAGTATGCTAAAGAGCTTTCAACATTTTTTTATTCGGCAATTGATTGTTTGACAGAAGATACAGTACGGAGAAATTATGCTATTTTCATTACGCAAATGTACTTAAAAGGCAATATCGAATATGAAAATATATTAAATCATATGGTCGAAGTACATAAAGAAACTATTTCCGTAGCTATAGAGGTAGCATTAGCCCATTATTCCGTTCCGGAGTATAAAGTTCGATGTGTAGAAATATTGGATAAATTTTATAAGTTAGATGACGAAAACATCTGCGAAGCTTATGAATGTGGGATATTGAGAGATGACCATCATAGAGGAATGGATTTAAAAGAATATCTGCCATTCTTAACAGAATATGTAAAATCGACAGTTTTCAAATCCGGAAATCATCACTATTTGATTGACTATTTATTCTCACAAGCAGCAAAATATCCGAAATTAGTTTTAGACCTTTTGCAGATAATTGATATACAACGACTAATAGAAGGGAATAAAAAAGGATGGTATAGACAGGAGGAGGAATGTCAAAAGTTGATATTAGGTACTATAAACTATGTAAAAGACGATCCTAAGTATTGTGCTATTGCCATTGATATACTTGACAATATTTTGAAGCACTCAAGGATGCAAGATCAGATGATGCATCAGATTGACAGTATCTAAAAAAGTTGAAGAATGATAAGAAGTGCACTACTCACTCAAAGACTATTGACATAGTATTGGTTCAATGATCGAATGAAATGAGACATACAACCAATATTGATCAACATTATGCACTGAATCCGGACGGAAAACTTGTCTACATAAGAGAAGCCCGACATAATGTACGATTCACGTGTGTTAATTGTGGCAGTGAAATGATTGCCAAACAAGGCAAGATTAGAGAATGGCATTTTGCGCATAAAACGCTTTCGAAGAATTGTAGTCATGAATCTTATCTTCACTCATTGGCAAAAATAAGAATTCACGATTGGTTTTATAATGCAGATCAATTTTTACTTGGTCTTAATACTGAGTATAGATGTTCGCAAATGGCTGATTGTATATGGTTTGACGGGGAAAATCCAAGTTATTGTAAGCAGAACAAACTACACATAATTGACTTGAAAAAATATTATAATTCGTGCGATATTGAACGTACATATAAAAATTTTCGGGCTGATTTATTTGTTTATAATAATCAATCTGACAAATCCCCTGTATTCATAGAAATTTGTGTCAATCATCCATGTTCAGAGGAAAAAATTAATTCAGGGATAAGAATTATCGAAGTAGTTATTAAGTCGGAAGAAGATATTGATCGTATTATTTCATCTACAATCTGTGAGGGAGATGACCTTATAAAATTATATAATTTCAACCCTAAATCCCAAGTTATAGATTCGTGCTATAAAGAACTCACTAAATTTGTTTTAGATAAAAATAATAGAGGATTTTTTATCCCTTTGGGCGATGTCAATTGCAAAACCTATACAGACCGAGATACTAAATCCATATTCGAACTGACATGTGATGCAGGTAGTCTTATGGAATATTCTATATATCAGATGGGAATGGCCACAGCATATAAATACAAATATCCCGTTCGAAATTGTTTCTTATGCAAATACCATAGAAGGAACGAGGATAAGTATATGTATGATGAAGGTGATGTAACATTACCAATAATTTGTTGCCTTTATAAGAAATTGGGAACGAATAAATATTGTAGGTCCACCAAGGCAATAGAGTGTAGAGCGTTTGCTGTTGATAAAGAACTGTGTGATACTATTGAAAAAAAGATGAGGACATGTTATATTGAGATCTGGGAGCGAAAGAAAGAACTTCCGATATAGCTTGTTGAAGATTCGTCTTTTGTTACCTTTGCCCCAACCTTTGTTGTTACATATTTTGTTGCTATTTTGTTACTCGGTGTTGAGGTGTGGTTGTATTATATTTTGATAATCAATCTGTTATAATTAGTGGTATATAATATCTGGCAGAACTTCGTGAACTCGTGGCAGATATACCGCCACGACAAAACAGTGCGTGAAAATGGCTGCAAAAGGTAAGATTTATCCCCGTGAAGGGGACCGGCAGACGGTCTATCTGAAGGAGGTCGTCAGCGACCCCAACATCGAAGTCGGGGAATATACGATATATAACGATTTTGCGGCCGACCCCGTCGGTTTCGAGCGCAACAACGTGCTGTACCACTATCCCGTGAACGGCGACCGGCTGGTTATCGGGAAGTTCTGTTCGCTGGCCTGCGGCGTGCGGTTCCTGTTCAACAGCGCCAACCATACGCTCGGGTCGCTGTCCTCCTATCCGTTCCCGATTTTCTGGGGCGAGGAGTGGGGCATCGACAAGTCGGAGGTGGCTTCGGCCTGGGACAACCGGGGCGACATCGTCGTCGGCAGCGACGTGTGGATCGGTTACGAGGCTGTCGTGATGGCGGGTGTTACGATCGGTGACGGGGCGATCGTCGCCTCGCGGGCCGTCGTGACGCGCGACGTGCCTCCCTACGCCATCGTGGGCGGTGTCCCGGCCCGGGTGATCAAATACCGGTTCGACCCGGCGACGGTGGAGTGCCTGCTCGGAATAAGGTGGTGGGAGTGGCCCGCGGAAAAGATTCGCAGGGCGCTGCCGCTGATTCGCGGCGGAAAGGTCCGGGAGCTGGCCCTATTTGCGGAAAATGAAATAGACGGCTAAAATCAGGCAAAGGAATCCCGCGAGGTGATTCCAGCGCAGGGTGTCGGATTTCATGAATACCAGCGCGAAGACGGTGAAGACCGAAAGCGATACGACTTCCTGAATCACCTTCAGTTCCCAGATCGAGAACGGGCCTCCGAATTCGGCGCTGCCGATACGGTTGGCGGGGACCTGGAAGCAGTATTCGAACAGGGCGATGCCCCAGCTGAGCAGGACGATGGCTATCATCCCGAAGCGTTCGAGCCGCGATTTGAAGGCGATATGGCCGTACCACGCCAGCGTCATGAAGGCGTTGGAGACGACGAGCAGCAGAACGGTGGCGAGACCCCGAAACATAGGATACAGATTTTTAAACCGCGCAAAAGTAGCAAATTATTCGATATGATCTCCTCCCGGCAGCAAAAATAAGTGGCGAGAGCGTTCCGCCTGAAAAAACGCTTTTGGGGCGGAGAAAGTGCCGGACGCGGAAGGGTTTTCCAATATTTGTCGTATATTTGTCATACAGGCCGGGATTCGAAGCAAAAGATGTCTCGGGGCTGAAACAAAAGTCTACCCGGAGCATGATGAAAAGTATGAGCGTGAAAAAACTGTTCGGAGCGTTGGCGATGCTCCTGGTCACAATCGGTTCGGCCGGCTGCGATGACGATGACAAATCGGGGCGTCACCTCGAACTCTCCGAGGACGAGTGCGAAGTGGTTCAGGGGAGCAGCATCACCATCGGCCTGACCGCCCATGAGAACACGACGCTGGATGTCGGGAATCCGGAACTGATAGAGGTCGTATATACTTGGAAGTTCGATGGATATAAGGCTGAAATAGAGATCCGGGGAAAGCAGAAAGGCGAAACCGGAATTATTGTTACCGACCATGAAACGGGTGAATCGGCCATGATAAGGGTGATTGTGACGGAATATCCGATGCCCCGCCTTTCTGTGAAACGGCCGAACGGGAATATCTTCGATCAGATGATTTTCTATATCTACGAAGACGGCATGCAGGGGCTTACTTTGAACCTCTCTTCGGTATGCGATTCCATCGTCTGGACGGCCGACGGCATGAGCGGCAGTTTCCGCATATTTGAACACGACGAAGGGGATAGCTGGGCGAGTTCCCGTCTGACCTATGAATGGGGCCATTGCTTCAAGTATCCGGGCGAATATAAAACCAATCTTTCCGTATGGATGGACGGCAAGGTGATCTTCCGGGACCAACTCGGCGTTTCGGTTGCCGATGGCCGGGATTTTCTGGCATATAATTGGAGCGACATCACCAAAAACTCGCAGACGTGGATCGCCTATGACGACAGACTTATGAGCGGTCCCGATCTGATGACCACATCCGGTCTGGCCGGAAGTGTTCCGTTTGTCGAAGCAAGACTTCTTCACGAGGATGATAACGCTCAAAGTTACCGTGTGCTTTATGACTATTTCTGCAGGCTCTGTTCGCTTCCGGCCTACGAAGACAGCGTCGATAAGCAGGAGATGTGGCGGCGGTACGACGAGTTGTTCTCCGAACAGAAGAAATATCCCGATGCCTATCCCGTCGCGATCTGGACGGCGAGACGGACCAATATCGTCTTGTTGCTGCTGGATGAGTCTGCAGAAGTTCCCGGCTATATGGTCTATGCCGAACCGGCCGGACAGTGAGGGCGGCGCTATGCCAGCAGGGCGTCGATGTCGTCGATGTCGGCGAATGAGTCGATGATCCGATCGGCCAGCGGCCCGCGCTCCAGCTCTTCGCGCGGCAGGGTGGTCGTGAGGGCCACGATCCGGCCTGCGCCGGCCCGCTTCGCCGCTTCGAATCCCGCCCGCGCATCCTCGAAAATCACGCAGTCGGCGGGCGAAACGCCCAGCGCGGCGGCCGCCGTGAGGTAGATTTCCGGGTCGGGCTTGCAGCGCGACACCATGTCGCCCGAGATCGCCGCGTCGAAATAAGGCCGGATCGCACAGCTGTCGAGCACGAAATCGACGTTGGCCTTGCAACCCGACGAACCCACGGCGCACGGAATCCCCGCCGCACGGAGCCGTTCGAGCAACTCCTTCAGCCCTTCCACCGGGCGGATGTCCGGGGCGTATATTTCGCGGTAGATGGCTTCCTTCTCGTCGGCCAGCGCCGCGAGGCCCTTTTCTCGGATCACCTCCCCGGGCATCACCAGCCGCATGATGTCGTCGTTGCCCATGCCGAACCCGTTGGCGAGTTTCTCTTTCCAGTCGGTGACGCCGTAGCGGGCGCAAAAGATTTCGAAGGCCCGGATGTGTACCGGGGAGTTGGCGACCAGCGTGCCGTCCATGTCGAATATAGCTGCTTTCTTCATCGTCGGTTCATTTTCAGGTTGCAAAGGTACGAAAAAACGGGATGGCTCCAAAACCGGATCGTCAAGGTCCGGGAAAAACTTTCCGGTACGGCGGCGCGGCGCCGGTCAGAATTTGAGCCGCAGACTCAAATTGACGGCGAAGTTCTGAATGTCCTGCCCGGGCATTGGTTCGCGGTGGGTGAGCCGCCAGATGCAGTCCACGCGGAAAAGTTTGAAGATGTTCTCCACGCCGAACCCCGCCTCGACATAGGGGTCCGACACCGAGGTCATGCCCACGGGAAACAGGAGGTCGGCCTGCGTTCCGGCCAGCGACCCGTTGTTTCCGCGCGAAAGCGTACCCCATACGCCTTTGCAGACCAGCACTTCGCGCCATTTCAGCTTTTTGATCAGCGGCAGGCGGCCCAGCAGCACGCCGTTGAAGTGGTGTTCCCAGAACCACGACACCCACGCGTCGGAGGCGAATTCGTAGAAATTCATGCACGAGAAGGCGTAGGGATCGTAGAAGTAGGTTCCGTTGCCCTCGTGGAGTTTGAGCAGCTGGTAGGGGACCTTGCCGAAGATGCGTCCGCCCTGCACCGTGATGTCCGAATAGCCGACGGGCGGCAGTTCGGGACGGTAGCGGAGGCTCCCTTCGAGGCGGTAGTATTCGTAGCTGCCGTGCAGCGCGCCGGGAATTCCGGCCGAGAACCCGAGCGTCAGGATGGGGCAGACCGAACCCATCGACTGCTTGTCGAAGGGCATGCGGTAGACCGTTTCGTTTTTCGAGAGCCGCACGCCGACGTGCACCGCGGCGTCGGAAACCGAGTTGACGGGCACGCCGCCGGGCCGCAGCATCGGCACGTAACGGTTGGCGAAGATGCGCTGCATGCGTGCCCCGGCGAAGGTGCTCACGCCGTGACACCACTCGTGCTCGTAGACCGCTTCGCCGCGGTTGACCATCGAGAGCCGCTGGTCGCCGCGCGAGAGGATCGACGAGAGGATATTGCTCTCGGTCAGCGCGTTCTGCCCGGCGCCGAGCTGCATCACGTCGTGCCGCGCCGTGAGGGTCAGTTTGCGCGTGAGGTGGCGGTTGAAGGCCACCTCGACGCTGCCGCCGCCCTTCACGTCCTCGTCGCGCGTGCCGTAGGCCACGTAGCCCCCGACGCGCACCGTGCGGCTCACGTTGGTCGTCGTGCGCCCGCCCAGCTGCATGCGGAAACCTTCCAGCTTGTTGAAGCTGGCCAGTTTGTAGTAGGGTCCGATGCCGATGTATTTCGTATTCCAGTAGCCGACGATCAGCGTGTTGATGAAGGTGTAGATGTTGCGGTACAGCGGCACGCGCTGCACCGAGTCGACCATCGCGTAGATGCCTTTCTCCCGTTCGCTCAAACTGTACGGGCGTATCTGCTCCCAGAACTCCTCCCTGCGGTGTTCGGGCTCCTCGTCGCGCACCACGACGTTGTTGTCCATGCGCAGCACCTCGTCGGGAATCGGCTCGCCGATGCGCACGTCGCTGTAAACCACCTCGCGCGTGCCGATGAACGAGGTGATTTTCGACGAATCGGCCGTCGAGACGGAGAATTCAGCCGACACGCGGTCGCGGACGCGGAACCAGCGGCCCTTGTCCGAGGGGCGGTTCTCGTTGTCGAGCATCAGGTGTCTGACCCAGTTGACGTTGACGCCCTTGGGCATGCGCGCCGAGGCCGACCGGAGGGCGAAGGACGCCGAGTCGATGTTGACCTCTCCGTCGAGCACCGGGGTGGTGAGGCGCTTGGGGTGGAAGCGGATTTTGTAGACCTTGCGCCCTTCGGTCACCGTGCTGTCCACCAGGAAATAGTTGTAGAAGGCGCGTCCTCCGTCGGCGAGCGGGCTAGCGAAGCGCACGTTGAAGATGTCGATGAAGTTGTCGTAGAAATTCACGTCGCCGTGCATGCCTCCCGTGAACTGGGCCACGGCGAAGTTGTCCTCGACGCCCGAGACGCGGCTGGCGCGGATCACCTCGCGCTTGAACGCCGGACGGCTGCTGCGGTAGAGGTCGGCCGTGGACTCGGAGATCATCGCCGGGAGGTAGGCCTGGCCCGTGAGCGCCGAGGTGTCGACGTAGTCGAAGACGAACCCGAAGTTGCGCTGGAGACGGCGGCTCCGGAACTGCGGTTTGATGTTCGTGAGGTCCAGTTCCATTTTAGTATAGGTGCGGCAGCTGTACGTGTCGTACCGGTCGGGGTCGTTCAGCGGCTTGTTGCGGATCACGCCGTCGAGAATGGGGTAGGCGGGATTCTCCCCGGGGGTGATGACCACCTGTCCGATGCCGAACTCCACGGCTTCGAGTGCGAAATCCACGTGGTTGAAGACCCCGGGCGTCAGCGGCAGGGTCCGTGCGGCGTAGCCGACCATCGAGGCCTGCACGCGGCTCACGGTGTCGCGGGTTTCGAGGGCGTAGATTCCCTGCTCGTCGGTGGTGATCCCCGTCGTGGTCCCGGGGAATACGACGCTGACGAATTGCAGGGGTTTTCCGTCAGCGGCGTCGGTCACCCGCCCGCGCACGCGGGTGGTTTGCGCCGAAACGCCTGCGGCCCAGAGAAGTCCTGCCAGAAGTATGATTATCCGTTGCGTCATGATCGGGCAAATGTAGCAAAAATGCATACATTCGGGTAATTTAAACTACCTTTGCGGCAGATAAGAAGATAAAAGG
>OJKY01000813.1_pt1 | contig 22140 bp, 19 predicted proteins | sample 1596571 | NCBI WGS metagenome assembly OJKY01 (sample SAMEA4350170, study PRJEB24818) | metagenome | biome: human; feature: gut; material: faeces | place: Denmark | collected 2013-09 | reverse complement strand
GCTGATCTAAGAAGAAAGCGGAGGCAAAGAAGGTGAAACAACACACTTACATCGCAATCGACCTGAAATCCTTCTACGCCTCCGTGGAGTGCCGGGAGCGCGGCTTAGATCCTCTGGACACAAACCTTGTTGTTGCGGATGAAAGCCGTACCGATAAGACCATCTGCCTTGCCGTCACGCCCTCCCTCAAGAGCTACGGTATCTCCGGACGCGGGCGGCTGTTTGAAGTCAAGCAGCGTGTGAAGGAAGCAAATGCCGGACGGCAGCACGATGCGCCGGGACACAGGCTGGACGGTACATCACACTTCTTCTCGGAGCTGCAAGCAGACCCTTCTCTGGCGATTGACTTCATCATCGCGCCGCCTCGGATGGCGTACTACATGGAATACAGCACCCGCATCTATCAGGTTTATCTCAAGTATATTGCCCCGGAAGATATTGTGGTCTACTCCATCGACGAGGTGTTCATGGACGTGACGGACTACCTGAACACCTACAAACTCTCCGCCCATGATCTCGCCATGAAGATCATCCTCGATGTGCTTGAAACAACCGGCATCACAGCAACCGCAGGAATCGGCACGAATCTTTTCCTCTGCAAAGTGGCAATGGATATTGTGGCGAAGCACATCCCCGCCGACAAAAACGGCGTCCGCATTGCAGAGCTGGATGAGACGAAGTTCCGGCGTGAGCTTTGGTCTCATCAGCCCCTCACGGACTTCTGGCGCGTGGGTCGGGGCATTGCCAAGAAACTTGAGCAGAACGGGATGTTCACCATGGGCGATGTTGCCCTTTGTTCAGAGCGGAACGAGGACTTGCTTTATAAGCTGTTCGGCAAGAATGCGGAACTACTCATTGACCATGCGTGGGGCTGGGAGCCTACGACCATTAAAGCAATCAAGGCGTACCGCCCCAGCTCCAACAGCCTCAGCTCTGGTCAGGTTTTGCACTGCCCCTATGAGTCGCAAAAGGCGAAGCTGGTTGTGCGGGAAATGACGGACTTGCTTGTGCTGGACTTGGTGGACAAGGGGCTTGTCACTGATCAGATGGTTCTCACAGTAGGCTACGACATCGAGAACCTTACCAATCCGGCACGACGGGCAAAGTATCACGGTGCGGTGGAGAAAGACCCCTACGGGCGGGAGATTCCCAAACAGGCGCACGGGTCTATCAACCTCGACGGTCACACATCCTCTACCCGCAAAATAATGTGTGCCGTGTCAGAGCTGTTTGACCGGATCGTGGACAAGAATCTGCTTGTCCGCCGTATGTATGTTGTGGCAAATCATGTCCTGCCGGAAGCCGATGCGCCGAAGAAAAACGACGGTGCTGTCCAGCTCGACCTCTTTACCGACTATGCCGCCGAAGAGGAAAAACAGAAAGCTGTGAATGCCGCCTTGGAGCGTGAGCGGAAAATACAAGCCGCCACGCTTGCAATCAAAAAGAAGTATGGAAAGAACGCCATCCTCAAGGCAATGAATCTTGAAGAAGGTGCAACCGCGAAAGACCGCAATGCGCAGATTGGAGGGCATAAGGCGTGAACGGAAAATACGACGAGATCATGGGACTTCCTCACCACGTTTCCAAAACGCGACCACAAATGCCGATGTCAGATCGTGCAGCGCAGTTTGCACCCTTTGCCGCCCTCACCGGCTACGATGCTGCAATCAAAGAAACCGGACGTCTGACTGACGAAAGGATCGAGCTTGACGTGGAAGCTCTAAGTGCATTGGATATGAAGTATCAGCTTCTTATGGAAGCCCTTGATGAAGCACCGGAAGTTACCATTACCTACTTCCAGCCTGATGAGCGAAAGGCTGGCGGAAAATATGTATCAGCAGTCGGCGCAGTCAAAAAGATCGATGATTTTGAGCGGCGAATCACCATGCGGGACGGCACAAGGATTCCGATGGATGACGTTCTAAGCATTGACGGAGAGTTGTTCTCATCACTGGAATAATGTCGCTTGCCATGCGACCAAATGAAGTGAATACCGAAGTACAATATGACTGTAAGGTGAGACGCCAAGCAGTCATATTTTTTATATACGGAGGTACTGAACATGAGAAAGAACTTGACGGAGATCGTATTCATCCTTGATCGCAGCGGCTCTATGAGCGGGCTGGAAGCAGACACCATCGGAGGCTTCAACTCCATGATTGAAAAGCAAAAAAAGGAGAATGGCGAGGCATTGATCTCTACCGTCCTCTTTGACAACGTGAGCGAGGTTATTCATGACCGTGTACCGGTTCAAAAGGTCGAGCCGATGACCGACAAGGACTATTCCGTTCGCGGCTGCACCGCGCTTCTGGATGCTATCGGCGGAGCGATTCATCACATTGGAAATATCCACAAGTACGCAAGAAATGAAGATGTCCCTGAACATACTCTGTTCGTCATCACAACGGACGGCATGGAGAATGCAAGCCGCCGTTATGACAGCGAGACAGTTAAGAAAATGATCGAGCGGCAGAAGGAAAAGTACGGCTGGGAGTTTCTATTCCTCGGCGCAAATATTGACGCAGTTGAAACGGCAAAGCACTTCGGTATTGGAGCAGACCGAGCGGTCAATTATCACTCTGACCATAAGGGAACGCAGCTCAACTATGAGGTTCTGAGCGAAGCGGTTTCTGCTGTCCGTTGCAGCGTACCTCTGGGTACGAATTGGAAAAAGCGTATCGACGAGGACTACGAGTCAAGGAAATAAGAGATTTCTTCTCATAGACCCCTGTTTTTTTCTCAAAGAATGTCCGTTGTAAAGTGAAGGGGTATTTTACGAGGGGTCTCTACGAGGGAATACGATTTTAGAGAATAGCAAGCACAGCCGGTGTATATACACACGGCGATTTCCGATTAAGGAAACCCTCCCCTTAATCGCAGAAATGCTTGTTGGGAAGTCTCCCAAACCCTCTTCCTTTACGAAAGGACGGAACGCCTATGGCAAACAGAACGCGACCAAATCAGATACTCTTCTTCGTCTCCGACGATGAGAAAAGAATCATCAAGGCAAAGATGGCGCAGCTCGGAACAAAGAACATGGGAGCATATCTCCGGAAGATGGCGATTGACGGCTATATCATCAAGGTGGATTACACGCAGCAGAAGAAACTCGCCGCCGCTGTCAGCCGTGTTGCCTCGAATATCAATCAGATTTGCCGCCGCATAAACTCCACTGGACACTTCTATGCGGACGATATTGCAGAGCTGAAAGAAAGGCAGGGTGAGATATGGCAGTTACTAAAATCAAGCCAATCCGAGGAACTGTAAACAAGGCTCTTGCCTATATTCTCGACCCGCAGAAGACCGACGATGCCTTCTATGTTTCCTCCTATGGGTGCGCTGCAAGCGACGCGGCAGCAAAAGAATTTGAATGGACAAGAAACCTTGCAGTGCAGCAAGGAATGCAGATGCCGAAGGTACTTGCCCGTCATCTGATTCAGTCCTTTGACATCGGTGAAGTGACACCGGAAGAAGCGCACGAAGTTGGGAAACAGCTTGCGGACGAATGGCTCAAGGGCAAGTACGAGTATGTGATTGCAACCCACATTGACAAGGGGCATTGCCATAATCACATCATCTTCAATGCTGTGAATTATGTGGACTTCCATGCCTACCGGAGCAACAAGAGAACCTATCGGGAGCTGCGTCAACTCAGCGATGAAATATGCAAAGAACATGGGCTATCTGTGATCCCTCCGTCGCAGAACAAGGGCATGGACTACAAGGAATACACCGAAGCCAAACGCGGCACGAGCTGGAAACAAAAGCTCAAGCAGACCATCGACCGGTTTGTCATCACTGCGAAGGACTACGATGACTTTCTACGGCTCATGCAGGAAGCCGGTTATGAAATTAAGACCGGCAAATACATCTCCTTCCGCGCTGAAGGTCAGGAGCGATTTACCCGCTCTAAAACCATTGGAGAGAACTACACCGAGGAACGCATCAAGGAACGGATTGCCGGACGGACACCCCGAAGAAGCCAGAGGCAGACCATGCAGAAGGGCATCTCTCTCATCGGAGATATTCAGGAGCGGATCAGGCTCATCGACAGCAAGGGCTATGAGCATAAAGCCAAGCTCACGATCCTCAAGGAAGCGGCGCGGACACTCAACTATCTTACGGAAAACAACTTGCTCCAATACGCCGATCTTGAGAAGAAGGTTGAGGACGTTCACAGCTCCTATGACCGCACCGGCAAGGAGCTGAAAGACGTTGAGGCACGTCTGCGGGAAGTCCAGCCGCTTATCAAAAACATCTCCAACTACCAGCACCTAAAGCCCGTATACGACGCCTTCCAGAAGGCGAAAGACAAGCCGAGTTTCAAGGCAAAGCACGAAGCAGAGCTTGTGATCTTTGAGGCGGCGCGGAGTACACTGCTTGCCATGCAAGGCGATGAAAAGCTGCCGAGCTTGAAGACGCTCCAAGCGGAACAGCAGAGACTTCTTGAAGAGCAGCAGCGGCTTTATGACGAACGTGCGAGGCTCAAAAAGGAAGCTCGGATGATCGACACTTTGAAGGCAAACGTGGACGATTTCCTCAAGCCAAGCGCAGAGCGCGACCAAGAGTATCAACGCAATTCTCAGCGCGAATAAAGAGAAAAGGAAAGGCAGTTTTCATGAGTAACTGCCTTTCCCTTTTTGAAAATCAAAACCATCAAGAACTTGCATCTTTTTTGTGAACTTGTGCATGAGATAATTGCATTCAAAGAGGTTTTCGTGTATAATAGAATGGAAGTCATGATTAGCGGATGAGTAAAGGGGTGCGTATCATGGGAATCAGCTACAAAAAACTTTGGATGCTCCTGATAGAACGAGACATAAAGAAGTCCACCTTCCGGCAAGAGCTTAACCTTGCATCCGGAACATGGACGAAACTGAATAAGGGGGAAGAAGTGTCCCTCTCTATTTTGCTGCGCATCTGCGGCTATTTGAATTGTGACATTGGAGATATTTGTGAGGCTGTGCGGACGGGCAACTGATAGGTCCTTTTTCCGTGCGGCTTTTTTATATACCTGTGGAGAAGGATTAAAGGTTTGTGCGTAGCAGGACTGTTACAGAAGAAGGAGGATAACAGATGGATATTGGCGTAACGATAAGCAAAGTCAGAAAAGAATACAAGGAATACTTACGGGAAACTCACCCTGACTGGGCTGATACGACTATCAGCACCCATGTTTCCGATGCGTTCTATCTGTATCAAAACACTATTGCACTATCCTTCTGGAAGTGTTTTGAAAGTGATGCCGCTATGGAGAAGGCAAAGGGCGAAATCCTCGACTACCTAAAACAAGAAGTGATGTCTGATCGAGCAGACGAACGCACTGCACAGTATTATAGAGATTTGAAACGTCTGAAAGAATTTATTGATTCTAAGGGTGGCGTCAAGACGTATATCGGCTATGAATATGACTGCGAAGTCATTGTCTACAAATATGCCAAGATGGTTTATGATGGCACGATGGAGATGGACGCTGCTGTAAAAGCCATGTGTCAGGATGTTCCGTGCTTTGGAGAAACCTCGCACAAGCTGACGATTATGCTCTTTGCGTCCATGATGAAGGGCGTAAAATACACTCGCAGGTCCAACACTGAAACTACAGTTTACTTCATCGTCCACATCGGAAAAGACTACGGACAGGAGCAGATGGTCAATGCTCTAAAAACCACTCAGGAAAACATTAAATATTACTACGAACAAACCGGCAACAAGTCTAACAGTATTCGTAGAGGATGCAAAAAGATCGTCGAAGAGAACAACATTGATATATCCTTCGACGATGAAATCTTTGATGGAATTATTCCGAAGGAGAACACAGATACAGCTCTTTCATCCGACGCTACTGCAACACACTATTGGCTGTACGCAGCGGGTGATGGTTCCGCAAATTGGGAGAATGATTATGCCGAAGGGATTATGGCTATCGGCTGGTCTGACCTTGGTGATCTAATGGAATATAGCTCCAAAGAAGAAATGCGGGCAAAGATGAAAGAGGTCTACGGGGATACTGGCTCATATAAGAATCAGGTTCTTGCTACATGGCAATTTGCAAACGAGCTGAAACCCGGTGATGTTGTCTTTGTTAAAAAAGGCAGAAGGCAGATCCTCGGTCGCGGGTTGGTCGAAGGCGAATACGTTTTTGACCCTGAACGCGGTCAATATGCCAATACCCGAAAGGTTCGCTGGACAGATAAGGGCGAGTGGGAATTATCAGATCAGGGTGCAATCAAAACGTTGACGGATATTACGTCCTACACAGATTACGTCAAGAAGCTGCAAAACATGATTGACGGAGATAAGCACGAAGATACCTTCGACGATGCCGCTGATGAGGAAATCACTTTCGAGCCATACACCGCTGATGATTTTCTGACTGATGTGTATATGGACGAAGATCGGTATAAGGTTCTCAAGTCGCTGCTTCTAACCAAAAAGAATGTAATTCTGCAAGGAGCACCGGGCGTGGGAAAAACCTTCGCAGCAAAAAGACTGGCATTTTCTATCATGGGAGAAAAGGACACCAACCGTGTGAAAATGGTTCAGTTTCATCAGAGTTATAGCTATGAAGATTTCATCATGGGTTTCCGCCCGACGGAGACAGGATTTGAACTGCGAAAGGGCGTATTCTACGAGTTTTGCAGGCAAGCTGCTGAGGATGATCGTCCATACTTTTTCATTATCGACGAGATCAACAGAGGCAATCTCAGCAAGATTTTTGGCGAACTCTTCATGTTGATTGAGAGTGATAAACGCGGTGTCGAATTGCAGCTTCTATATGCAGATGAGCAGTTCTCCATTCCAAGTAACGTCTATATCATTGGCATGATGAACACTGCTGACCGTAGCCTCGCCATGCTGGACTACGCACTTAGACGTCGTTTTGCTTTCTTTGAGCTTGCTCCGGCATTTTCGTCTGCTGGATTCAGAGCATACAGAACGAAAGTCAATAACCCGAAGTTTGACCGGCTCATTGCAACAGTTGAGCAGCTTAACGACGTAATTGCAAACGATGACTCGCTCGGTGAGGGGTTCTGTATCGGACATAGCTATTTCTGTACAAACGCAACCATCAACGATGAATGGATGCGGTCTGTTGTCGAATATGAACTGATACCTCTTTTGAAAGAATACTGGTTTGACGAGGCAGTTAAAGTGAAGGATTGGAGCCGCACATTACGCGAGGTAGTCAAATGATCCGTGTCCAGAACGTTTATTATATGCTGGCTTATGCGTTCCAAGTGCTGCATGAGCAAGGGTATAAAAATGTCGCCACCGAAGAGTTTGATAATGTGGCTGAACTTCTGTCTGCTATTCTCTGCCGTGGAGTATCTGTCCAGATAAAGAGAGGCTTAATCAGACAATACATTTCGAGAGAGGAAGCACTTGCGTCTCCCCGTGGGAAACTTGAAATTGGTGAATCCATAAAGACACAGGTTATTCGCAAGAAACAGCTCGTTTGCAATTATGATGAGTTTTCGGTTGATGCCTACCCCAACCGAATCATCAAAACAACAATGGATTTGCTGCTTCGTGGAAGTATTTCAAAAGCCAGAAAAAAGGAGATCAGGAAGTTGATGATTTTCTTTGATGGCATCAGCATATTGGACATCCATAGTATCAACTGGGACATTCAATATGATCGCAATAATCAAACATATCGGATGTTGATAGCCGTTTGCCGATTTGTGATAAAAGGGCTTTTGCAAACGACAGCCGATGGCTCAACAAAGATTATGGATTATGCAGATGATCAAACAATGGCGAAGCTATACGAGAAGTTTATTCTCGGATACTATCAGCGTGAGCATCCAGAGTTAAAAGCATACTCTCCACAAATTGCGTGGCAAGTCACAGATGGCTACAGAACGCTCTTGCCGACGATGCAGTCCGACATTGTGATTACGAATAAGGCATCAAAGAAAACGCTCATCATCGACGCCAAATACTACACGCACAATATGCAAATGAAAGCACCGTACATGACGCAGACGCTTCATTCCGGAAATCTGTATCAGATTTTCACCTATGTGAAGAACTGGTCTGCCGCGCCGGATGAGGTCGTTTCCGGTATGCTTTTATATGCGGGAACAGACGATGCGATTCAGCCAAACAATGATTATCAAATGAGCGGGAATCAGATCAGTGTGAAGACATTGGACATGGACTGCGACTTTTCTAAAATTGCAGCGCAGCTCGACAGCATTGCTGATCGGATAAAGTAGAGCGTAGGCACTGGACAGCCGTTCTTCTAATCTCACCGCTTCTTAAACAAGCAGATACGCTCTCCGTGGAAAGGAGCAATCATGAGTATACTTGAAAATCCCATACCGAATGAGGTGTTGGATAATGCAACAAGCCCTCTCACCGATGACAGGGCAGCGTACAAAGACAGCACCTACGAGATCGTTTCAAAGGTGGCTTACCTGATTGGTGTGCCAAAACGCATCTTTGACAACGAACATGAAGCCCCAAAAGTTGAAGTATACAATCGGTTGGACAGTGATAAAACAGCTCGGATTATAAGACATCTTTGCATTGTACGAACTGCGATTGAGCGCAATTTCAAGCGCATCAATGAACGCATGAGATTCCAGTATGAGACCATTCTGAGTATGCCGGAATATGTTCCGCAGGAAAGCATAAACCAGCTAAGTCTTGACGGAGTGAACTTCATCAAAAACACCAGCAAAAAACTGTGCCAACACGTTGTCGAGATTAACAGGTTGATTTGCGATAGAATCAACAACTGCAAGAAGCTCTTTCCACTCTGGATAAATTGGGATTACATTAAAGCACTTTTCGTCATGCCTGATGGTTTGAAGGAAGATGGTACAAGAGAGGCTGCCGACATTTATTACTCTCATTTGCTTTTTTATCCCTATCAGATGTACATAAACTGGCAGCCGGAGGAAGTCGGCAACATTCTTTACAATGATAAGAAGTTCGTTACCTTGCTGTACAGTTGGAACAACGACTATTTCACCGAATATAGCAAAGTCTCAGATGCGGGGAGTTATATCAAAGGAAGTATTTATGAGTTTATTGAGAGCAGCGAAAAGACTGTTATCGTTGTCGATTGTGAAAACTCTGATCCCTACAAGCTGTGTGCTACCTTAAAAAACCTCGATCACAAGTATACACAAAAAATTGCGTCGATCATTCTCTTTGATGATGTGCATACCGCCTCCGCATGGAGGATATTAGACAGCTTCACCGCAATTCATGTTGAACACATGATGATTGAACGGGTGAAGCAAAGCAAGTCACTCGTTGATGTCATGCTTATTGCCCGAACTTGTCAGGAACACTACAAGAATAACGTCGATTCCTTTATTCTTGTTTCCAGCGACTCCGACTACTGGGGGTTAATCTCGTCTCTGCCGGAAGCACGTTTTTTAGTTATGATTGAACGAGAGAACTGCGGACCGGACTTGAAGAATGCACTTCTGAATGCAGGGATATTTTATTGCTATATTGATGACTTCTACTCTGGGAATGCCGAGGACATCAAGCTCGGCGCACTTTTCAAAGAAATAGAGCGTTATATTGACCAAACCGTCAGGCTCAATATCAACGAGATGTTCAGTGCCGCTTTGAAGGCAACGCGCATTGAGATGAGTTTGTCTGAGAAAAAACAGTTCATCGCAAAGTACCTAAAAACAATGCAAATGGAAATTACAGATGATGGTGACGTGGTTTTGCAGTTGAAACGAAAATAAGTCCGGTATTTGGGACACTTGCTATGATAAAATAGAAATGAGGACAGGCTGGCAACCAACAAATGATCCTCAAGTATTGGAGATGAAGATATGGCATACCAAAGCGAAGCGGCTCTTGAACAGCAGTTTATTGAGCAACTGAACAAGCAGGAATATACCACAGTCGCAATTCCTGATTATGACGCGCTGGTGGAGAACTTCAAAGTTCAGTTTGAAGCCTTCAATGCGCCAAAGCTGGATACGCCTATCACCGATAAAGAGTGGGAGCGTATCTTCAACCTCATGCTCGGAAAGTCTGTTTTCCAGAGCGCAAAAATCTTGAGGGATAAGTTTGTCCTTGAGCGTGAAGATGGTACAAAGGTATATCTGTCCTTCTTTGATCAGGACCACACGAAGAACATTTTCCAAGTCACTCATCAAACAACCGTGGTTGGAAAATACGTCAATCGTTACGACGTTACGATTCTCGTAAACGGCTTGCCCCTGATCCAAGTAGAATTAAAGCGCCGTGGCATTGACATCCGCGAGGCAGTCAATCAGGTCATGCGTTATAAGAAACACTCCTACAACGGGCTGTATCATTTCATTCAGCTCTTCATTGTCTCCAATGGTGTTGACACAAAGTATTTCGCCAATTCCGACAGAGACTTGATGTATAGTCTTGCTTTCTTCTGGACTGATTTCAATAACGTCCGCATCACCAATTTGAAGGACTTTTCGATTTCTTTCCTTGCAAGGGATCACATCATTAAAATGCTGACACGCTACACCATCCTAAATGATACCGATAAGATTTTGATGGTCATGCGTCCCTATCAGGTTTATGCCGTAGAAGCGCTGATCCGTCAAGCAACGCTTACAAACCGGAATGCGTATATCTGGCACACAACCGGCGCGGGCAAGACATTGACATCCTTTAAGACTGCGCAAATCCTCGCAGCAAATCCGAACATCAAGAAAGTCATTTTCCTTGTTGACCGAAAAGACTTGGATTCTCAGACAACCGAAGAGTTTAACAAGTTTGAGGCTGGCTCCGTTGATGTTACAGATCGCACCGATGTCCTTGTCCGCCAGATGAAGGACAAGAACAGGCAGCTTATCGTCACCACGATGCAGAAGATGGCAAACGCTGTAAAGCGCCCTCAGTACGAGAAAGTAATGGACGCATACAAAGACGAGAAGGTTGTCTTTATCATCGACGAGTGCCACCGCAGCCAGTTTGGGGATATGCACAAGGACATTGTGCGGCATTTCAGAAAGGCACAGTTTTTCGGCTTCACGGGGACACCTCGGTTTGAAGTCAACGGTAAAACTGAGGGTAAAATCACGCAAACAACAGAAATGCTCTTTGGTGAGTGTCTTCACAATTACCTGATTAAAGACGCCATCTTCGATAATAATGTTCTGGGCTTCCACATCGAATACATAAAAACAATGGAGGGTGATTTCGACTGGGATGACCCGACACTCGCGGACGCGATTGATATAGGCGAACTCTATATGTCCGATGAGCGAATGTCTCTGATCGCCAATCACATCATCCAGAACCACAAGGCGAAAACCCGAAATGGACAGTATACGGCTATTTTTGCCGTGTCCTCTATTGATGCCCTTGTTAAGTATTACGACATTTTCAAGAAGATCAAGCATGACCTGAATATCAGCGGCATCTTCTCCTACGGGCAGAATGAGGATGCCGAGGGCAAGGACGAGCATAGCCGTGATTCGTTGGAGCGTATCATCAAGGACTATAACGAGATGTACGGAACCAATTTCTCCACAGATACGTTCTCAGCTTATCACAAGGACATCTCTGACCGAGTAAAGGGAAAGAAAACAAAGTCGCTCGATATTCTCATCGTCGTGAATATGTTCCTGACCGGCTTTGACAGCAAGCAGCTCTCTGTCCTTTATGTGGACAAGGACTTGAAGTATCATGATTTGCTGCAAGCCTATTCCCGCACGAACCGCGTTGAGAAGGAAACAAAGCCCTTTGGCATTATCATTTGCTACCGCAACCTCAAAAAACGTACTGATGACGCGCTGACGCTCTTCTCTAAGAGTCAAGATACCTCTGGCATCGTTGTTCCGGGTTATCAATACTTCGTAGAGAAGTTCAACGAAATGGTGATGAAGCTCAAGGAAATTGCTCTGTTTCCGGAGTCCGTGGACACAATGCAGAACGAGGACGATCAGAAGAAGTTTGTCGTGACCTTCCGTGAGCTGACAAAGTACCTCCAATCGTTGCAGACCTTTATTGAGTTCAGTTTCGATCAGGATGCTCTTATCATGTCCGAGCAGGAATATCAGGACTATAAGAGCAAATACCTCATGCTCTACTCAAGGCAAAAAACAGACCGCGAGGTTGTCTCCGTCCTGAATGACGTTGACTTCTGCATCGAATTGATGGAGAGTGACAGGATCAATGTCGCATACATCATGAACCTGATCCGCAACATTCATTTCGACGATCCCAAGCAGAAGGATTACGATATTAAACACATTAAGGATGAGCTGGGAAGAACCGATAATCCGCAGTTGCTCCGGAAAGTCGAAATCCTGCAAGCGTTCTTGGATCGTGTTGTTGTCGGCTTGGAAAGTGCGGATGAAATTGATGCAGCCTATAACGACTTTGAAAATGAAGCAAAGCGCGAAGAGATTGTTGCCTTTGCGAAGACTGAGGACATTGACGCATCTATGCTGACGGATATTATTTCGGAATATGAGTTTTCTGGCACAATGGATGCAGGAAATATCCGAGATAGGATTGAGAAGCCCTTGCCGCTTTTGAAGAAGCGCTCCCTTGTAAATCGGATTGTTGACTTCATCCGGCAGCACACAGAGAAATACCAATAAGGAGAGAGACAAATGGATAATTCGATTCAGGCTCATCAGAAAGAGCTTTGCAATAAGCTATGGGCAATGGCAAATGTCTTGCGCGGAAACATGGAGGCGTATGAGTTCAAGAACTACATCTTGGGCATGATTTTCTACTACTACCTTTCCGACCGGACGGAGAAGTATATGGCGAATCTTCTCAAGGATGACGGTATCGGTTATGAAGAGGCGTGGGCAGACGAAGAATATAAGACCGCCGTTATCGAAGAGGCACTGCGCGATCTCGGCTATGTCATCGAGCCGCAGTATTTGTTCCGCAAGATGGTCAAGATGGTAGAAAACCGTTCCTTCGACATTGAGTTCTTGCAGAGTGCAATCAACGCCCTGATGGAGTCCACAATCGGAAACGATTCTCAGGAAGACTTTGACGGACTGTTTTCTGATATGCAGCTCGATTCCTCAAAGCTCGGTCATACTGTCAAGGATAGAAGTGCTGTTATGGCAAAGATCATCGCTTCGCTGGACGAAATCAACTTCGGCGTGGATGATACCAAAATTGACGTACTGGGGAATGCCTATGAATATCTGATCGGTCAGTTTGCTGCAACTGCTGGCAAGAAAGCCGGTGAGTTCTATACGCCTTCCGGTCCTGCCGAATTGCTTTGCCGCCTTGCTTGCCTTGGTCTCACGGATGTCAAGGATGCAGCCGACCCCACTTGTGGCTCTGGTTCACTGCTGCTGCGCCTCAAGAACTACGCCAATGTGAGAAACTACTATGGACAGGAATTGACCTCCACGACTTATAACCTCGCCAGAATGAACATGATTCTGCGTGGAATCCCGTATCGCAACTTTAACATATACAACGGTGATACCTTAGAGCATGACTGCTTCGGAGACATGAAGTTCCGTGTTCAGGTTGCCAATCCACCTTATTCTGCAAACTGGTCTGCCGATATGCACTTCATGGAGGACGAGCGATTCAACGAGTACGGAAAACTCGCTCCGAAGAGCAAGGCTGACTTTGCCTTTGTTCAGCACATGGTTTACCACATGGACGAGGATGGACGAGCCGTCGTTCTCCTGCCGCATGGCGTCCTGTTCCGTGGTGCTGCTGAGGAAGCAATTCGCAAGCACCTTATTCAGAAATTAAATGTTCTGGACGCGGTAATCGGGTTGCCTGCAAATCTGTTCTTTGGCACGGGCATCCCTGTCTGTGTTCTTGTTCTTAAAAGAGAGCGCAATGGCAACTCTGACAACATCCTTTTCATCGACGCTTCCAGCAACTTTGAAGCAGGAAAGAACCAGAACATCCTTCGGGAGTGCGACATCGACAAGATTGTTGAGACCTATGAGCGCCGTCAGGATGTCGATAAATATGCTCATGTTGCGACCATGCAGGAGATTGAAGAGAACGGCTTCAACCTGAACATTCCTCGCTATGTTGACACCTTTGAGCCGGAACCTGAGATTGACTTGAATGAAGTTGCCGCTGAGATCCGCAAGCTCCAATCTGAAATTAAGGATATTGATGCGGAACTGAAACCGTTTTTTGATGAGCTGGGGCTGGACTTCCCCTTTGACGTGGAGGGCAAATAATTATGGCAAATGTATCCTCAAGTAACGGTCTTGAGAAGCGTCCGAAGCTCCGCTTCCCGGGCTTCGATGAGCCGTGGAGAGCAGAGAAATTGTCTGATTTTGCAGGACGAGTAACACGAAAAAACAGCAACAATGAAACTGACCTACCCCTGACAATATCCTCGAAAGATGGTCTTGTCGATCAAATCAGTTACTTCAACAAAACCGTTGCAAGCAAAGACATGAGCGGATATTACCTTTTGAGAAAGGGCGAATATGCGTATAACAAGAGCTATTCCGTAGGTTACGACTTCGGTTCAATAAAGCGGTTAGACCGCTATCCTATGGGAGCGTTGTCTACACTATATATCTGTTTTGCGCTCAAGAAGCACGATACAGACTTCATTAAGGTGTACTTTGATTCACTTAAATGGTACAAGGAAATCTATATGATTTCAGCAGAAGGGGCAAGAAATCACGGATTACTTAATGTCCCAACAGATGAGTTCTTCGCCACAAAACACTATCTGCCGGAGAATACTGCCGAGCAAAGAAAAATTGCAGACTTTCTCATTGCCTTAGATCGTCGTATCGACGCGCAGCAATCTCTCGTAGATAACCTCAAGAAGTATAAAAGAGGTGCTATCAAGAGTATTTTCACTCAAAGAGTGTCATTCCATGCGGAGAAAAATAAATGGGAAAGTCATAAGATGAGCGAGTTGATCACCCTTCAATCTGGTCAAGATTTTGCACCGACTGATTTTAATGAGCAAGGAAAAGGTATACCTTACATGACGGGAGCAAGCTGCATTGTTGAAGGACAGACGGTCGTTTCAAGGTGGACAACAGTTCCCCGGTGCTTCGCTTATCATGGAGATACACTTCTGGTATGCAAAGGCTCCGGCTCTGGCGCAGTAGCATTTCTCTCTCAAGATAAGGTACACATTGCACGACAGTTTATGGCGTTGCGCCCCCATGGAGGCATGACCAAAGAGTTTTGCCTTTACCTCACACTTCATCTTTCTGAGAAAATGAAGCAATCGGCAACAGGACTGATTGAAGGCATAGATCGTAAAACTGTTTTGAATCAGCGCGTCTTTTTACCCCCCATCGTTGAGCAAGAGCGAATCGTGAAATTTCTTTCGGCAATAGAAAAGGCTTTAATAACGCAAGAGGGTGTTCTAAAGAGCCTTGTTTCTATAAAAAAGGGATTGATGCAACAGCTCTTTATATGAAGAGCTGCTGCAAAAGAGAGACTCGCATTCCAACCAACTGGCGCTCTGTACTTTCAGCATTCGCTATTTTTTTATTTAGAGTCTCAAATAGCTTTGACAAGTGCTTCTGTTCTTCCACTGACGGCAAGCATCGACGGATGCGGACAAATTGGGAATAATGGACTCTTTGCTTTTCAATAAGTGATCCAGTAGCGATGAGCTTGTAGTGAATTAGCATGGAGTACGATGTCAGATATTCTTCCCAGAAGCAAATCGTATCAGGCTCATTGACAGAGAAGATATTATAATAGCCTGAAACAGCGGCGGTATATCCGAGATGGTTAGGAGCGATTGCGCCCAGATGGGCGTTCATGGGATTATATGCAAACCAACCGGGCTTAATCATCTTGTAGTTTTCCCCCTCCTTAGTTACAAGAAACTCCCGATAATAACGTTCTGTTTTTGGCGTTATACCATCCTCAACAGTGAGGCTGACTAAAGGCGTGGATGGGGTGTTTGATGTCCTTATGGTTTGCTCGGTGAAATATTCACCTAAAGACGATTGCTGCCATTCGGGGTAACACGCTTTTCCGGTTCCTTTTCTTCCAGCGAACACTTGCTGAATGACACCTCTTTTATACTTCTTGAGGCAATCGACAAGATGTGCCTGTTTTGCAATCCTCCGCTCAAGTGTACCGAGCATATCTGCTACCCGGTTTTGTTCTGAGAGAGCTGGTATGCAGACCTTGATTGTTTCAATCTGAGGATACTTCAAGTTCCATGTGTCAGAGGTCATGCCTTGAGAGTTCTTTCTAAATTCATTGATTAGATTAGGGCTTTTGAAAAAAGCTGCGAAATATCCATTACTAATCGGGATTTTAGGCATTAGAACTGTGTATGCAGGACTCACTATACCATTACACGGAGAGATGCCGTTTGCTCCTTGCCACATTCTCATGGAGTTATAGACCATATCTCCCGTTAGAACAACCTTATAATTGCTTTTGTCTTCACTTGAGTTATCTTTGCCTTCAATCTCAGAGCGAGGCATAACGCCATCGTTCATCGTGACAGAAAGCAGCTCCATGTCAGAAGCGCCTCGCTGACTTCTTTCTGCGTAAATATCACCTATATGACATTGCTTGTACGGCTCATCGAAGCCCGGAAAGCGGAGCTTCGGACGCTTCTCAAGACCGTTACTTGAGGGTGTTAATGCCCTGATTATCCCTCCACCGGATAATGATCGTGGAGGTGGTCATTATGACTAACAATACACAATTCAAGACGCTTGTGAACACATGGCTAAATCAAAAGAAGCCCATGATCACGCCGTCAACCCACGCCAGCTTTACGCTGATTGCCGAAAATCACCTGATCCCATATTTCGGCAAGCGTAAGATTGGCAGCATCACCGAAGCGGACATCCAGAGCTACATTTCGTATCTCTACAATGCTGGACGCTTGGATAAGACCGGAGGGCTTACCGTGAAGACGATAAGGGATGTTATCCTCGTTCTCCGGTTGTCAATGGAGTATGCCTACAAGGAACGGGCTATTCCACTCCTGAACTGGGACCTAATCGAATACCCAAGAGAGCTTGGTATCAAGAAAGTAGTTTCTCTCTCAAAAGATCAAGAGCAAGCTCTAATTCAGTGTATCTACATGGACTTGAACCGGAAGACAGCGGGGATCCTGATTGCATTGTTTACCGGCGTCCGGATAGGAGAGCTGTGCGGCTTGCAGATGAGGGACATTTCGCTGACGGACAAGACCATCAGCATCAACAAAACCGTCCAGCGTATCTACGACAAGAAGAAGGGTGAATCGTATCTTCATATAGGACCGCCGAAAACGAAGACCTCCGCTCGAACGATTCCTGTTCCGTCGCTTCTCATGAACATCATCAAGAAGTTTTACACGGAAAACCCGAATCACTATTTCCTCACGGGCAAGACAAAGCCAACCGAGCCGAGAACATATCGGCAATTTTTCACACGTTTCTTGAAGCGGAACGGATTGGAGAAAGTGAAGTTTCATGAGATCCGGCATACATTCGCAGTTAGAGCAATCGAGATACCGGAGTTTGATATAAAGTCTCTTTCTGAAATTCTCGGACATAAGAACGTATCTTTTACCCTGAATGTGTACGGGAGCGCAAATCTCCAACAGAAGGTTAAGTGCATGAATCTTCTGAATGACCTCCTGTGATGAAAAAATGCCCCCGGCGCTGTGCCAGATGCACAGTGCTGGGGGCATTCCCGTTTCCAGCGATTAAATTTTCCCCCGACGAGGAACTGTTCGTAGGGTGGCACTTTCCATTTTGTGAAGCCGTGAAAACTCGGTGCATTCCGTGGAGAAGTTCACGGGACAGCACACACCGTACACGTTTCCAATAATCACTGTTCAGCGCAATGTGTATTCATTGCCGTAAGTAAATTTACGGTTTTCACATTGCTTGATTCAGAGGGGAAATTATTAGCCTTATTCTTGTGTGACATCAAGGGAAACCGGGTTAATGACTGTAACAGATTTGCCCTGCTGATGAGCATATCTGACGGTCTTTCCGGTTCCGCTGGGACTTCCATCCCAAACTGCAATCAGAACATCCGCATGATCAACCATATAACGGTTACGCTTGTCCATGCAATCGGGCGTGTAATGGGTTTGAATCAGTGTTTCCTTATCGCACTTGGACGCAATGTCGAAGTACCGATCTCTTAGAGCTTCTGACCACTTTGCGGCTTGACTTTCACATGGGATGGCGCTTTCGAGCGTAATTCCCGGATAGGATGCTTTCAGCCCCAGCACGATCTCGGCGGCATACATATCTACACCGATTGCCATTCCGGATATAAAGTGCGTGATGCCTTCATTTTCAATGAGATTGATGATTTGCTCTCTGAGAGTTTTTTTGAGGTTTATGCAGCGTTCGTCTTCCTCGTTGAAACCAAACGGGAGGTTTTGCGGACGATGCCCGGTAAAAGCACAGGTCTTCATTCTCTTTTTCATCTCCTGACTATGTATTAGAGACTGTTTCTATGTCTCTAATACATAGTATAGCACGGAGATATGAAATATTCTGTCGAAATAAGGGAAGAAAAAAGGCTGCGTGAAAAAATCACACAGCCCATGACGGATTCAGCCTTTATCTGCCGTTTCCTGCTGGATCATCAGCTCAACCATCTGCAAAATGCGCTTCTGCGCTTGCGGAGACAACGAAGCAAGTTTCTCCGAGAGTTCAGACGATTTATAGCTTGTCGAATGCTCCAGGACGTCACAGAAAATCGCGTCTGCCGAAACCTCAAGCCCATTGAGAAGAATGATCAATTTCTCACAGCGAGGAAACGACATACCACGTTCAACCGTAGAAATATAATTTGCAGTCAGCCCGGTCTTTTCCGCAAGCTCTTCTTGCGAGATTCCGAGGCGTTCCCGGCACTGTTTTACTCGTTTACCTATTCGTTTGTCAATCATAGCGCGTACCTACACCTTTTCTATAACGCTCATAACAATTATATGGGTTAGAGGCATAGTTATACAGAAACGCTAATAGCGACGCTGTGTATTAGCGTGTGATTTTCGACGGTATTTACAGAAAAGATACAAAAAAAGAGCCTCTGCCGATACCCAAACCGGGCATCGACAGAGGCTCTTGGTTCGTTTTCCGAGCATTCAAACAAGTGCCGAAATCGACGCTTATTTCCGCGCTAAAGAAGAAACTGCGCAGGGAATACAATCACTTAGGTTGGTCAATTTGCGCCGCTCTGGGGCTTGCTATCACAGGCTTTTTCGACCCCTAACTGTCTACACCTCGATGCCTTGCGGGAGAAGTGCGGACAGGCGATGAGATCCGCACGGAAGCTCTGCTTGCAGCTATGGACGCAGCGGACGCAGAAGCGGTTATACTTCCGGCGTCCGCTGTCCCCGATGAAGAACGACCACTCCTGCCGCCATTTCTGACTTCTGCTCACAGCTCAATCTCTCCTTTGTGCTTTTTGGGAGGGCAGCATTCCTTCTGCTTTTCAGCCTTTGCAGACTTGAGCCTGTCCATGATGGAGGACTTTTCGCCCCTTTCGGGGGCTTTGACCTCTGCGGTCTTGTCCTCCTTCGGACCGTTGTTGATGATCCCATCAATCATGCCGTAGTCATCCTCCATCGACATCTCCGCCGCCTTGAGGTAGTTTTCCTTCTCAAGAGCCGCCATCCAGCTTTCCTTGCTGATACCGAGCATTCCGCCCTTTGCCGCATGATCGGCAATCTCTTTGGCATCTACGCACAAGCCCTCGGTGTTATCGGAATAGAGACGGTAAACCTCGCAGCCCTTCTCCAAAGCCTTCTCAGCCGCCTCCTGACCAGCGGGAAGAACACCAGCCCATGCGTAGCCGTAGTCCTTCATATCCTGAACGGAGAGCGCGGGATCGGGCATTTCCGGCACTTCCTTGACTTCAAGGTCAAGAAGGCGGAGTGTGTCATCGTCAAAGCCGTTGTAGACATCATCAAGGACGAGCTTGCCGCGCTCATCGACGATGATGCAAGCAGCTTCATCGCCGTAGGTGTCATGCTCCATCAGATAAAAGCTGTGACCGCCGACTTCGTGCTGGTCAATGGTGTGCCACGTCCCGATGTGACCGGCAACCGTCAGACCGGAGGTGTCGGCATTCATCTCAAAGTCCTTCTGCTCAACGCTCTCCTGCTTCTGCTGCTCCTTCGAGATCATGGGGATCGCAACAATCTTATCGCCCAACTTAACAAACTGCTCCGGAACTTTGAAGAGGTCGGAGAACTTCTGCATCTGCTCTACGGTCAGAGAACCGAAGCTGTCATCCGTCAAGCCGACTACCAAGAATGTTCCGGCAACAACGTCGTAGATGTCACCGTCCTCATCCCGCAGAGCGCGGTTCAGAGGCAGACCTTCCAGCTTGCCTTCCTCGTTGCAGACTAAGGCAACAGGGTCTTCGTAGGGATAAATTGCCTCGATGTAACCGCCGACCTCATGCTGCAAGGACTCCAGACCGGAGTCAATCTCCTTCACATAAGGCTCCTTTCCCGGCTCAACAATGAGAACGGCGATGGTGCTGTCACGCTCGGTGGCTTCCCCTGAGCCGGTGATCCGGTATTCATCGGGAATATCATCAAGCTCACCGTTAAACTGCCTGTCCCACCTCTCGCTTGCAACACGGACATAGCCTTCATCAGTGAAGCGTCCCTGCTCATCCATCGCAATGTCGCGCCCATAGCGTTCATAGTCGATGTAATTTGCCAGAGGACCGAGATCCTTTTCGGAGTAAATACCGGCTTCGTGGGCGTAATAATAGCCAAGGTCGGATTCGTCGTTGATACCGGGCATGATGTCGTAGCAGTCCAAATTGAACGTCAAGTTGATGAGATCGTCGATGTCGCTGACCTCATCGCAGCCAGCCTCCATAATGGCAACGAGCTTTTCCTGATCGCTCAGGGAAAGCTCGTCAATCAAGGCGGCGAGGTAGTTGAGCTTATCAAGGCTCTCGTACTCGCCAAGCATCTTCTGAACGCCATAGATTGGGCATTCGTAGTCAGTGATAAACCACTCTTCGTAGGGCTGACCGAAATCATCCTGCTTGCCGATCCCGATGCGCTCAAAGACCTTCTGCATCTCTTCCTCTGTGGTGGGCAGCTTCACCCACTCACCGACCAGCATACCCTCGTTGTACTTGCCAAGGTTCGTGACGAAGGCTTCAAAATCACCGTCTAATACGGGCATAGGCATCCTCCTTTCAGTCATCTACCATGCCGTCCGGCATGATATACAGTTCCTCAAACTCAGCATCGGTCATGGCTTCGAGCTTCCGGACGGTCTTATACATCAGCTCTGCGATCTCGCCGTCCATGTCGTTCAGGGTGACGCTCTTCATATCGTCGATCAGCCGCTTCCGGCTGGACGTGTTGAAGCAGCACATCAGGTTGATTTCTTCCACGGTAAAGTTTTTCATATCAGAGTTCCATATCCTTTCCTTTGTTTTTCTGCGGCTTCGGTGTGTGGGGCGGCTGTGCTTTCTGCGCGGATTTCAGCTTGTCGCGGATGGATTCACGGGCAGCAGGCTTTTTCGGGATGGTGTCGTAGATGGCAGTCCCGGCATCCTCCACATACGAACGGACATACTGGATGCTCTCAGAAAAGCGAATGGGGCGGTTCTTGTCCTCAATGTTCGTCAGCCGGACTTCATCGGCGGCAAAATCAACCGCGTCGATTCTGCACTTGATCCCATCCACATTCAGCGTCGCACCGACAGGGATGTAATCTGCGGCTTTGAGTTCCTTGAAGGTCTCGCCGTCCTTGCTGAGAAAGACATCTGCGCCGGACTTCCAGAGCTTGTGAGAACCGGCTACCCATGCGCTTTCACGGAAACCAGTAACCGGCATGGAAGGCTTGCCGCGCACCTTCTTTTCAAGGAGTTTTGTGCCGAGCAGGGGCGCGGCTTTTTCCGCGTCCTTGCCGTACAGCTCAAAATAGCCGTTCTGAGCAAAGCAGACCAGCGCATCCGGATGAGCCTTTTTGACTGCCTCATATTTGCGGAGTTCTGCGACGGGGAGCGGCGAAAGCACCTCCGTCCTATCTGCCTCCGGCAGTCTGTCACGGCGGCTTTTCTGCTTAGACAGCACTTCCACCAGAGCATCCGCGTCCTTCGGGAGCGTCTGGTGGGTTTTGACGCCGCCATGCTCACCGACCAGAGCCATTGCTGCATCGAAGCTGCTGCGGCAGGGGGCGTCCAGCACATAGCCGTCTGCAAAGGTCAGCCGGTCATGATCCGGCG
>OJKY01000797.1_pt1 | contig 22396 bp, 18 predicted proteins | sample 1596571 | NCBI WGS metagenome assembly OJKY01 (sample SAMEA4350170, study PRJEB24818) | metagenome | biome: human; feature: gut; material: faeces | place: Denmark | collected 2013-09 | reverse complement strand
AATATGTGGAAATTTGGGAAGCGACAAATGGCAACCGAAAAGTGTTAAATTTTAGAATATGCTGGTAATTAAAGATTTACACTCGGATATTTCTGATTAGTTTTGGTTGTTCTATGGTTATAAATACAGTAATCAAATGCATCGATAAATAGTTTTTAGACACGACATCGAGTTTCCGAAATCGTAACACAGACTAAAATGCCGCAGGCTGTACGTTGAGTATCGCCTGCGGCTCTTTTTTATATAGACGTATGTCAGTTTCGGGGGATGTTACAGCGTGAGCGGAATGCCGCGGTAGAAGTCGAGTATCTTGGTGCGGAACAGGTAGTCGTATTTGGCCTGAAGGCGGTCGGACACGGCTTTCATCCACGCCGTACGCGATTCGTTGTACTCGGTGGCATTGGCCTTGCCGTTGGCGTATTTCTCCTTCATCAGCTGGAAGGAAGCCTGTGCCGCTTCGTCGGCGGTGCGGCTGCTGCGGTACTGTGTTTCGGCATTGACGGCGTTGTAGTAGGCCTGCTGTATCTCCTTGTAGAGGGTTTTCTTGCTTTCCTCCAGTTGCCAGTAGTAGGTGTGCTGCTGGATGCGTGCGCTCCGTACACGGTTGCGGGTGCTGAAGCGGTCGAAGATGGGAATGCTGAGCGAGAGTCCGATGTACTGGCTGAAGTTGTCGCGCAGCTGTGAGCCGAAGTTGCCGTTCTCCATACCCGACACGTTGTAGAAACTGGTGCTGATGCCTGCCCCGAAGCTGAGCTGCGGGTAATAGGCTCCCTTGGCGATGCGGATGTTCTTGTCGGCACCTTCCAGACGATATTGTGCTGCCTTGATAGCCGGCTTGGTAAGTACCGCTTCGGCATAGACTTCGGCGGGAGAGGTCTGTATGCTCAGGCTGGTGAGCGAATCGACCGCCGGCGATACGATACCGAAGTTGTCGGGAGAGGGGAGCTCCAGCAGCTGACTCAGGTCGAGCAGGGCAAGACGGCGGTTGTTTTCGGCCTGCACGGCAGAAAGCTCATCCTGTGCTACGCGTGCCTTGGCTTCGTACCATTCAGCCTGCGAGGCTTTCCCGTTCTTGTAGAAAGCCGTTTTCTGGTCCAGCATCTCCTTGCTCAGCGCCAGTTGCTCGTTGGCCACCTTCACCAGTTCTTCGTTGAAGAGTACTTGCAGGTACGCCGATGCCACCTGGATGCTGATATCTTCCTTCGCCTTGTTCAGGTCCTCCATAGCAGCCTGAAGGTTCAGCTTCGAGAGTGCCACGCTGTTGATGCGTTGCAGTCCGTTGAACAGCGGGATGCTGGTCGACAGGCTCAGACCGGTATTCTGGGTATTCAGACTCTTGTACGTATTATCCGACTGAAGGCTTCGTCCGAAGTTGAACGAGTGTGAGGCACTACCGTTCAGGTCGGGCAGGAAATTGTTTCGTGCCGTACTTACTTCCACCTTGTTCTGGTCGCGCTGTGCTTCCTGCAACTTGATGTTCAGGTTGTTGGCGATGGCGTGGTCGATACACTGCCGCAAGTCCCATTTCTGCTGTGCCTGTACCGGCAGCAGGGCAGTGGCAGAAGCGATAAAGAGAATATGTTTCAGTTTCATGGTTCCGGAGGATTAGTTGTCTTTTTTCTGTCCGCGCACACAGTCGTTTGCACCGACTCCCTGTTTGATTTCTATCTTGATACCGTCGCTGACGCCTGTCTTGACTGCACGGCGTTCGAATTTCTGGCGAGGTACGCTGTCGGTCAGCACATACACGAAAGCCGAGTCGCCCACAAATTCCAGGGCACTTTCGGGAACGGCAAGCACGTGGTTGGCACGCTGGAGTTCCATTTCGGCGTTGGCGCTGTAGCCCGAACGGATGGTCACACTGTCGGGTACGGTAATGGCTGCCTTGATTTCAAACTGGTTGGCACCGTTGTTCTCCACGCTCTTGGGCGAGATGTATTCCAGTACGGCATCGAACTTCATGTTCTGCAAGGCACCCAGAGTGATTTTCACGGGAATCCCTTCATGGATGTGTCCCACTTCGGTTTCGTCTACGTTGCCGCGGAAAATCAGGTCGCTCATGTCGGCTACGGTAGCGATAGTGGTACCGTCGTTGAACGTGTTGCTCATGATGACCGAGTTACCCACCTTGATGGGCACGTCGAGTATTAGTCCGTCGATGGTAGAGCGGATGAGCGTGCTGCTGAACGAGGCACTGTTCTTGGTGATACCTTCCTTTACAATCTCCAGGTTATCCTTTGCCGCCTGAATCTCCTCACGTGCCTGACGGGCAGCCAGCAAGGTCTTTTCGTATTCTTCGTTGCTCACCAGCTTGTCGTTGTAGAGCTTCTCCATACGTGTCAGGTCGGTTTCTGCCTGCCGTCCGTTCATTTCCGCCAGCCGGACACGACTCTCGGCAGAGTTCAGCTGTCCCAGTTCGGGGATGACCTTTACCTTGGCTATCACTTCCCCTTTCTTCACTTTCTGTCCCGCCTCCTTGTATACTTCGGAGATGATACCCGAAATCTGGGGCTTGATTTCCACTTCGTCGCGCGGTTCAATCTTTCCCGTAGCAACGGTAGTCTGTACCAGGTCGGTCGTTTCTACTTTCTGGATGTTGTACTGGGCCTCTTTCGGCTGTGATTTCCGGTACAGGAAAACGAAGGTTCCTATGAATATCAGTGCGATGAGCACCAATATGCCAACTTTGATAAATTTCTTCATATAAATGGTTTTATGTTTTTATTTCAATGGTTCGATTGTCAGGTTGATTATTCGTCGCGTATGGCTTCTATCGGTTTTATCGCCATGGCACGGTAGGCAGGAATCAGTCCCGCCAGCAGTCCCAGCACGATGAGCAGGACGCAGGCTCCGATGGCTTGCCAGAAGCTGATGAGGAAGTGTGCCGGCAGTCCCGGTTCCGATGTTCCCTTTTTTTTTTTTTTCAAGCAGAAGACGGCATACGAGATACCCGCCATGCCCGCCAGAGTGGTAAGCACCATGCTTTCCAGCAGAATCTGTTGCAGGATGTCGCTGGGGCGTGCTCCGATGGCACGGCGGATGCCGATTTCGGTGGTACGTTCCTTCACGGTAATCATCATGATGTTGCTCACCCCGATGGCACCGGCAAGCAGTGTACCCAGTCCCACGAGCCATCCCAGAACACGGATGCCCGTAAACAGGTTGTCCATCATGCTGAACATGGCTTCCGCGTTTACCCGGATAACCGCCTGTTCGTCATCGGGATGAATGGCGTGTGCCTGTTTCACGATGCGTTCCACATCTTTTTCCACCTGACTGATGGAATATCCTTTTTTCGCCGTATAGCCCAGCATGTCGATGCGGTTGCCCCGGTTATAGTTCTGCTGCATGGTACTGAACGGAATGACGACCGACGTTTCCGACTGTCCGTTGACCGACATGTTGCCCGTCGCCTCGTTCACTCCCACTACCCGGTAGTAGATGCCGTTTATCTCGATGAACTTGCCGCAGGGGTCGTCTTTCTTGGGGAAGAGCGTTTCGTAGATACGTTTCCCGATGACGCACACCTTCCGGCGGTCGCGTATGTCGGTTTCGTTCAGCGAGCGTCCGATGCGGATAAGCGGTTCCTCTATCCGGTCGTATTCCGGATAAAGCCCTTTCAGCGTACCCGATATGCTGTATTGCTCGTATACGATGTTCACTCCCCACTGGGCGATGGTAGCCGTCACGATGTCCAGTCCCGGTACGCTGTTGCGCAGACGTTCCACGTCCTGATTTTCCATACTCCACCATCTTCCCTGCTGGAATCCCTTGTAAGCCTTCGACGTATTGTTGGAAGCCATGAATCCCGAGTTGGTGGCAAATCCCTGAAACTGCCGCGAGAGCATGTCCTGCATGCCCCGTGCGCCTCCCATGAGTGCCACCAGCATGAAGATTCCCCAGAAGATGCCGAAAGCCGTCAGCACGCTTCGTGTCTTGTTGCGTGTAATGGTAAGGAAGATTTCCTCCCACGTGTCAAAATCTATTCTTCTCATGTCAGTCTGCTCTTAATGCTTCTATCGGACGGATGCGGGCTGCCTTCCGGGCGGGGAAGAGTCCGGCAAGCGTACCGGCGATAATCAGTGTCAGGGTAGCCTGGACGGCGATGCTCAGGTCTACCGTAGGATTCTCGAAGACCGTTACGCTGAACACGCCCGCGTCGACGGTCTGCTTGCCCGCTACCTGGTTCATGTACTCCGTGACGGCGATGCCTGCCACCATGCCGATGTAGCCGAAGAAAGTGGTGATGGCCACGCTCTCCGAGATAATCAGCCACAGGATAGAGGCAGGCTTGGCTCCCAGTGCCTTGCGGATGCCGAACTCGTGCGTACGTTCGCGCACGGTGATGAGCATGATGTTGCTCACGCCCACGATGCCGCTCAGCAGGGTGAATATGCCGATTACCCAGATGGCGATGTGCAGAATGTGGGTAGCCGACTGCTGCTGGAGGTACTGTGTAAAGCGGTTCCACATCCAGATGGCACTCTGGTCGGTGGGGTCGAAGTTCTTGTGCAGTCCCATCGCCTTGAGGTAATCCGTTTCAAACTTCTGGTTGGTCACCTCGTCGGTCAGCCCTTCGGTGGCAAACGTCAGGTTGTCGATGCTGTCTCCTTTGCCGTATACCAGCTGGACGGTCGTAAAAGGTACGAGTGCCGAGGGCGAGAAACTGTTCTGGTCGGCGTAGATACCCACTACCCGGTAAGCTACTCCCTGCACGTCGACGTACTGTCCCAGCGCTTCCGTCTTGGGAAACAGCATGCGGACCGTCTTCTCGTGCAGCACCAGCACCTTGCGCCGTTCCCTCATGTCGCGGTCGTTGATGAAACGTCCTTCTTTCAGCTTTGCCGCCTCCAGCTCCGTATAGTTGGGAAATACCCCTTGCAGGGAGATGGATACATGCTCCTTGCCGAAGGTCAGGATAGCCCCCTCCTTGCTTACGCTGGCTCCCGTCGAGGTCACATTGTTGGGGAAAGCCTCTGCGGTGAGCTGCCGGTCGCTTTCGTCGAGCGAGAGGCGTCTGCCCTCCTGAAGTCCCTTGAAAGGTTTCGACGTGTATCCCGGATAAATCTTGATGGAATTCATCTTCATTCTGCTCGACTGCCCTTCGAAGGCATGTATCAGTCCGTTTCCGGCACCCAGCAGCACAATCAGCATGAAGATGCCCCATGCCACCGAGAAGCCCGTCAGAATGGTACGCAGCTTGTTGCGCATGATGGTACCATATATTTCTTGTATCAAGTCTGTCATGGCTGTACGTTTATTTCATGAAACCGTTCTTGCCGAAAGGAGAGGCATTGTGGTCGATGTTGTCTTCAATCCGTTCTATCACCCCGTCCTTGATGTGAATGATCTTGTTGGTCTGGTTTGCCACCCCGCTCTCGTGCGTCACCACCACGATGGTCAATCCCTCCCGGTCGTGCAGCTCCTTCAGGATGTTCATCACCTCCACCGAGGTCTTGCTGTCCAGTGCACCGGTCGGCTCGTCGGCAAGGATAATCTGCGGCTTCGAAATCAGTGCCCGTGCGATGGCCACACGCTGCTTCTGTCCGCCCGAGAGCTCGTTGGGCATGTGATGCGCCCATTCCTTCAGTCCCAGCTTGTCGAGATATTCCATCGCCAGTTCGTTGCGTTTCTTTCGTCCCACCCCCTGATAGAACAGCGGCAGTGCCACGTTCTCCATGGCATTCTTGAACGAAATCAGGTTGAACGACTGGAAGATGAACCCGATCATGCGGTTACGGTACTCTGCCGCGCGCGTTTCGCTCAGATCCTTTATCAGTACGTCGTTCAGGTAATATTCCCCCGAATCGTAATTGTCGAGAATACCTAATATATTTAGTAAAGTAGATTTACCCGACCCCGAAGCTCCCATGATGGAAACAAATTCTCCTTTATCAATCTGTAAGTCGATGCCTTTCAGTACATGCAGCGGTGCCCCGTTATAATATGTTTTGTTGATGCCCTGTAATCGTATCATAGTAAAATGATTTTTATCTCTTAAATTACATGTTGTTAGACGCGGCTAAGATATAAAAAGTTACATCAGGGTTAAATAAACTTAGAAAAAAATTTGTTCGGTTTTCTCCGATTGCGTACATTTGCCACATATAACTAACCTTTAACAATTTAATGTCATGACAATAAATATGGAAAAACCCTATGTAGTGGGAATGGACATCGGTGGTACTAATACTGTTTTCGGTGTGGTAGATTCTCGTGGTAATGTACTGGCTTCCGATTCAGTAAAAACACAGCAGTACAGTGATGTAAACGAATATGTAGACGCTGTATGCAAGAAACTTCTTCCGTTGCTCCAGCAATTCGGCGGTGCAGAAAAAATTAAAGGTATGGGAGTAGGTGCTCCTAACGGTAACTATTATAGTGGAACTATCGAATTTGCTCCGAACTTGCCATGGAAGGGGGTTATTCCTCTGGCTGCCATGTTCGAAGAACGTCTGGGTATCCCTACGGCACTGACCAACGATGCCAATGCGGCAGCTATCGGTGAAATGACATACGGTGCAGCTCGTGGTATGAAGGATTTCATCATGATTACACTGGGTACAGGTGTTGGTAGCGGTATCGTTATCAACGGTCAGCTGGTTTACGGTCACGATGGTTTTGCCGGAGAGCTGGGACACGTTATCGTAGATCCTACAGGTCGTCAGTGCGGATGCGGTCGTAAAGGCTGTCTGGAAACTTACTGCTCGGCTACAGGTGTGGCTCGTACAGCACGTGAATTCCTCGTTGCACGTTCTGAACCGAGCTTGCTGAGAAACATTCCGTCGGAAGAAATTCAGTCGAAAGATGTATACGATGCAGCTGTGAAGGGTGACAAGCTGGCTATGAATATCTTTGAATATACCGGAACCATTCTGGGAACTGCTCTGGCTAACTTTGTAGCTTTCTCAAGCCCTGAAGCAATCATCTTGTTCGGCGGTCTGGCTAAGTCGGGCGACTACATCATGAAGCCTATCAAGAAAGCCCTCGAAGAAAATGTGCTGAACATCTACAAGGGTAAAACCAAATTACTCCTTTCTCAGTTGAAGGACGCAGATGCTGCCGTATTGGGAGCCAGCGCACTGGGTTGGGAAGTAAAAGAATCATAAGAATAATATTTTGTATTTTTGCATATAGGGGTTCGGAAGTCGTGAGATTTCCGGGCCTTTTTTGTATTGTGCTTGCTAGCGGAAAAGGTGCGCTGCTGTGCTAGTGAATGGAAAATGTATGCTGTGCTAGTGAGCAAAAAATATATGTCTTGTCGATTAGTAGAAGGAGTGTATTGTATCGGTGAGTGAAAAATGGATGCTATGCTAACGAGCGGGAAATATATGTCTTGTCGATTAGCAGAGAAAGTGTACTACTGTGCGGATGAACGGAAAAATGTGCGGATGATTGAAAGTATTTTCCGATGTACGAAAAAACATGCCCATGTTTTTCCGAAAACGTCAGCAGGTTTTCCGGAAAACGTGGGCATGTTTTTTTATTTTTTGTACAAAAAATCGGGAGATATTACTTGTCTATTCTGAACCAGTCGATATCTGCCCATCCGCCGTCGTTGGTCTTGATGGCAGGACGCGTACAGAAAGTACCTACCTTGGCACCGATCCATTTGCCTTCTTTCACCTGAAATTCTTTTCCGAACTTATGGAACTTCTTCCCGTTGGTGCTGTAGCTCAGCTGGCACATCACTACCAGGTCGTGTCCTCCCTCACTCTTGCCGATTTTCTCGCCGGTAGTGGTAATCTCGGCACGCAGGTAGATTTCATTTTCCTTCAGCGGAAGCGTTTCGTTGATGGTTTCCTGACCTCCGCGATCGGCTTTCTTACATTCTACCTGCGAGAGAACCAGTCCGTTTTCGGTATTCTCCAGTACGATACCCGCATAGTCCATACCCATTACCACCAGTCCGGTACGTTCGCCTTTGTACTTGGCAATGGGGGAGAACTTCAGCTTCAAGGTAGCGCTGAAACTGGGGGCGGGGAATTTCTGCAACAGCATGTTCGGCACATCCCACAGGCTTTTGTAGGTCTCGGGAACCGGATACGAATACAGACGCAGTACCCCGTGTTCCTGATCGGCAAAATACCACTTGTCGTCGATGTTGGCATTCCACTGCCACTGCAAGCCCAGCTCGTTGGTATCGAACTCATCGCTTTCCTGCGGTGTACAAATAGGGTATGTCTTGCCTACGTTCGGTTTCCGGTAAGTCAGCACCGGCTCTCCGCAACCGTCGCCGTCCTTGTCCTCACCGATGACAGGCCAGTCGTCTACCCACTTCATCGGTTGCAGGTGCACCAGTCGTCCGGCAGCCCCTACATCCTGAAAATGCAGGAACCAGTCTTCTCCGCTGGGTGTATCTACCCATCCACCCTGATGAGGTCCGTTGACCGGACTGTTGCCCTGTGCCAGCACCGTTCGCCATTCGTAGGGGCCGTATACATTTTTAGACCGCAGTACTACCTGCCAGCCCGTAGGAACACCGCCTGCCGGATGGAAAATATAATAATAACCGTTGCGTTTGTAGAACTTCGGTCCCTCGCAGGTTTGATGTGCTTCGTGTCCATCGAATACGATGCGTGACGGCCCGATGGTACGGGTCGCGTCGGCACTCAGCTCGCATACGGCAATCACACTCTTCAGTCCCGCACGGCTTCCCGCATAGGCATGAGCCAGATACACCCGTCCGTCGTCGTCCCACAGCGGAGTCGTGTCGATGATGCCCTTGGCAGCCTTGACCAGCACCGGTTCGCACCACGGACCTCTGACGTCTGTTGCCTTGGTCATGAAGATACCCTGATCGGGATCACCCCAGAAAATATAGAACTTGCCGTTGTGGTGACGGATGCACGGAGCCCATACACGGTTGCCGTGCTGAGGAGCCGTATCGGTATGCGGAGCCAGCGACCGCGGTACGGCAGCTCCCACGATGGTCCAGTTCACCAGATCCTTGGAGTGTAGAATCTGCAATCCCGGCAGGCAGCCAAAGCTGGACGACGTCAGATAGAAGTCATCGCCCACCCGGCATACGTCGGGGTCGGAATAATCGGCATACAGCACGGGATTCTTGTATGTGCCGTTCCCCTGATCGGCCACCCACACCTTCGACACATAGTTCTGTGCCTGTATGGCAGGGACGAGACAGCTTCCCAGCAAGATAGAAAATACGATAGCTTTCATAGGTAATCGATGTTAAGTTAATGAATTGTTTTTCATACAATCAGCTTCACTGTTCAATCATGCGAAGAGTGAAGCTGACTTGCCGGCTTCTTTTATTTATTTAATAACGTTTTTCTGTGCCGGCAGATTTTGTGTTTGTGTCGTAACTGTTTTTATTTCTTTACGATGGTGATGCGGACAGGTTGTTCCAGCGCCTTTTTCCACTCTTGCACGTAGGCAAACCATTTCTCCTTGTCGGGATATCCGAAGGTTTCCTTACACGAGGTGAACGAGGTATAGTAGCGGAACGAACGTTGTCCGGGGGCACTGACGGTATAGAGGAAATTCTCCTTGTCGGCTGTTTCCTTCACCACATATTTCTGCGGAATGCAGGTAGCCAGTCCCACGGTTTCCTTCTTATACTTTATCGTATCGTTCACCGGCCAGTCGGTACCCCAGCTTGCCACCAGTCCCTTGTGGTCGGAAAACATATCAGCATGTCCGGTAATGTTCTGCACGCCGGTACAGAATACTTCCTTGTCCAGCGGCTCGTCGAACAGCACATCCACCTGTGCGTCGCGGTGTCCGGCATACAGTGTATAGCGGTTTATCATGTTCAGCTCCTTTCCGGCATACTGCCAGCCCTTCACCTCGGCATCGACTACAGTACGTACCGGTCCCGAAGCCAAGATGCGCTGTCCGCGTACGGCTACCGGCTTGATGAGCGTAGACTGCTTTCCGTCCCAGCCCCTCAGCGTTCCCGCTCCGCAACTGCTGTTCACCTTGATGACATCGTCGCCAAAGCCACGCTTCAGCTGCTCGTCGGTAGGGTAGAACTGACTATCCTCCAGCTCCAGCCCCTTGTGGAACTTTCCGTACAGGTCGGTTGTCTGCTTCTCGTTGAAATAAATACGATACGCCACCAGCTCACTTTCGAAAGCAGCCCCGTGATGATGCTGCACGTTGTACGTGTCCGAAGCTCCGTCGGCATAAATGGCATACCCCTTGGCATACTTGTTTTTCTTCGACGTGCGGAACAACATCTCGGCATATACACGCGCCGGATATTGCTTGTCGCTCTTGAGGCTGGAAAGCGTAATGTCGAGTGTCTTCTTGCTCGAAGCCGGCAGGTTGATGACAAAAGCCAGTTCGTCGGCACGCATATCACAATCCATGTCGTCTAGCTGGGAAGGTATCTCCACGCTACCGTCGCGTACGACAGCCGACTTGACCGTGAATCCGGTACCCAGACTCCCGAGGTCGATTACCACCGGCTCGTCCACCTTTTCGGCGTCCCACGGATTCTCCACCACGACCTGAATTTTCTTTTCCAAACCTTGTGCCGAAGCACTCAGTCCCCCTGCCAGTAGCGCCAGGCAGGCTATAGAGATGATTTTCATAGGACGTTATCGATTTTAATTGTTGTCCGATAAACCTTATCGTGTCCGGAAAATCGGACCGGAAGGTTTATCGGATGAATAAAAATGCTGTTATTTGATTATCATAAGAAAGAACTGCAAAAGGAAGAAAGGATCTGCAAACACAAGCAGCAAGTCGGAATACTTGAACCGGATGTTTACAGACCCTTTGTCGTCCTTTTCAGGAAGGAATCCGGATCAGAATGTATACGATTCAGCCTGGTTTCCTACCTCCTTATATTGTTTATTACCCACAGTCACGTTTTTCACATTCTGTAGTTTCAGGTTGTTGCCACCCTTTGAAGTCACGATTTTGACATTCTTCAGCGTAGCTCCGTCGGTGCGGTTCAATATCACGCCGTCCTTGGCATCCGACATCGTGACGTTTTCGATGTGTATGTTCTTGATCGGCATTTCCGGCAGACCGTTGAACAGAATGGCGCGTCCAACGTTCTTAGCCGTTACATTCTTGATGAAGATGTCGCGGAACGCCGGTGTTTCTTCCGTAACGGCAGGTACCTTTTCGTTCGTAGGATTGTTGTAGCCGGCACCTTCACCCGGAGCGTTGCCACCGTAGAACAAGTCGAAGATCAGTCCCTCGTTCGGAATGTTAATCATGTTGATATTGCTGATATGGATGTTTTCTACTACACCGCCACGTCCGCGGGTACTCTTGAAGCGCAGGCCTACATCCGTACCCAAGAATGTACAGTTGTCTACATAGATATTCTTTACGCCACCCGACATTTCGCTGCCCACTACGAAGCCGCCATGACCGTGCAGCACGACATTGTTGCGGATAATCACGTTCTGGCAAGGCTCACCGCGGCGGCGTCCGTCTTCGTCCTTACCCGACTTGAGGCAGATACCGTCGTCGCCCGCATCGAAGCTGCTGTTCTCAATCAGCGCACGGTTGCACGACTCCAGGTCGAGCGCATCACCGTTCTGCGAATACCACGGATTGGAAACCGTTATCCCGTCGATGGTAATGTCTTCGCACGACAGCGGGTGCAGGCACCAGCTTGGCGAGTTCTTGAAGGTAACGCCTTGCAGCAGCACCTTTTTACATTTTTTGAAACTCAGCAGTACCGGGCGCAGCCAGTCGCGTATGCTGTTCCATTCTTCGTCGGTATTGATACCTTCGGGCACGTTGAAGTTCTTGCATGCCATGGCACCCTTCATCGAACCTTCGCTGGGATACCATACTTCTCCGGCCTTATCGAGCACGCCTCCCGAAGCGACCAGTTTCTTCCACTGGTTGCCGGTCATCTTTCCCTTTTTCACCGGCCGCCAGGTATCTCCGTTTCCGTCCATCACCCCTTTTCCGGTGATAGCCACGTTCTCGGCATTGACAGCCGATACCGGCGACTGGCAACGGCGTGTTTCCAGACCCTCGAACGATGTCTTGATGATAGGATATTGTGTATGGTCGGCAGTAAACAAGATCAACGCGTTTTCTTCCAGATATAAATGAATGTTGCTTTGCAGCACAATCGGTCCGGTCAGCCAGAGTCCGGCAGGAACGATTACCTTTCCGCCGCCTTTCTCGGCAACCGCCTTGATGGCTTTGTCGAAAGCTTCAGTATTGAGGGTAATGCCGTCGGCAACGGCGCCAAATTCAGTGATGGAGCGAGCGTAATCGGGGAATACCGGCAGTTGTACCTTGTCCATCTGGAACGGGAGTTCACTGTAGATATTATCCGCCTCGTTCGTGTTGCCTGCCATGGTAGTCGCCGGATAGCCCAGTGCGAGAGCCGCGATACCTATGGAGAATGCCCATTGTTTGAAGTTGTTCAGTGTAATCATGAGTATGTACTATTATTATTGTTTGGTTTGTTCTTCCAGTTTTGCAAGCCAGGTTTTCCGGATCGTACTTAATTATCCTCATTGCCTGTCAACGTTCTTTCACAGAAGATTGACAGGCAGGATAATAAAGACCTTTTTTAAACCTAATTTCTAACCTTAATAAATATTATGAAAAACCTCTTGTCGTTTTCACAAAATTACGGGCTTTCCCCGAGAATGATGTGAATATTTTGATTGAATAGGTGAAAAAAATGTGCATTTTTGTCTTTTTCGCTGTAAAAAATTGACAAGAAATGTATTATTTCATCCGAAAGGGGGGAATATTGTTCTATTTTTGCAGATTAATGTCTGAATATGGCGGAGTTACCAGAATTGTTTGTATCTTTGCCCCCAAATTTATAATAAAAAAAGTATGAGTTATAATTTACTGAAAGGAAAAAGAGGTATTGTTTTTGGGGCTCTGAACGAACAGTCTATCGCATGGAAAGTAGCAGAAAAGGCTGTAGAAGAAGGAGCAATGATTACGCTGTCGAACACTCCGGTTGCAGTACGCATGGGCGAGATTTCCGCACTGGCAGAAAAACTGAACTGCGAAGTGATTCCTGCTGATGCTACCAGCGTAGAAGACTTGGAAAATGTTTTCAAGCGTTCGATGGAAGTATTGGGAGGCAAGATCGACTTTGTACTGCACTCTATCGGTATGTCGCCTAACGTACGCAAGAAACGTACTTACGATGACCTCGACTATGATATGTTGAACAAGACGCTGGATATTTCAGCTATTTCATTCCATAAAATGATTCAGTCGGCCAAGAAACTGGATGCCATCAACGAATACGGTTCTATTCTGGCATTGAGCTACGTGGCTGCACAGCGTACATTCTACGGTTACAACGACATGGCAGATGCCAAGGCATTGCTGGAATCTATCGCACGTAGCTTTGGTTACATCTACGGACGTGAACACAATGTACGTATCAACACCATCTCACAGTCGCCTACCATGACTACTGCCGGATCGGGTGTAAAGGGTATGGACAAGCTGTTCGACTTTGCCAACCGTATGTCGCCGCTGGGCAACGCTTCGGCTGACGAATGTGCCGATTACTGTATCGTAATGTTCTCCGACCTGACACGCAAGGTGACTATGCAGAACTTGTTCCACGACGGAGGTTTCTCCAGCGTAGGTATGAGTCTTCGTGCCATGGCTACTTACGAAAAGGGTCTGGATGAATACAAAGACGAAAACGGACATATTATCTACGGATAAAAGCTGACGGACAACTGTTTACATGAGAAAATTTATATTCATATTACTGAGCATCGTCGTACTTGTTTCCTGCCATACAGGAGAGCAAGGCGACGATGTTTTGCTTGATAAGGGTATAAAAGTTTTCCGTTACGACCGTCTTCAGTACGAGGCTACAGCCATGAACAGCCTGGCTGCCTTGCAGAAAATGAGCCTCGATTGTCCGCGTGCCACCAAAATCCTGATAGAGGATGTGCTCATGCTGGGGCGTGTGGACGAACCTAACATCAACGAAAGGCTGTGTGCTTATTACTCGGATACCATTCTGCTCCGTATCATGCAGGATGCTACCGAGAAATTCAAGGATATGACTACCCTCGAGAAGGGATTTACCGACGGGTTCCGCTTCCTGAAAGAGGAGATTCCCGCTTTTCCCGTACCGGCGGTCTATTCGCAAATCTCGGCCTTGAACCAGTCGGTAGTGGTAGGCGACAGTCTGCTGGGGTTCAGCCTCGATAAATACATGGGGGAGAACTATCCGCTTTACCGACGATATTATTATGATTATCAGCGCCGGTCGATGACACCCGAGCGCATTCTTCCCGACTGTTTTACTTTTTATCTGCTTAGCTTGTATCCTTTCGAGTGGCGTCCGGGGCACCGTTCGCTGTACGATGTCATCTTGCATCAGGGAAAGATACACTGGGTAGTGCGTCAGGCACTTGGCTACAAGACGAACGGCGAAGCGCTAGGATATACCGAAAAGGAGGAGAACTGGTGCAAGGAGCATGGAAAGGAACTGTTGAAGTGGATGGCTGAGCGAGGTCATCTGAGCAGTACCGACCCGATGCTGATCCGTGCCTACACTCATTCCGACCCGAACATGATTCTCAACGGTGAGAAACTGCCTCCTGTTGTCGGGCTGTGGCTGGGCATGCGGCTGACCGAAAGGTACATGAAGCAGCATCCCGACGTAAGCATTGCCACATTGCTGGAACGTACCGATCTCGGCAGCGTGACGTTAGACTGAGCTAGAACAAATTAGAATATAGATTACATGGATACAGCATTATATTTGCTGCCGGTTACCCTTGGCGATACTCCGGTAGAGAAAGTCCTCCCTTCGTACAACAAAGAGATTATTCTTCAGATCCGTCATTTTATTGTAGAAGATGTGCGCTCGGCACGCCGTTTCCTGAAAAAGGTAGACCGTGACATCAACATCGACGAACTGACGTTTTATCCGCTGAACAAGCATACCTCGCCCGAAGCCATTTTGGGTTACCTGAAGCCTTTGCAGGAAGGAAATTCCATGGGAGTGATTTCGGAAGCCGGCTGTCCTGCCGTAGCCGATCCGGGAGCCGACGTAGTAGCCATCGCGCAGCGCAAGAACCTCAAGGTGGTTCCGCTGGTGGGACCGTCGTCTATCATCTTGTCGGTCATGGGCTCGGGATTCAACGGACAGAGCTTTGCTTTCCACGGCTATCTCCCCATCGAGCCGGGCGAACGCCAGAAACGGCTGAAGGAACTGGAGCAGCGTGTGTACAGCGAGCACCAGACACAACTTTTCATTGAAACTCCCTATCGCAACAACAAGATGCTGGAAGACATTCTGAAAGCCTGCCGTCCGCAAACCAAGGTCTGCGTGGCTGCCAACATTACCTGCGAGGGAGAATATATCAAGACCAAAACGGTTCAGGAGTGGAAGAAGCAATTGCCCGACCTGACAAAGATTCCGTGTATCTTTTTGATCTATAAGTAAGAAGCAGTTAGTCGGCACTGCCGAATGTCTGCCACATTTCCGCCGCCATCTGCAGGGCATCCAGTTCCGAAAGCAGGGCTGGATTGTATCTCCGTACGGCGGTTTCATTTATCTCGTCGAAGGAAAAGAATCTGCCTTCGGTCGCCTTGCGGAGTTCGTTCTTGTCCTGAAGCGGAAGAATGTACAGCGATACGCGCTGCCGGGTGTCGGCATCGTTGGGAGTAGTGGTGTATCTCAGGATGAGGCGCGGACTGATGTGCTTCGAGGTGCATATCTTTTTGGCAATGCGTGCGGCATATTCATTGCTCTTGTCGAGCGGTCCTTCGAACGGACTTTCCACGGCGATGTCCCATACGGGAGTTCTCTCGGTATCATTATCGGTACAGTCATTGCGCTGCTTCAGGTAAATCTTTCCGTCGTGAACCACTGCAATGCGTACCAGACTGTAACGGAAATTCTCCTGAAGTGCCAGGTGAATACCTACCACGTTGATAACCAGACAGAGAATATAGATAATAACTGGTATGCCGTACATCAGGAAGAAGGAACCGTCTTCCGAAAATAGATGGTCGATGTGGTCGACGAAAAGCAGAATCGTGAGATGCAATGCCGAGAGAATGACAATGGCCTTTGCCTCCAGCACGAACGAGAAGCAGTTCCTCAGGTGCAGTCGCTCCTGTAATTCCTTGTATACTTCGGGTGCCGTGATGTGGATGAATGCCACGATGAGCAGCAGCAGCTCCAGAATAGGAGTGATGCTTCCCAGCGGTACAAACTCGTAGCCGGTGAACAGGCGCAATGCGAAGCAGGCTCCTATGCCTACACTACCCAGCAGCAGGAAAAAATTCAGATCCTTCAGGCGGATGATGCCATACAACAGCAGACCGACACAGACTGCGAAGCCTATTCCCAGTACGATGGTGTTCTGGAAAAAATGCAAACAAATCAATGTTGCTATGATAGGTAATAGTCCGAGCGATACAATCTTGTTTCTGTATTTCAATATAAGTTTCATCATCTGCCTTGATTTTTTTTATAGGTGTAACAAGGTTCTTTTCCGAATTGTTCACTTGTAGCGGATGTGTTTTTCGGCATGATACGAAGAACGTACCAGCGGACCGCTTTCTACAGTGGCAAATCCTTTCTTTTCGCCGGTTTCCTTGTAACGGGCAAACTGTTCGGGGGTAACGTACTCGTGTACAGGGTAATGTTTCCGGCTGGGCTGGAGATATTGTCCGATGGTCAGGATACGGCAGCCGTTGGCCAGCAGGTCGTCCATGGTCTGTTCCACCTCGTCGGGTGTTTCTCCCAGTCCCACCATGATACCCGACTTGGCAGTGATGCTGCTTTCGGCTATCCGGCGGATCACCTCCAGACTCCGGTCGTACGTTGCCACGCTTCTTACCAGCGGAGTGATGCGGCGTACGGTTTCCATGTTATGAGAGATGATGTCCGGACGGGCATCGGTCGCCATGCGGATCAGTTCCTCCCGTCCCTGAAAGTCGGGAATCAGCGTTTCCAGCGTCGTATTCGGATTGAGCTCCTTGATGGCACGAATGGTAGCCGCCCAATGAGCAGCCCCTAAATCGGGCAGGTCGTCACGGTCCACCGAGGTGACGACGGCATGATCCAGCTTCATCAGCCGTACCGATTCGGCCACACGGGCAGGTTCTTGTGCATCGAGCGGGAGCGGTTTTCCGCTGAGCGTGTTGCAGAACTTGCACGAGCGGGTACAAATGGCACCCCCTATCATAAAGGTAGCCGTTCCCTTTCCCCAGCATTCTCCCAGGTTCGGACAGCGTCCACTGCTGCATATCGTATGCAGTTTATGCGTATCGACAATGCGTTTGGTCTCGGTATAGCGGGCATTGGTACCGATGGATATTTTCAGCCATTCGGGCTTCTTTACGTGTTCCATAGCGTTAAGGTATAAAAACGAGAAATGAGGAATTAAAATCCGCCGCAATGTCTGGGCGAAACCTTTTAATTCCTCATAACTCTGTATGATACAAATAGTTTATTTCAGTTTTTCGATGAAGAAATTGGCAACGCGGTTCATCAGGTGATTACGGGTATTTCCGCCCGAGATACCGTGGTTGCGGTTGGTATACACCTGCATGTCGAACTGGATGCCAGCCTGAACCAGTGCTTCACTGTACTCGGCACAGTTCTGGTAGTGAACGTTGTCGTCGGCCGTACCATGTATCAGCAGCAGGTCGCCGTGCAGCTTCGGAGCGCGGAGAATGGCAGAACCGGCGTTGTAGCCTTCACCGTTTTCCTTCGGAGTACGCATGAAGCGTTCGGTATAGACCGTATCGTAGAAACGCCAGTCGCTCGGAGCGGCAATAGCCACACCCGCCTTGAAGACAGGCGTCCCCTCACTCATCGACATCAGCGTGTTGTAACCTCCGTAGCTCCATCCCCAGATACCGATGCGGTTGCCGTCGATGTAGGGAAGTGAAGCTAGGTATTTAGCTGCTTCCACCTGATCGTGCGATTCCTTCACACCCAGGAAGCAGTACGTACATTTCTCAAATTCGGCACCACGTCCGCCCGTGCCACGTCCGTCCACGCAGACCATGACATATCCTTTGTCGCACATGTAGGCCTCAAACATACCTCCGTCGCTGAAACTTCCGATGTTCCACGCGTCGAGAACCTGTTGTGAGCCCGGACCACTGTACTGGTGCATGATGACCGGATACTTCTTGTTCGCGTCGAAGTTGGCAGGCTTCATCATCCAGCCGTTCAGTTCCACTCCCTCAGTCGTGCGGAAGGTGAAGAATTCCTTTTTCGGCATGTTCAGCGTAGCCAGTTGTGACTTCAGCTTCGCGTTGTCCATCAGCGTAGCCAGTTCCTTACCCTTGTTGTTGTTGACGGTAATCAGCGTCGGCGTATCGATGTTGGAGAACTTGTTGATATAGTATGCCAGGTTGCTGCTGAAGATAGCCGAGTTGGTTCCCGTGCGGGTAGACAGCTTGGTTGTCTTGCCCTTCGCGTCGATTTTATAGACAGCCGTACGCAGCGGACTTTCCTGATTGCTGGTATAATAGAACGTATTGGTCTGCTTGTCCCAGCCCAGGAAATCCTTCACTTCGAATTTACCCTTGGTAACCTGTTTTACCAGATTGCCGGCTATGGTATACAGATACAAGTGATTATATCCGTCACGTTCGCTCATCATCACGATATGTTCCGGATAGAATACGATATCGGAGTAAGCCTGTTCCTTGATATACTGTTCAGCTTCATCGCGGATGGCAAGCTTGCACAGCGCGCTTCTCGGGTTAGCCATGTAAATATCGAACCGGTTCTGATGACGGTTCAGCGTCATGATGGCCAGCTTTTCCGGATCGGACGTAAACTTGATGCGCGGGATATAGCCGTCGGAATCCAGCGGCAGATCCATCTGGCGGGTAACGTGGCTCTTGATGTCATACGTATGTACGCTTACCTTCGAGTTGACTTCTCCTGCCTTCGGATACTTGTATTCGTACGCACCCGGATAAGTGGCATACTGGTTCTTTTCGGGCGCCATACCCTTGTACCACGGGAAGCTGTACATCGGCACCTGACTCTCGTCGAAGCGGATATAAGCAATCATCTTGCTGTCGGCACTGAAGTCGAACGCACGGTTGAAAGAAAACTCTTCCTCGTACACCCAGTCGGGGATACCGTTCAGCACCTTATTGTATTCACCGTCCTTAGTGACCTGCGATTCACTGTTGCCAAACAACAGCTTGACTAGAAAAATGTTGTTGTTGCGGACGAAAGCTACCTGAAAACCGTCGGGCGAGAACAGCGGCACCTGCTGCGGTCCGTTTTTCGAAAGCGGTTCCATCTTGTTGTTTCTCACGTTGAAGATGTAATATTCGGCCGTAAACGAATGACGGTAGATAGGTTTCGTTTCCGTCTGGATCAGAATCAGCTTCTCGTCGGGCGACATGATGTAGTCGTCGAACGTCTTGACCGGACAATCTCTTGCCGTAGTCACGTCGAATACCGTTCCTACCTCCTTGCCCGTCTTGAACGAGTATTTCACGATACGTTTCTTGTCAGCACTCATTTGCGTATAAAACTCGCCGTCCAGCATCGGCTTGATGCCGTAGATGTTCTGTGCACGATAGGTACCTTGTGCCACATCCTGGAGGCTGACCTTACGCTGTGCCTGCACTCCGATGACGAAAGCCAGCAGGCAGAATAATGCAATCAGTTTTTTCATTGTGTAGATATGCTTGTTTTTATGATCAGTCATGCTTACCAGAGCAAAGGTATAAAAAAATGTAATCTCCCTTTCTTGCCGTGCGTTGAAAAATGCCGATTGCAGCCGTTTTCGTGTTCTCTTTACACTTTTTAATGAAGTATGCCGAAAAAAAAGGTCCTGTCGACTGGCTTCTATAAGCCTGTATAAGACGGCTTTATCGGCTGCTGGAAATTTTTGGAACGAAAAAAGAGGATTGTTTGTGCAGATTTTCGGCAAACAAAAAGAGAATTGTTTTGTTGTATAAGTGTATTTGTAACTATTTGTTGAAATATAATAGCCATATAACCAAAATTTATGTGTTTGTTATGAATGAGGAATAAGAGAGTATTTGTTTTTTTTAGGGTATAGTTTATAATGATATTTATGGATAGAGATTAAAAAAAGAGAGATTTTGAAATTTCACCAGAATTTATTCTTTGGTAGTATTTTTTATTTAGGTATCTGCATATAGAGAGTAATACGAATTTTATGACAAGGTTGTTTATGTGGGTTGGCATACTGGCTACGTCTTTAACATCACCATTACAGGCCCAAGTTTCTTCCGATACAGTAGTCATCAGTCGGGAAACTGCCATTATTTTTCGTTTTATGCCCGGGAAGCTGATGTCTTACGCATCTTTTAGCGAAAATGAACAAGCGATAAAGAAGCTGGGAGAATTGATGGACGAACACAAGGATGAGATCGTTCAGGAAAATGCTTTTGTCGGCATTCAGGGCTTTTGCAGTTCCTTTCCTACGGAAAAAGAAAATATACAGGCGGTCAGAAACCGTACCAATCAGGTTAAATCTTATTTTATCGCATCTACCGACAGGCAGGTAAAGCCGGATACGATTCGCTGGGCATGTGCGGAAGAGGAAATCCGTGAGCGGACTTATCCGGACTCGATAACCGGTGCCAGAAAAGAGACTGTCGTGTATGAAGCAACTGAACGTGATTCGTTTGCACAGGAACAGGCCGTGCAGGGTGATACCTCTACCGTTCCGGCAGCATACGAATACCGTTTCACGCCCTGGTCTGTCAAGACCAACCTGCTGTACGATGTCTTGCTGACCCCCTCTCTCGAAATAGAATACCGCATCAGCAAGCGCTGGTCGGTCGGTCTGGAAGGAGCTTTGGCAAGCTGGAGCAATGCCGATCGTCACAGATATTACCACCTAGCCTTCATCAGTCCGGAGGCACGTTACTGGTTTCAGGCTCCGGAACGCCGGAAAGGACATTACGTCGGCTTGTTCGCGGGGGGCGGCTGGTACGATTTGCAGAACGGAGGACGCGGTTACAGAGGCGAGGGAATGTTTGCTGGAGCAAGCTACGGCTATCTGTTTCCGGTAGGCAATTATTTCTCGTTCGAGGCTGGCATTGGCATAGGATATCTGAATACGACCTACGATGAATATCTGCCGGTGAATAAAGATTATGTCTATCAGCAGACCAGCAAGATCAATTACATCGGTCCGCTGAAGTTGAAATTCGCATGGGTATGGCACATCGGGCGATGCCTCGAAAAGAAGGGAGGAAACGCGTGAGAATTACGATAATGATACGCTGTGCTGCCGTACTGCTGCTGGTGGCATGCACTGCTTGTCGGAAGGAATTGTACTACCATGACGATGACCATGCTTTGACGGTAAAAGTATATGCCGTAACCAGTTGGAAACAAGAGTGGGAGCGTACATACGGTTATAACTGGAAAGAGTCGTGGCTCGACGAGTTTCGTTATACCTACGATGCCCTCCGTCCCGATAAAGCCACTGGCATTAAGGCCACGGTGTATGGCGACGATGGCTATAGCGGAGAATTGCACCTTCCTGCCGAAGGGGGAAAACTGCCGCTGCGTGAAGGGAAACAGGCTGTCCTGCTGTATAATAACGATACGGAATACATCGTATTCGACGGGCTGTCGGCTTCTACCTCGGCAACGGCTACGACACGTACACTTACTCGTGCCAGCTTAGGTACACTGCATAAAGGTGAACGTACCATCAATCAGCCCGACCAGCTCTATGCGTATTACCTGGAGGAATGTACCGGCGAAAAAACACTCGAGAAAATGGAGCTTCCCGTAACGATGCATCCGCTGACTTATACTTATCTGATACGGTATAAGTTTTTGAAGGGATTGAAATACGTGGCACTGACCCGTGGGGCACTGGCCGGCATGGCAGAGAAGGTCTATTTGAACGACGGACGTACGGGAAGTGAGACCGCTACCATCCTTTTCGATTGCAGTCAGACCGATTTCGGGGCGGATGTGTGTATGAAGTGTTTCGGCGTACCGAACTATCCGGGCGATCATTACACGCGTGCCGATGGTACTCCGGCGTACTATACGCTTAACCTTGAAGTCCGACTGAATAACGGGAAGGTCCTGAATTATGAGTTTGATGTGACCGACCAAGTGAATGCCCAGCCTCGCGGAGGTGTCATTACGGTAGACGGAATCGAAGTAGACGACGAGGACGGTATGGCAGGTTCCGGAGGGTTTGATGTCACGGTAGACGGATGGGGCGATTACATGGATATACCTCTGCCGTTAGGATAACGGTCGGATAATTTGTTGAATAGCAATAGAACAGTAATATATTTTTTAATTTAAACATTTAATTTTTTTAAGACAATAGTTCGTTAAAAATTAGCCCAGCCTAAGCGGCTCTGGCAGTAAATAAAATGAGTTCTTTGAAAAGTTTGTCAATTAATTGCGTGTCTGGTTCAATCCCAGACACGTGAATAAATCGTTCAA
>OJKY01000796.1_pt1 | contig 22403 bp, 23 predicted proteins | sample 1596571 | NCBI WGS metagenome assembly OJKY01 (sample SAMEA4350170, study PRJEB24818) | metagenome | biome: human; feature: gut; material: faeces | place: Denmark | collected 2013-09 | reverse complement strand
GTGTGCTGCTGCAATCAAGACTATATCCGCAGAATGACGACGATGTGCGAAAGCTCTACCGGAGCATGGTGCAAAGCGTGATCGCAAGATGCCTTGGCCTGCCGAATCTCTGGAAAACGAATACGACACTTACGGAAATCCGACCTTACTGGACGACCGCGCAGGGCAGCCTGCATTATACGGACTATGAGAATGGCTACGCCGCGCTGTCGCTGATGAAGGGCTATGGAGATTATGGGCATCTGGATATTGGAAGCGCATCGCGCTGCGTCGGCTGCGGCCGAACCCACGGGCGCTGCAATTCGACACGATGCGGGGAATGCGAAGAACTGTGCGTCTGCAAGGCGTGCGGGAATCTGGTTCCAAAGGACAGCGGACATTACATAGACGGCGACGGATTTTATTGTGCCGACTGTGCGCAGCCCTGTTCCTACTGTAGAGAGCCGGTACAAAAAAGTGAGTTAAGAGCAGCCATGAACAGACGGGGACGCGCAGTTTTTCTTTGCCAATCCTGCGCAGAGCGGGAACTGGAAAGCTGCAGTGCCTGCACAGCAAATTATCATTGCGCAGATCTGCGCGCAGTTATGTTCTGCAATAGAAGCCGATACGCCAGAATAAGATTGGAGGAGCAAAATGCGTAAATTATACGAGCAGTGTTTGAGCCAGACACAATTTTCTGTGCTCAATTTTGAGCAGATCTTTCAGCTTTCGCAGAAGCGTCTCAAGCGGGAACTGAAGGCGGAACTGATTGCAAGCGGATATACCGTGCAAAAACAGAAGGGCTTTTTATATGCAGCGGGTACGCTCCCTGTCCTGCTGGTCGCGCATCTGGACACCGTTCACTATGACCCGCCGGAAACGATCTGCTATTCTACGGACGGAACTATCATGATGTCGCCGCAGGGAATTGGCGGTGACGACCGGGCTGGCGTTTACATGATCCTGCGACTCGTTCAGGACCTTCATTGTCATGTCCTGTTTTGTGAGGCTGAGGAAACCGGCGGCCACGGTGCAAAGGCTTTTGTGCAGTCAGGAATTGTTCCGAAGGTCAATTATATCGTAGAATTTGACCGTATGGGCAGCAATGACGCAGTGTATTATAATTGCAAAAATGAACAGTTTGAGCAGCATATCTGCAGCTTCGGCTTTCAGACGGCGTTCGGGAGCTTCAGTGACATTTCCATTCTGGCCCCGAATCTTGATCTTGCGGCCGTGAACCTCAGCACCGGCTATTATAACGCGCACCGGGTAAATGAATTTGTGCGTCTGGATGAAGTAGAGAAACTGATCGGCCGTGTAAAAACTCTGCTGCAGGCAGAAACGGGCCGCTTTTCCTATTCCGACAGACCGTTGCCATGCACTGCACAAATGGAGTGGTCGGCCCCACAGCGGAAAAGGCTGCAGGCCCTGTCTAACGAACATATTGTAGAGGTCAACCATCAGGCAATCGCCGACGGCCGCGGATATTATATGGACGAAAGCGGCAGAATTTATCTCTATCTTGATGAATGCGACCGCATGGTACATATCCGAGACGCGGAAGCAGTCTACTCGGACGGGGCTGACGCGATATATCAGGTGGGTCTGGCGAAAGAATACATGACCATAAAAATGGAAGAAGCCATGCGTCTGCTGGAGCAGGAACGCGCGGCAGGATAATATGCCGCCCACCCTGCAAACAGGCATCCGTCTGCTTGCAGGGTGGACATACTTCTGATATAATAGTGAAAAATGCGGCAAGGGAGGCAGAACGATGATAAACGGATGGATCATGAGCGGTGATACTGTGGTTGCGGCCTTTCAAGGCAGAGTTGTAACGCCGATTCTGCCGGAGCACTGCCCGCTTTGCTTTCAAAAAGGTGGTGATCTTGAAGCATGGCTGGAATCAAGAGCCATTGACCGGCACCGCACAAACAGCAGGATACTGAAACGGATCCTTCGTCTTGGCGATACATCCGATCTGAACACGGCGCTCCATGTGCATGGCGCAACGATCACGGACAATTACTGGGTCAAGACGGAGAATGAAGCCAATCTTACATGGGCGGACATCGGCTTCCGCGAAAACTATTTTGCCGACCTTGCGCTCAGCGGCCGGTTCAGCAGCATCGCGAAGAATTACACGCCCGAAGAGCTGCGCACGGCGACGCCGGAGCTGACGAACATCGGCAGCTACGAAAAATGCTGGCGGCAGCAGGGCGGCCATTGGGTCATGGTGAAGAGCGGAACGCCGGAAGAACATTTTTCCGAGATTTTCACGGCGGCGCTCGGCAAGTACCTTGGCTTTGACATGGCGGAGTATGCGCTGGACGGCGCATATGTCGTTTCAAAGGATTTCACGGAGGGCCGGCTGAATTTTGAGCCGATGGCAAATCTGGTGCAGGACAACGAGGACTATGACTACAACTATGATGTCCTGCAAAATCTAAATCCGTCGCTTCTGAAACCCTATCTGGATATCCTGTTTATGGACGCGCTGGTGTTCAACGTTGACCGCCATACGCAGAACTACGGTCTGCTCCGCTCCCGCGAAACGGGCGAAATTCTCTCGATGGCACCGAATTTTGACAACAACATGGCGCTGATCTCCAGAGGCTACGCAAGCGACCTGAGCAGAATTGCAAATCCACTCATCGGGCAGTTTCAGGAACTGCTGCGAGAGAAGAATATCCAGTATCCCGTTCAAAAGCTGACAAAAGAAACTTTAGAGGTTATCGTGAACGAAACCATGCCGGATGTGGAAATTCACAGAGATTACGTTGTCCAGTTTGTCTGGCAGAATTATGAGCGTCTGTGCGCAATGTAAGCAGGAGCCGAACCGACAGCACACTTCTAAAAGGTGAACACGCATAAGGACAACAAATAATCGCTTAGAGCAAGAACCGGCAACAGTCAAGTGACTGTTGCCGGTTTAACTGTGTAGTTATAGTCGCTATATGCCGCGAGATAGCTGAAGCAGAACCAGAAGCCATCGCGCACAAGGAGCTTTTCCCGCAGAGCATCGGCCTTTTCCGTCTCGCCGTGCGCTTCCAACAGAACGCACAAGCCATAAGCCGTCATAGCAAATTGCAGATCGTCCTTTTCCGCGTCCAGCTCCGCCAGCATATCCTCCATCGGCGCAAACCCTGCCGCCACGCGCATGGCTTTTTCATACGCCGTGTGGTGTCCGACGTACATGTCGGTGCGGTAATGCTGCTGCAGGGTCTTTTGTGCCTCGTCCGCATTCTCTGCACGAAGCTGCGAAAGTACCAGCCAGTAGACATCCGCAATATACATATCGTCGTCCTGCGGCGCGATGGCGAGAGAATCTGCAAACGCGCGGATTGCGTCGTCATATTTCCGCATCAGATAGTGCGCCATACCGATGCGATAGCGCGACATGACGCTCACGCCGTCCGACTGCTCGCAGCGTCTATAATCGTCCAGCGCCTTTTCGAACTGCAGCGTGTCGAGGTATTTGGGGCCGCGCTTGCGGTAAGCTTCCATGCGTTCCGGCTCCAGCTTGACTGCCTGCGTCAAAGCGTCGATCGCCTCCCGGAAACGCAGCTGCCAGCACAGCGCGTCTGCCAGCTCCAGAATATTTTCATACGTCTGCGGCTTTGCACGGCAGACGCGAATTTCGTCTGTGTCGGCAAGTCCGTGCGGCAGACCCTGAAACTGGCTTTCGTGCGACGCATGAACGTCTGCAAAGTATTTTCCCATGTTACCCCTCCGAAATGGTTTCTTTTTTGGCAGTCAGCCAGAGACTGATCAGGTAAAATGCCAAGCATAGAAGCATGACGCACACGCCGGGTGCCAGCAGATATTGGTACGCACCCCGCAGAAACGCGCCGCGCTTATACGCAAAATTGACCATCGTCCCCCAAGTTGGGCGATAGAGATCGCCAAGCCCCAGAAACGAGAGCGTCGACTCCATCATAATGCAGCTGTTCACCCCGAGCAGAAAGCGCGAGAGCAGCACATCCGACAGGTTCGGCAGGATGTGCCGCACGGCAATATGGGCGCGGCTGTAGCCGAGAATCCGGCAGCTTTCGATAAACGGCTGTGTGTGCAGCTGCAAAACCTTTGCGCGCACGGCGCGCGCCGTACCGACCCAGCTGAACGCCGCAATCAGAATAATCAGATGCGCGGCAGAGCTGCCAAAAAACGTCGCCAGAACGATGAGGGTAATGAGCTTTGGCAGCAGAACAAAAATCTGAATCAGGCCATTGAAAAGCTGTCCGATCCAGCCATGAAAGCTCCCCAAAATCCCGATACCCGCCCCCAGAATCAGCGTCAGAATGCTGCTCAAGACGCCGACCAGCAGCGTCTGCCGTGCGCCGTAGATGAGCTCGGTCAAAATGTCATAGCCCATCGCGTTTGTGCCGAGCAGATGCTCCCGGCTCATGGGGAGCCACTTCGTGAACAGCTCTTTTTGTCCGTAGCCCGTAAAAAGTCCGGGTGCAAATGCAGCCAACGCAAAAACGGTCAGCAGCAAGAGTCCCAAAACAAGCGGCAAAAGACCTTTCTTTCTCATGCTCTGCCCTCCAATCTCCGCTTTGGATCAAGGAGCAGACACAAAAAATCGGTAAGCAGAATCGACAGCACCATGATGCACGTCGTCACAAACAAAATGCCCTGCATGAGTGGATAATCGAGCGTATAGACCGCCTCCGTCAGAAGCGACCCCATCCCGCCGATGGAGAAAATCTTCTCAATTACGACCGAGCCGCCCACGCAGAGCGACACGCTCATGCCGAGCATCGTGAGAAACGGCTGCGCGATCGAGCGCAGGAGGTAGTCCCGGCGAATGACACAGTCCGAAAGCCCCCGCTGCCTTGCGTATAAAATATCTTTCCCGTCCGACGCGCTGGCCGCCATGTTGCGCACGAGCAGATACCGGCTGGGAAGCGCCGCCAGCGTCAGCGCCGCGACCGGCAGCAGCAAATGCAGAACTCTGTCCCATACATGCCCAGCCGTACCGCGCACAGCCTCCGGAGAATTGAGCCCGGGTATAGGGTAGCCACCGGTTTTGAAAGCAGAATACGCTCATAAGTCCCAGACCAATGAGAAACGCTGGCACGGCGTTGAGGATAATCAGTGCTGTTGTAGAAAAGCGGTCGGCAGGGCCGTCTTTTTTATAGCCGCACCGGAGCCCCCACAAAAGCCCGATTCCCGCCGAAAGCAGCACTGCCGGAACCGTAATTTGCAGTGTATAGCCGATTTTCTCGCCGATGAGCGCCGAGACAGCTGCGTCCTTTTTATACGAATATCCGAGCGTCCCGTCCAGCAGCGAACGCAGATAAAAGCCGAACTGCACAGCAAGCGGCTTGTTCAGATGCAGCGCGTCCTCATAGAATGCCACCTGCGCGGGCGTCATATCCTGCTCGGAAAAGCCTGTCAAGTACGCCACAGGGTTGCCCGGCAGCAGACGCGGCAGGAAAAAATTCAGAACCACGACCAGCAGAAAGCACACGAGCGCAAGCCGCATATTTTTTCTGTAATCCTTCACGCCCGCACCTCTTTCAGCCGGTGGTCTTCGTCAAACGCATAGACCGTATCACAGTAAAAATTCGTCAGCGCCCGGTCGTGGCTGATGAACAGCACAGACCCGCCATTGGGCAGCATCTGCGCCTTTACAAGCGTCAGAAGATTTGCCTGCGTGGACACGTCCAGCATTGATGTTGCTTCATCCAAAATCAGAAGCTTCGGGCGTAAAAGCAGGCAGCGAGCCAGCGCCACACGTTGCGCCTCGCCGCCGGAGATCTGCCGTGGCAGATGGGCGAGGATTTTTGTTGACAGCTGCATCTGCGCCAGAATATCCGAAATCAGCTTCTCCGTCTCCTGCCTGTTTTTCGTCAGACGATGATAGGAAATCAGCTCCCGCAGCCCTGCGCCGATCTTCTGCGACGGGTCGAGCGTGGCATACGGCTGCTGATAAACCATCTGGATGGCAAGACCGCGCTTTCTGTCATAGTTGCTTTTTTCGGACACAAGCAGCTGGCCGTCGAGAAAAGCTTCGCCCTTGTCGGGTTTCGTTACGCCGCAGAGAATTTTTGCAAGCGTCGATTTTCCGATGCCGCTCGCGCCCAATATGCCGATTATACTTCCGTCTGGAATGGTCATAGAAACATCATCTAAAACCTTCTGGTTACCGAACGATTTGCAGCAGTTTTTGATCTCAAGCATGGCAGCACCACCATTCTGTCTTCCCATCCGTGTGTTTTGACATCGCGCCGTTCAGACAGGCTTCCTCCGCCTCCGGGCAGCGGGCATAAAACGGGCAGGCGGATACACCTTCGCGCAGAATCGGCGATGGCTGCATCCCGTTTGCGACCTGCGCGGCCAGAAGTGCCTTCGTGTACGGATGGCGTGGCGTGCTTAAAACGTCAGCGGATGCGCCCGTTTCCAGCATCCGCCCGCCGCACAGGACCAGAACCCGGTCGCAGCGTGCGGCAACGGAAATATCGTGCGTGATAATGAGCTTTGCTGCATCCGGGAAAATGGAGTCCAGAAGCGCGAAAAACTGCGCCCGCCCGACTTCGTCCAATCCGTTTGTTGGCTCATCCGCAATCAGAAGCCGCGCCCGGGAGCAGGCTGCCAGCGCAATCGTTACGCGCTGCGCCATGCCGCCGGAGAGCTGAAAGGGATACTTGTCCAGAATCGTCTCCGGCGCATCAAAGCCCGCAAGACGCAGCTTTTCCGCCGCCAATGCCGGAAAATCTTTGCGCGGCAAGCCGAGCTTTTTCAGGCTGTCATAGAGCTGCTTGCGCACGGTACGCACGGGAAGCAAAAACTCCGCGCCGTTCTGCGGAATATACACGAGACTGTCGCCGCGCAGCGATTGCAGCCGCCTCCCAGCGGGAAGCGCCGCACTGTCCATCTGGATACAGCCACCCTGCATCCGCACGTTTGCAGGAAGAAGCCCCAGAATCGAGAGTGCCAGCATGGTCTTGCCCGAGCCGGTCTCGCCGATGATCGCCAGCCGCTGCCCGGAAGAAAGAGAAAAAGAAACGTCCTGCAAAAGCACGCGTTCGCCGTGCGAAAGCTTTGCGGAGATCATACCGCAGGCGTAAGAGAACGCCGGAATGTTTTCAGCTACAGCCATCGGCGTTCCCTCCCTTCGCAATTTCAATTATTGTACCGTATCTGGGCGATGTGCGTAACCCTCCCCGGGGGATGGAAATTGACAAAACACGGAGATTTCCGAAGAAACCCCCGCGTTTGAAAGGTACCTTGATTATTTTGCTGTGATCGAGAACCAGGTGTTTGCGTTGTTGAGCCCAAACACCGCGTCTACGGTGAAATTCTCATATGCTGCGCTGTGGACAAGGATCTGGCTGTCCCAGTAGAGGGCAATGAGCGGCATATGCGCGGCATACCAGTCCTGCAGGCTGCCCGCCGCAGCAGTGTATTCCTCCACGGTTTTCGCTTCGCCCATCGTGGAAAGAATCGCTTGGAATTCTTCGTCAAACACCTGGCAGCCGCCCTGCACGGGATGCGTGCCGTCGACGTAAATGGAAGCAAGACCGTTCTTCATACCCATACCGGCAGCCGTGTAGCCGTAGATCGCCGCCTCCATGGTGATGTTGTTCTCAGAGAATTTGTTGCTGGTCTTGGCGTTGTAGCTGTCCGCGTCCAGCGTTTCAAGAACGACCTGAATGCCAAACTGCTCGAGCTGCGTCTTGACAAGCTCTGCATAGCCGACATGGGCTTCCTTGCCCGCGTTGCAGGTGAGGGTAAAGGCGCAGATCTCGCCGTCCGCGTTCACATAGAAGCCGTCCGCATTCTTTTCCGTGTAGCCGGCGTCCGCCATATACTGCGCGGCTTTCGTCAGGTCCTGACCGAGCGCCTCGGTCTCCTTATAGCCCACGGTCACAGGTGGCACGAAGCCGCGGTTGGGGTTCGAGGCATAGGCGCTGCCGAATACGGTACGGAAGCTGTCATAGTCCAGCGCATAGGAGACTGCCAGCCGAAGATTCTCATCTGCAAAGAGACCGTTCGCGTTGTTGAACGCCAGCACCGCCGGTGCATTCGCCGCCGTGACGGCTTCGAGCGTCAGCGTGTCGGTCGCAGCCAGCACATCCTGATACGAACCGGAAACGCCCGTGGAGTATGCCCACGTCATGTCCAGATCGCCGCTCTGGAGCGCGAGATACATGGTATCTTCGTTGCCAAACAGCCGGTAGGTGAGCTTGCCGACGTTCGGCTCTAGCGGGTAGTAGGGATTCGGAACGAAGGTGAGCGTCCCAGCCTCCTTGTTGAAGCTTTCGAGCATATACGGTCCGCAGGTGACGCGGGCTTCAGCTTCTGTGACGGAATCCTTGCCCTCGTAGATGTGCTTCGGCATGACGCGGAAGGACGTCATGTTGGAAAGCTCACGCACGTTGGCAGAGGTCAGCGTCAGGGAAATGGACATTCCATCGTCGGAAATCGCATAGGATGCGTATTTTGCCTCCGTGACCTTGCCGTCTTCGTCCGTTTGAGAGACAAAATTGGCGCTGCCGTTCGCATCGTCATATTCGAGCGTGAACAGAATATCCTCCGCCGTGACTGGCTCTCCATCCGACCACGTCATGCCCGGCTCGATGGTGTAGACCCACGTGACGGAATCCGCGGTCTCGTAGGAAGCCAGCAGCGGATGGTAACTGCCCTCCGCGTCCTGCCAGACGAGCGGCAGCTCGCTGACGCTGCTGGCAAGCATATCGAAGTTATACTCACCAAACGTCGCTGTCTCAATGGCAGCCGTCGTGCCGACCGTGAACTGCTCGATCGGAAATGTGAGCGCTTCCGGTTCCGACGGCTGCTCCGCCTGTGTCGACTCAGTCGGCTGATCCTCAGCCTGTGTCGGCTGTTCCGCCGACTGCTGCGTCTGGGATTCAGGGGTGCTGCAGGCTGCCAGAGCAAATACGAGGCTCAGGCAGAGCAGCAAAGCAAGAAGTTTTTTCATTTGTGGTTCTCCTTTGTGTGAATATATGTCAAATCAGAGATTTGCAGTTTGAATGAGATCTCAATCAACCTCCTCCGCGTCGACGAACAGATTCGTGACCTGCACGGGGATCGGCAGGCGGCTCTGCTTGACGGCGCGAAGCACCATGTCCTTGAGCTCGGCGCAGCAGGGCTTGTCCATCGTGACGATGGTGACGCTTGCAACGTCGTTGAGACTGAAAATGTCCGCCAGCTTCACGGTAATATCAAAGTCGTTTTCCGGGCAGCAGATCAGCGGCACCCGTCCCTTGGACAGTGCGTCATGGAAGCCCGGATAGGAAAATGCCGAGCAGTCCGCTGCAATGAGCAGATGTCCGTGATGATAGTAAGGCGAGAGCTTCGGCGCTTTGTAGAGCTTGATTGGCCACTGCACCAGGTCGCTGCTTTCCTGAAGCAGCGCTTCGGGGCTGAAGTCACGGACTCGTTTCCACGGGTCAAAATTCTTGTCGATCATAGCGTTCCTCCTCAGCGAATGTAGCGGTCAATGGCCTTTTTGAAATCGTCAAGCGTCTGTGTATCGCCGGACTGCACTGCGTCCACAACGCAGTGGTCGAGATGGTCTTTCAAAATTACCTTGGCGATGGATTGCAGCGCGCCAATCACGGCAGAAAGCTGCATCAGAACGTCTGAGCAGTCTTCTCCGCTGTCTACCATCGCGCGGACGTGCTGCAAATGTCCGGAGGCTCTCGCCAGCCGGTTCTGAACATATTTCGTGTTTTCATGATGGTGCGGATGCTTGTGTCCGTCCGCATGGTCATGCCCGTGCGGATGCGCATGGTCATGGTCATGCGTGTGTTCATGTTCATGAAAATGCTCCTGTTCCAGTTTGTCCACGCACACCACCACCTTTCATTTTTGTATTTTACAAAATTTCGCGCTGGCTCGTAAGCCTCCCCGGGGGATGAAATTTTGTGCGCGGCACAGAAATCAGAACCCCCTCCGGGGGTAAAATGCGGAATGAGCGCGTTTTTTGGATCGTGTTCAATGAAACGGCGACCTGAATCGTGAGAATTGCGAAAACCCACTGATTATTTTTTGTGCAAAATGTTCAAAGTGAAAAACAATATCCGGTACAGGGGATGTAAAACGCCCTCCGCGCTAGCTGCGCGGAGGGCGTTTGGAATGGGATCCGCTTTATTTTGCCATCAGGCGATACAAAATGGTGACGACCTGTGCACGGGTCGCGGTAGCGGTCGGATTCAGATTGCTGCCGCTGCCCTTGACAAGCCCCTCGGAAACAGCCCAGATCATTGCATCAGACGCCCAGGATGCAACTGCAGATGCGTCGGAGAACTTGGCAAGATCGCCGGACACAGCCGGTTTTCCAGCATTGCGGTAAAGCATGGTGACAAGCTCCTGACGCGTGATGCTGCCGTTCGGATTCGTTCCGTCGGAAATGCCCTCGGTCTTTGCCCACTCCAGTGCTTTCTGGTACCACGGGCTGCCGCCGTCAACATCTGCGCCTGCTGCGCGGCCAAGTACTGCCCACAGCGCTGCGCGGGTCATGTCAGCGTCCGGACCGAAGGTTTCCTTGCCGGTGCCGTTGACGATGCTGTTCTCTCTTGCCCATTTCACGGCGTCGGCGTAATAGGCTGCTGCCTTAACATCGTGGAACACCTCGTCGGTTTTTTCCAGTGAAATGCGTCCCTGCGCACTGGCGTAGCTGCTGCCGATCACGCCGTTCAGCTGCTTCTGGATGTACTGCGCGACAGCGTCGCGGACCTTTACGCCATTGCCGTTGTTGGCGTAGGCTGCGCCGGCTTCCTTGGCTTCCTTCAGCGTGTAGTAGGTGTCATTGCCATTGATCAGGAAATTGTCGCAGACAACGGCGTAGGTCGCCTTGCTGTCAAATGCCTTGCCGTTTACGGAGGTGATGGTCACGCGGCTGACAGAGTCTGCACGGAAGAACTTGCCGTAGGCCTCGCCCGCGTCATATTCTTTGCCTGTGTCAAGCGAGTAGGTCAGACCAGAAACCTGCGCGAAGCCCGGGCAGTTTTCCCGCTGCGATGCGGCCTCCAGCGTTTCCAGAAGCTGTGCGCCGGTCAGTTCAATGACACCGATTCCCATCGGGGAGAACGGCAGCGCCTTCAAAAGATCTGTTTCGGTGATCTCGCCGGAATACAGGAAGTTGTCGCAGTTGCCGCCGTTCTGGATGGCAACGAGCGGAAGCTTCTTGTTGTATCCATCGATGTAGTTCTGCGCATACCAGCGCAGTGCGTCCGTCGTCAGATCGCCGAGATTCGTCTCGCCGTTCCAGTTCGCGGAATCCGCGCCGGTCAGGATAACATCGGAGCGGCCGACCGTTTTACCGGCAGCTGCCTTCAGCGCGGCGGCACTCTTGGCGATCTCCGCGTCGCTGCCGCTCAGATCCGGCGTAAGAGCAGTTACGGTTTTGCTGGAATTGTCAATGACATACGCGCCGACCGTTTCCGCATTGCCCGCATCAATGACAAGATCGCCGTATTCGCTGCCGCTGACACCGGCGTTGGACAGGCAGATCGTCACGTCCGCGTTCAGCTTTACGGGCTTCGGTTCGGAAACGCGCAGGCAGCCGTCCTGCACATTCGCTGCTGCGGAAGTAGCGGTCAGGCCATAAAAGCCGACCTTCAGGCCGCTCTTTGTCGTAAGGACCGTACTGGCTTCAAAGGAATAGTATTCCGTATCGGAGGTTGCGTTGGCAGAAAGAACCGTGAATGTCGCAGCCGCTTTCTCCGCGCGGTCCGCCGTGACCTCGCCCTTCATGTCCTTGTTGTAGGTCAGAGCCTCTGCACCATTCTGCAGTTCAGCCTGTGTGTAGTATTTCGTGATGTTCTTGTGGTAACCGTAGCCGGTCGTGGCGTCGGCGTATCCAAATTCCGCAAGCCCCATCGCCGCAACGTCATAGCCAGCCGCGTCCATCAGGTTGTAAACGCCCAGACCGCGGTCGCTGTTCGCCGCAGCTGTGCCCTGCAGGAAGTTGCCGGCATCGGCCAGAATCACGTCCGCACCTGCGTTTTCGTAGGCCGTCTTTGCAGCGGCGACCTTCGCATATACGTCCACATCACCGCGGACGTTGGCGGTATAAAGGATCACAGTCTTGCCGGTGTAGTTCTCCGCCGCGAAAGCGGTGACAGAGCACAGGCTGAGAACCATGACCAATACCAGAAGAAGACTCAGTGTTTTTTTCATATTGTTTGATTCCTCTCTTTCACTCTGGAGTGTATCTGCGCAGATTTCTGCGTTTTTACCAATATAGCAAACCGCTTTGTCTGCCGCAAGCTCCCCCGGGGGTTCTGAAAAATCATTTTTGCGAAAAAACTTCCGGCTTTGCCGAAGCGCAGCCGGAAGAATTTTATTATGAAAAGCTGATTGGAATGGAACTGATGTTCAGCTCCTGCGCGGCCTTCGCAAGATCAACATCCGTGTACCAGTCACCGTAAAGCCGCTTGGCAAGCGCCAGCTTTGCGTATAGCATGGTCGCCTCGTCGCCCCAGAGCGCCGAGGGAGAAACCAGAATGATCTGCTGCTCCGGGAAGCGCGCCTGCGCCGAGGCACGGATGGAAGCCGCCTGCGACAGATCCGCGCATTTGAGGACGACCTGAGGCTTTTTCGCCTGTACCCAATCGTCCGTAACGTTGGGATCGTCCCGGTTTTCCGCAATATTGAACGAGCCGGTCGCTGTGATCAGATCGCAATATTGCTGGGTCACGCCGTCGGTTTCCGTTTCAAAATAGATGGAGATCTGTTGGCAGAGATAGATCTGCTGCGTCTTGTTTTGCAGCGTGAAGGTCCAGAATGCCAGCGGATCATACGTCCAATGCGCGTAGACAGTTTGGTCGTCTGTGCCGGAAAATACGGTTTCCGGCAGGATCTGTTCGCCACCCTCTATCTGCGTCCACCAGCCGTTAAAGTCATATCCCTCCCGCAGCGGAATGGGAAGCGCGCCGTAGCAGTCGCCGTCGCTGAGCGCCAGCGTCGCCTCCTTGGACTTGATCCTGCCGCCGTTCGGGTCGAAGGTCAGCGTCGCAGCGTCTCTGTGCTGCCAGTGCGCATAGAGCGTATGCGCCTGCACATCGGAAACGATCGTTTCCGGCAAAATCTGCTCTCCGCCGTCCGGCAGCGTCCACCAGCCGTCAAATGCATATCCGCGCCGGACGGCCTCCGGCTGCACGCCGTAGGGCTGACCGGGCGTAACGCTTGCGGACACGGTTGCGCTGTCGCCGCCGTTCGGATCATAGGTCACGGTAACGCCGGCTGCCAGCTGCTCAGTGTAGACTGCCGTGCCTGTCTGTGCCACAGATACGGAGGTATCCGGCTGTTCTGCCTGCGCGGTTTCATCCGGCTGCGGCGGCGTATCGGGCGGGGTCTCCTCCGCAGGAGGCTCCTCTTCCGACTCTTGCTCCGGCGGTTCAGGCTCCTCCTGCGCGGGCGGCTGCGGTTCTTCTTCCTGCGGCGGCTGCGCTTCCTGCTGCGCCTGCAGGATCGTGTCGGCCTGCGCCGGGTCTGCGATCAGGCGCACCCGGCAGGCGCACAGCGTGCCAAGGAGCGTCAGGCACAGAAAGATCAAAAATATTCGTTTCATCAAAATTCCTCGCTCTTTCACAGTGCAAGCCAGTACGTTGTCCAAAGCCGCTGCTTTTTGGAGAGCTTCTTCCAGACAAGCGACACAGCAGTCTGCAAAAACACGCGCATTTGCGTACGCTGCTGCTCGGTCATCTCGTGCGTGCTGTAAGCGGCCTCCTGCCACAGCGGGAGGATCTGCAAATACTGCGCGGCGATCTCAGGTCCTAAAATCGTTTCGATTTTCTCCGAATAGCTTGCGAACGGCACATTTTCCGGCTCCAGACCGGCAAGCCGCAGCCAGCGCAGCACATAGCGGAAGCTGGCACAGATACACGCGCGCGCATCCGCGTCCGAAAGTCCTGCCCGGTTTCGTTCCCGCTTCTTTTTCAGCCGATCCAGATAAACGGATGGCACAAAAAGCATCAGCAGCAACAGAAAAATCACCAACACCGCGCGAATGGGACGGGAAAGCGGTTTCCTGTCTCCGTCCAGTGTGCTTTGCATGGACTCCTGCCGGAACGTCGGCGGTTCGCTCTGCGGCGTTTGCTCCGCAGGCACATCCTGCTGTGCCGGAAGTTCGCCGTAAGCTGCCGTCTGAACGGCAAGCTGATCCCGCGCACGTTCCTCCCACGCCGAAAGCTGTGCGTTCTCCGTTTCCGGCAGAAGCAGGCAGCCCGCAGCCAGAAGGACAAACACGGCGGCGATCGGAAGAAGCCGCCATGGACGCAGTCCGCCGTCCTGCGGCAAAAGCGTCAGCAGCAGGCAGCCTGCAAGCGCGATCAGCCAGATGCGTTCCGGCAAAACACCGAGATACGCCATCGCACCGCAAAGTGCGGCCAGTACAAACGTCCGGCTGAACCGCCCGGGCAGCGTCAGCAGCTGCGCAAGCAGCAATCCAAGCAAAATTGCGGCCGTCTGTAAGCAGCCGACCTGTTCCGCCTGCGGCGCGTAAACGGGCAGCTTTTCATAGAGGTAAGCCTGCTGCAATTCACTTGCGGCAAATAGCCGGTTCACGAAAAGACAAACGCCGTCGCGCGAGGGCTCCCACAAAAACCACACCGCAGCGCCAAGCAGCAGAAAGGGAGAAAGCCGGACGATACTTTGAATCTTTGCTTGCTTCGGCAGAAAACAGAGTGCCAACAGCAGCACCGTGCCAGCCCCCCACGCGCCGAGCAGCGTCCGGCCAAGCCCTGCCATGCTGCAGAGCGCGCCCACGCTTGTGAGATAGACGGCGGTACAACCGATCGCGCGGAATATGCGGTTTTCCTGTTTTGCCTGCGGCGGTCTGGTGTCAACGATCTGCATGGATCATCCTCACAATTCAAAATGGAGCGTCCCGGCGCGCAGCGCATTCGCGCGGAACGCGTGAACGCGAACGCGGCCTGTTTCAGCGATCTCCGGCAAAGCTCCGCTATCCGGGAAAAGAACGCTCACACAGCCGGTCTGCGCGAGACCCTCCGCCGCAGGGACGGCGCTTGCTGCGATCAGCGCGATATGCGCGTAGGAAAGCGCAGGGTGCTCCTGCAGGAACGCTGCGGTACGTTCGATCTCCGGCGCACTGTGCAGCAGTGTATGCACCGTCTGCGCCAGCGCGGGCATATCAGCAATATCATGCAGTTCCCCGGTACAAAGCAGCGTGTGCGGAAGCTCCTGCCGCAAAAGCTCCGATGAAACAGAAACCATCGTATCCAGCATAGCGTCCAGCTGTTCCGGCAAAAGTGATCTCTCTGGTAAAAAGACAAGCAGCAGCCGGTTCATTGCCGGCAGGCCAAACTCGCGCACCATCAGCGTCCCCATTTTCTCGGACAGCTTCCAGTGGATCTGCCGGATCGGGTCGCCCGGCACATACTCGCGGATACGGAACGTTTCTCCGGGATCATGTCCTGCTTTCTGTGCGGAATAGCTCTCGCTGTCCAGTAAAACCTCCGCCGCCTGATTCAGACAGACGGACACCGGGAAGGTCTGCGGTGGAAGCAGGACCTCGGCTTGCGCAGCGAATATCCGTTTCCGGGAAAACAGGCCGAAGCTGTCAAACTCACGGACGCTCGTGCAGGAAAGGCGTACGACACCGCTGTGCGTTTCGGCAAGCTGCAACGACAGCGATGCCGGCTTTTTCCCAACGGAAAGTGGCATGACCCGTGTAGAATATTCACCGGTAAAGCTGTTTTCAGCTTCAACCGTAAGTTCAAACTGTGCCGGTATCCCGGATGAGGAAACAGTAAGCGTGCATGTCATCTGCTCACCGCGCCCCACTGTTTCCGGCGCAGAACGCGTAAGCGTGATCTCCCGCGGAAGCAGCAGCGATACGGCGGACAGCAGCGGCAGCGCAGCCGCAAGCAGCACACAGAGCGTTCCCGCGCTGTTTGCAAACAGATACAGCCCAAGCGCGCCTGCCAGCAGAATGCCCCAGAGAACTCTACGACCGGCCATACTCAAAACGCCGCGTCCGGCAGCGCGACTTCCCGCAGAAGCGCCTGCATGACGTCCTGCGCGGTGCTCTGCTGCGTCTTTGCCTGCTGGGAAAGCAGCACTCTGTGCGCGCAGACATCCGCAAAGATCTCCTGCACATCCTCCGGCAGCGTATAGTCGCGCCCATGCAGGTATGCGCAGGCCTTTGCCATTCTGGATACCGCCAGCGCACCGCGCGGGCTGATCCCTAGCCGGAGCAGCGGATGCGCGCGCGAGGCCATTGCCAGCCGCGTGATATAGTCGATAATCTTATCGTCCATCGCCACCCGGCGAACTTCCTGCTGCATGGAAACAAGCGCCGCTGCGTCCGCAGCCTGCTGTACCTGCTCCATGGGATTTTCCAGCTGCCGGTCGCGGATAAGCGTCATCTGGCTCTCGTAATCGGGATAACCAATCGTGAGCTGCACCAGAAAGCGGTCCATCTGCGCGTTTGGGAGCGGCTGTGTACCGGCTGTGCCGACCTGGTTCTGCGTAGCAATGACGCAGAACGGATCGGGCAGCGGATAGCAGATCCCGTCCACAGTGACCTGCTTTTCCTCCATGGCCTCCAAAAGCGCAGACTGCGTCTTGCTGGAGGTACGGTTGATCTCGTCGCCCAGCAGCAGGTTGGTATCCGATACGATGCCCGGCACATAGCGGAACGCATTCTGCTGCTTGTCGTACATGGAAAAGCCAACGATATCCGACGGCAGAACGTCAGGGGTAAACTGGATCCGGCGGTAGCGCAGCCCAAGCGCTTTGCTGAACGCGACAGCAAGTGTCGTTTTTCCCACGCCCGGCACATCATCCAGCAGGATATGCCCGCCGCAGAGCATCGCCATCAGCACCTTTTCTACAACAGCCTGCTTGCCGGTCAATGTCTTTTGCACTTCCCGGCAGATCGCATCCAGTTTCTGATTCATTGCAGCTACATCCTTTTCGGTCGATTTTTTATATTTTAGCAAAAGATTTCTGGCCGAACAACCCCGGGGGGAGGTTGTTCGGCCAGAGAATTTCCATTACAATAGAAAACCGGGGTGATGAAATGGAACTGTCTTCCGTCAAACGTGCGTGTATCTGCGCGCTCTGCACGGCGCTGTGCTATGTACTGCCGCTGGCGTTTCACGCGCTCGGTGCGGGAAGCACGCTTTTGCCGATGCATCTTCCGGTTTTACTGTGCGGTCTGATCTGCGGCGCGGGGTACGGCGCGTTCTGCGGTATAGCCGGTCCGGTCGTTTCGTGCGTGCTGTCCGGTATGCCGACGGCCCTGCAGCTTGCGTCCATGGCACCGGAGCTGTGCGCCTACGGACTGTTGTGCGGGCTGCTTTACCGGCACATCCGTACCGGGAAGATCTATCCGGATCTGTATTGCGCACTGTTTCCGGCCATGCTGCTCGGCAGAGTGCTCGGCGGTCTTTGCAAAATGCTGGTTTACCTTGCAACGGCAAGAGACGGCTTTACCGTGACAGTATGGCTTACGACTTATTTCGTGCAGACACTTCCGGGAACCGTTTTGCAGCTGCTTGTCATTCCAACGATCGTGTTTGCGCTGACGCGCGCCGGTCTGATCCCGGCGAGATACCCAAGACAAAAAAGAACAGGAGAACCAACACCATGAATAAAGCTGATGTGATCGCTTTTTTTGACCGCTGCGCCCCGGAGTGGGATGCCGATATGATCCGTAACGAGCCTGTTATTCAGACGATCCTGGACAATGCCGGCGTCTGCGCCGGAATCGACGTGCTGGACGTTGCCTGTGGAACGGGCGTGCTGATCCCGGATTATCTGAAGCGATCGGTCCGCAGTGTGACCGGCATTGATATTTCGCCGGAAATGATTCGCATTGCAAAGAAGAAATTTCCGCAGGAATCTGTGAAGCTGATCTGCGGCGATGTAGAATCGGTACAGCTTAACAGGCAGTTCGACTGCGTCATGGTCTATAATGCGTTCCCACACTTCCCTGATCCCAAGGCGCTGATCGACCATTTGGCGGGGCTTGTGCAGTCCGGCGGCAGGCTCAGCATTGCACATGGAATGAGCCGCGCCATGCTGACACGCCACCATTCCGGTAGTGCCAGCCGCGTGTCCATCGAGCTGCCGGAGGCTGAAACCGTCGCGCAGATGATGGATGGTGTCTTTCATGTTGATATTGTCATTTCCGACGACAGGATGTATCAGGTCTGCGGTGTCAAAAAATAAGTCTTTTTAAAGTGTAAATGCCCGATGCTGTTCACTTGCATCGGGCATTTATACTTATTTCTTTTTCAGCAGCGACGCCTTTACAGCGCCTTTCGGGTCTTTGATAAGCAGGATCACAAGCCAGATGATGAGTCCCAACGCAACCACGGACAAACCGAGATAAAAGTCGTTGAGCATATCGATCGGTTCCGGCGTGAAGAACGCCTCATGCAGCTCGGCGTATTCAAAGATCGCGTCCGCCAGCCACATGAGCGACGCACCCCAGTACATGAGACTCAGTGTACCGAGCCGCATGGTGTTGTCCGGCGCGTGCTTGTACCATAAAATCGAGCAGATGATCGCCGCAAACACACAGGTCAGAAGTGTCATTGCATCTCCTCCTTATCGAACGGCAGGTGTCACGCCGGACTCGCGCTTGACGATCTTATCCGCGGCGAGCGCAATGCAGCCCCACGCAGCCGTGACCAGAAGTGCCATCGTCACGCCGACGGTCGCCATCTCGTGCAGCATAACTGCCGCATCCTCCGGATTTGCCGCAGCCGTCAAAAACGGGAACCAGGGTACAACTTCGCCATGCCAGACATGCTCATACGCCAGCAGCGCTGCGCCGCCCCAGAGCATATTTTTGAGCCACTTGAGCTTGCGGGAGAATGGGATCTTGCCCTCCGCCACGACCTCATTCTTCTTTTCTACCTTGGAAACCACACCCGTGACGATGGCTTCCGCAGTCGGAACCAGGAAACATGCCATTGTTTGTTCCTCCTTTTTCTTTGGCGATTTTCGCCGTTTCAGGATACCATCAGTGTAGCGCGACGCATCGGAAAGAAAAAGCTCCCGGGGAGGTTCAAGTCAAAATGATTGTAGAAACTGTAAAACTTGCAGCCTTTATATTGTGCATTTTAGAGAAATATGACGCGATACGGAACCCCGTGGGGAGGTTCAGTTTTTTGAAAAACAGTGCGTTTTTCCGCGCAAAACCCCATGTGGGGATATGAAAATACGCGATGTGCGTACAAAAAACATCCCCCGGGGGAGCTTCCGAATGGGCTTGCGGTCTGCTACAATACAGCCATCGGTTAATACACTCAACCCAATCCAATCCTAAAACAAAAGCGCGGCGTTTCTTGGGGAAGAAAACGCCGTGTTTTTGTTTGGAACTGAACATCAGGAGGAAACGTCATGCATCTGGAACACGAACACGATTGCGGTCATACCCATGACCATCCGCACACAGCCGCGCCGCGCGATGAGCTGATTGCTCTGATGCGCTACATGGTCGGCCACAATGTTTCGCACACAAACGAACTCAAGGAGCTGGCACACAAGCTCGCCCATACCGGTGACAGCGAAGCCTGCGCGCAAATACTCGACGCAGTCCAGGATTACGAAACCGGCAATCAGAAACTCGCAGCAAGTCTGGATCAGCTTCAGAAATGAACGGCTTCCGCTAAGCCTGTTGGTTTTGCCTACGTTGGATTATCCAATGTTGGAAAAACCTACGTTGGATAATCCAACGCAATAAAATAAAGATATATTAAGTAAAGATATATAAATTACTGATAGAATCGATTCGATTCAGGAGTGAAATCGGCGAGAGAAAATTTTCTGCTAAGAGCCATTGACAAACATTTGTTTCAATGTTATCATACGAAACATGGCAGGAAATCCTGCCGACAAGAGAATATTCCGAAGCGCACCATAAAACGTAATGAAGGAGCGCTGCGACCGAGAAATGGCCGCAGCGCTCCTTTTGGTGCTCTTTAGGGAAATATGGGGGTGGGATCACAATCCCAAACAACTGAATAGCCAGCAACGCGGATATCCCCGCCGCCGTTGTTACCCCTGTCAGGGGGCAGCAAATGTGTGCTGCCGGTTTTTTGCGCGCATTTTGTTGAACCTGCCGTACTCCATACGTATAAGAGAAGTATAGGAGGTAAAATACAATGCTAATTTCTATCGATCATGGGAACAAACAGGTAAAAACGATCCATCATGCGCCGTTCACGTCCGGGCTGGTATGCAGCGAGGTACGGCCATTTGGCGGTGAAACGCTGACCTATCAGGGACGGTATTATACGCTCACCGACCAGCGGATTCCATATCGCCGCGACAAGACGGAAGACGAACGCTTCTTCGTACTGACGCTTTTTGCGATTGCGTATGAACTGGAAGCTGCGTCTTTCTACGGAGCGGGCCCGGTGCGTGTGCAGCTTGCGGTCGGCCTGCCGCCGGCACATTACGGTGCGCAGCAGAAACGGTTTGCGGAATATTTTCTGAATCGGGGCACGGTCAGTTTCGCGCTGCACGACAGGCCGTATGAGGTTTTGATCGACGAGGTCAGCTGCTATCCGCAGTCGTATGCCGCAGCCATTACCGTATTCCAGACGCTGCAAAACAGCCCCAGAGCGCTTATCATTGATATTGGAGGCTTCACAGCGGACTATCTGCTGCTCCGGAACGGCGAGGGCGACCTGAGCGTCTGCGATTCGCTGGAGAACGGCGTGATTCTGCTCTACAACCGGATCAAATCGCGCGTTGCAGCCGAACAGGATTTGCTGCTGGACGAGGCGGAGATCGACGCGATCCTGCTTGGCAGAGACAGCGGACAGCCCGATGCGGTATCACAGATCGTGCGACATCAGGCGCAGGAATTTGTCAGCGATCTGCTCAGTTCGCTGCGGGAGCGGATGCTGGAATTGAAAAGCGGAAAGGTGATTTTCACAGGCGGTGGGGCCGTTCTGCTCCGGCAGCAGATCGAAGCGTCGGACAAGGTGCGCGAGCCTGTTTTTATTGAGGACATCGCCGCAAATGTGAAGGGCTATCAGCTGCTCTATCAGGCGGAACGGATCGGTAGACACAATGGATATTAAAAAAGATCCCGGAAAATTCACGATCCGCTTCTGTATGTCCGACCCAAGGCAAAAGAGGGCCGTCGAGGAATTGAACGCTCAAGGACGCTTGAAGGCACAGTTCCTGACCAATGCCATCCTGCACTATGTCGAGGGTACGGCAACTCTGCCGCCGCAGGAAGAACTGGAATCGATTCTGGAACGACTCATGAAGCGCATGCTGGACGATCGTGCAGATATGAGCGCAAAGCCGACTGAAAAGATTGACAGCAGCGAGCCATTCAGCGCTGACGACCTCGCTACTATTGCGGGTACCTTGCAGGCGTTTCGCAGATAATAATGCGCAGATTGTAAATTCGTTGCATTTTGCTTAATCATCGTGAACAACGACTGCAATTAGACTTAGGCGCTTCATCTAACGTCTACTCCATAAATATATTTGATTTCATGTGCTCCACTATCAATCGGCATCTGTTATTTTTATGAGCAATATTTTGGCGGGTTTTAAAAAGGTAAATGTGTTTGCCGGTACGATGGCTTCCAAAACATTGGGTGTAAAAACGGACGTAAACAATTCTATTTCTCGGCCGCCCACTGAGCTGCTATTTGAAGCCGTGAGCCTCGGAAAGAGGACGCACATTGCCTTGCAGATAGTTTTACGCATGTTTTAAAGCTTTAGCAAATTTCCTGCTCAAGCTCAAAAAACAGGCTGTGGTTGAAAAAGTCAACAATGGAGATTCCAAGACCATCGCACAATTTCTTGATCGTTACGATTGTGGTGCTGCGGTTCCGACCACTGACGATGTTGTTTATAGTAGACTGCGTCACGCCGCTGATACTGCATAATTTGTTGATGCTGATTTTGCGCTCTTCACATAATCCGATGATCCTGAGGCGGACGGCATCTCCGATACCCACGTTCACCATCTCCTGTTTTTAAGAAAATGATAACGAATGTATCTTGAAAAGATTAACTCTTTTGAGTTATAATGACTCAAAAGAGTTAAAAAGCACGGATACGTTGAAGGAGCACAATGGAGAAGCACAATGATTAAGGTACTAATTGTGGATGATGAATTTCGTGTATGCCAACTGATCTGCAATCTGATCGATTGGGGATCGTTGGATATGCAAATTATAGGTGTGGCCCATAACGGGATCGAGGCACGGGAACTGGCACGGGAAACGGTGCCGGATTTGGTCATTACGGATATCCGGATGCCCGGATGCACGGGATTGGAGCTGGTTGAACAGCTGCGGGAAATCTACCGCAGTGTCTCCTTTATTATTATCAGCGGTTACACAAACTTTGAATATACCAGATTGGCGATTCAATACGGTGTAAGTGATTATTTACTCAAACCCATCGATAAGGAAGAATTATTGGCAACCGTCACC